>Ga0224529_1000107_pt1 | contig 61470 bp, 54 predicted proteins | sample CBST50metaG_FD_179893 | JGI IMG/M metagenome (GOLD analysis project Ga0224529, IMG submission 179893) | Peat soil microbial communities from Stordalen Mire, Sweden - C.B.S.T50 | ecosystem: Environmental > Terrestrial > Soil > Wetlands > Peat | place: Sweden: Norrbotten County, Stordalen Mire...
TTCCCAACACTCCCCAAACTGCTCCAAACTCTCCTGCGAAAACCGCGAAGTTGTCATACAAACAACTTCGAACCTACACGCCCTGTTTCAAAGTACCTTCTGTGGTTCGATCGATTTTCAAATGCGATTGCCCTGCCCTGAATCCTGTTCCCTGTTCCCTAGCCTTCCTCCCATCTGCTACTCTTGCTTGTTTTGATTGACTGATCGGAACGGAAGGGGTAATCATGGGCTTCAAATTCCAAGGTTTCGACTTTCTCCACCTCGACGCCAGCCTCAGTGAAGACGAACTGCTCGTCCGCAAGACCGCGCGCGACTTCGTCGAAGACAACCTGGTTCCCATCATTGAGGAGTGTTTTCGCGAGGGCCGCTTTCCGCGCGAACTGGTCCCGGTGATGGGCGAACTGGGCTTCTTCGGCGCCAATCTCCAGGGCTACGGCTGCGCCGGCATGTCCAATGTCGAATACGGCCTGGTGATGCAGGAATTGGAACGCGGCGACTCCGGCTTTCGCAGCTTTGTCAGCGTGCAATCCGCGCTCGTAATGTACCCCATCTACACCTTCGGCTCCGACGAGCAGAAGAACACCTGGCTCCCCGCCCTTGCCAGCGGCAAAAAATTGGGTTGCTTCGGCCTGACCGAACCCGGCTTCGGTTCCAATCCCGGAGGCATGACCACAACCGCCCGCAAGCTGGGCGACGAGTACATTCTCAAGGGCGAAAAAATGTGGATCACGTCCGGGAACATTGCCGATGTGGCCGTCATCTGGGCCAAAGTGGAGAATGAGGAAAATCGCGTTCGCGGCTTTTTGGTTGAAACCGACCGCCCCGGCTTCTCGGCGTTCGAAGTTCACGGCAAGTGGAGTTTGAGGGCTTCGATCACCAGCGGCCTTTCGTTACAGGAAGTCCACATCCCAGCGACCAACCTGCTGCCCGGCACCGGCGGCTTGAAAAGCCCGCTCATGTGCCTCAACCAGGCGCGTTACGGCATCAGTTGGGGGGCCATCGGAGCGGCCATGGACTGCTACTCGACCGCGCTGCAATACGCCAAATTCCGCAAGCAGTTTCACGGGCAGCCCATTGCCAGCCATCAGCTCATCCAGGAAAAGCTGGTGTGGATGGTCTCCGAAATATCAAAGGCTCAATTACTCTCGCTGCACGTCGGCCGCTTGAAGGACGCGGGCAAGGTGGGCCACGAACACATCTCCCTGGCCAAGCGGAATAACGTGTGGATGGCTCTCGAAACCGCGCGCATGGCTCGCGACATTCTGGGCGCGAACGGCGTCACGGAAGACTATCCCCTCATGCGCCACATGATGAACCTGGAATCGGTCAAGACGTACGAAGGCACGCACGACATCCACACCCTGGTCCTCGGCCAGCACATCACCGGGATCGCGGCCTACTGACGCGCTGTTTGAGCTCGGTATTTGCGGCGGGAAAACTACTGGCAGGTCTGGCGTTTTTCCGGACGAATCGTCCTGTCCAGGCACGCACCAACAGAGATGGCCAGCCAATATGCAGCAATGTCCCAGGCGGAGAAGATGCGGCCAAGCAGCAAAATGCCGGGAAGCGTGAGACGGAAGGCGTCCAGCGCGGGCGCGTGATAGAGTTTCAAAAACTCGACACCTGTGGCCAGGGTTCCCGCGATCAGTGCAGCAGCAAGAAAACGCCGCGAGGGTAGCAGGCTCGAGACGATCCAGTAGATCATCAAGGCCCACAGCATTGAGCCACCGTATTTAACCAGAGGAGCAGGCAGACCAAGGTGCGCAAATCGCATCGCCAAGCCGGCTGCGACGGTGGCCAAGATCAGTCCGAGCGAATGGAGTAGGGGACGAGAAGGCTGCATTTCAAAGTTCGACGCGAATTTAGTTTTCAAAACGAGGAATGCGCGAACGGACTCCCGCCTTATTGATGGCAATAGTCCCCGTTGCCGCAGCCGCCCTGCCCACAGCAAGGCGAACCGGAGCCGCAGCCTGCGCCTGCTTCCGCGGAGCTTCCGCCTTTGGAGATGACGGCTGCGCCGCCGCTGATCAGCCTCTTCACCGAACCACCGCAGCCTGGGCAAACTTCAATCGCCGGATCGGACATCTTCTGGCGCAGCTCAAAATGGCTTTCACAGGCATTGCACTGGTACTCGTAAGCCGGCATGGTGGAGTTTCCCTTCAAACAATATGGTTCTTATGACTATTATACGAGCGCTATCATACGAGTCAGTGCGGGGTGCACCATGCATTACCTTCTGTTCTACGAAGTGAGCGACGACTACGTTGCACGGCGCGCCGAATTTCGCGATCGACACCTCGGCCTGGCCTGGGAGGCAAGCGGACGCGGCGAATTGCTGCTGGGCGGCGCCCTCACAGATCCAGCGGACGGCGCTTTGCTACTGTTCAAAGGCGATTCGCCCAAAGTCGCAGAGAAGTTCGCCAGGGCCGATCCGTATGTGACCAGCGGGATCGTGAAGCGATGGTATATCCGACAGTGGATGACGGTAGCGGGAGAAGGCGCGGCCGCGCCCGTAAAGCCGAACGGAACATCGTTGGAAAAATAACGCGGGTTCGCGCGTGTGACGAATATAAGCGGCAGAGCACGCGGCTGTTCTGCGGGGCCTAAGTCGTGCGCCAGAGTACGCGCAGCCTAGCATTACAGTTGCAGATAGCGAATTCCGGAGGGAGCCTGGGGCTTCAGCCCCAGGAATAGCGAGGTTTTTGCGGGGCCTTGAGGCCCGGGCTCTTGGCGTTTCCCTTCAGCCAGAAGCAAGTACAACTGTGGTCTTAGGAGCGTCGCGGCTCTCCGGGCGCAGGACCTTTTTCGAGAATTCCTTCAAGAGATACCGCCGCCCGCTTCGATTTCCGATAGACGTTTGCAACCGCCAGCGTCCAAAAAGGAACCAGGTCCACTCCCGGAACGAGTTTGCCAACAAACGATGGCAGAAATTCCCAGTGCCAGCCGAGGAGGCTCGCCAGTACAGCTCCAATGCCCAGATCGAGTACGTCGTCGACGGGCGACGCCCCGCCCTCGACAAAAATGGGAAACACGGCGATCTGCAACACGTCCGCAAGGATGGCCAGAACCAGCGCGGCGCGAAAGCGTGAACCCGGCGAAATGGTGATGGAGTCGTCTTTTGGCATAATCCTGCTGCATTCCCGGTCGTGCTCGGTCTGCCTATTCTATTTGACTCCTCGGCGAACCGGAAGGACACAAGCGGACCGCGCAAAGGAACGAAATCCCGTCGTCCGTCGGCCTCGCCGACTGGCTGGCGAAGGTTCATGCTACCCAAAAATCAGCGCTGGTTATCCTTCGCAGGGATTGCTTTTCGGTGGTACTCTACGGAAACAAAAGGCCCTCCCGGCCGCACGCATGCCAACCGGCCACCCCCAAGACCCGTTCACTCGAAGGAGACGCCATGGTTCGGAAAACAGGCCTGTCCTTGATCTTTCTGGCAGCGGCTATCCTGGTCGCGACCATTGTTTCCCCCGCGCAATCCATGATGACCCGTCATGTGCGGGAAGCCGCTCGAACCGGCACGACAAAACCGCTTGCCCGCCTCTCCAAAATCCAGGTTCTCCAACTCGATATCGTTCTCCCGCTGCGTGACCAGGCGGGCCTGGATGCATTCCTCAAGGATCTCTACAACCCGGGCAGCCCCAACTACCGGCATTTCCTGACCGTGGCGGAGTTTACCTCGCGCTTCGGCCCCACTCAGGACAATTACGATGCCGTGGTAAGCTTCGCCAAAAAGAACGACCTCACGGTGATTGGTGGAACCCGCGACGCGATGGATGTGCAAGTCAAAGCCCCGGTCTCGGCCATCGAGAGCGCCTTCAACGTGAAGATACAGACTTACCAGCACCCCACCGAAAACCGCACTTTCTACGCGCCGGACCGCGAGCCCACCACAAACCTCACGATTCCGCTTTGGCACATCTCCGGCCTGGACAACTACTCCATTCCCCATCCCCTGTTCGTCAAAAGAAGCGACTACGCCAAGGCCCACAACCTGAAGCCCGCCGATGTCGTCACCCACGCCACCACCGGGTCCGGCCCCTCGGCTTCGTTTCTGGGTAGTGACATGCGCGCCGCCTACTATGGTGGAACGGCCCTCACCGGCGCCGGCCAGAACCTGGGGCTGTTTGAGTATGCGGGGACCGATCTGGACGACCTGGCCACCTACTTCAGCACCATCGGCCAAACCAACAACGTTCCGGTAACGCTGTATTCCGTAGATGGCACCAGCACCTCCTGCGTGGACTCCAGCGCCGGGGGCAGTTGCGACGACACCGAGCAAACGCTGGACATGACTCAGGCCATCGGCATGGCTCCGGGTCTGGCCAGTCTGGTTGTGTACGTGGGCGCGACCGACACGGCGATCATTGGCGCCATGACCTCCCACAGCCCGCTGCCCGCCACCATCGGCTGCTCGTGGGGCTGGACGCCGGCCGATGCCAGCACGCTCGACCCTTATTTCGAGCGGATGGCGGCGCAGGGCCAGAACTTTTTTGCGGCCTCCGGTGACAGTTCCACCTGGTCCGCAAGCAATGAGGCGTGGCCGGCGGACGACGCGTATGTGGTTTCCGTCGGCGGCACGGACCTGATCACCGCCAGCGGGGCAGGCCCTTGGCAGTCGGAGACCGCCTGGGCCGATAGCGGCGGCGGCGTCTCTCCCGACAGCGTGGCCATCCCCTCGTGGCAGCAGCTCGCCGGTGTCATCAACTCCAGCAACCAGGGTTCCACAAGCCTGCGCAATGGCCCCGACGTTTCTGCCAACGCGAATTTCACCTTCTATACCTGCGCCAATCAAACCACCTGCCAGGCTAACCAGTACGGCGGCACGAGTTTTGCCGCTCCCATGTGGGCCGGGTACATTGCGCTGGTCAACCAGCAGTTGGTCACCAACGGCCAACCGACGATCGGCTTCATCAACCCAAGCATCTACGCGGAGAATGTAACTTCGAGTTATGCATCCGACTTTCACGATGTTACCAGCGGAACATCCGGAAGTTATTCGGCCGTCACCGGCTACGACTTGGTTACCGGCTGGGGCAGTCCGAACGGAATCGGCCTGATCAACGCCCTTGCTCCTGCAACCGCATCGCCTACGTTTACCCTTTCCGCAACGCCCGCGGCTGCCTCTGTCGCGCCCGGCGCCAGTGTCTCTTCCACCCTGACGACCGCCGTCTTTCAAGGCTTCAATGCAGCAATTGCCTTGTCGGCGAGCGGGCAGCCGGCAGGCGTCACCGCGAACTTCAGTCCCGCGTCCATTGCTGCGCCCGGCTCCGGCACGTCCACCTTGACGCTGGCCGCTGCCGCGACCGTCGCCTCCGGCACTTACCCGATCACCATCACCGCAACCGGCGGAGACATAACGCAGGCGGCCACGATCTCGCTCACCGTCGCCGGCTCCACGTCGCCTGCGGGCCTGACGGTCTCGGCCTCGCCGGCAGCTATTTCAGTCGTGCGCAGAAGCTCCACCACCTCCGCCATCACCACCGCGGTCTCCGGCAGCTTCCGTTCGAAGGTCAAGTTGTCGGCGTCGGGGCAAGTCTCGGGCGAAACCATTTCCTTCAAACCGAAGACCATCGCCTCGCCGGGCGGAGGAACCTCGACCATGACCGTCAAAGCCAGCCGCAAGGCCGTGACCGGAAGCAATAGCATTACCGTTACCGCAACCGGAGGAGGCACTACGCAAACCACCGCCGTTACAGTGAACATCGTCGCCAACTGATACGGCAGGGGCCTATGCTTCAATCGCCTTGCGAACCCCGCCCTGCGCGCGCCGCAATCGCCTGACGGCCTCGGCCCTGGTCACCTTGGCCGACAGCATGACGAGCGCCACAGGCACCTTCATCTCCGCGGCTTCCAGGGCGGCAACCGATGCCGCCCTGGTCACCTTGGCCACGCGCTGCACAATCGCAATGCCGCGCTCCAGCAGCTTTTCATTTTTGAGATGGAGGTTGACCATCAGGTTGCCGTAGACATAGCCCAGGCGGGCCATCGCGCCCGTGGTGATCATATTGCAGATCAGCTTTTCCGCCGTGCCCGCCTTGAGGCGCGTCGATCCTGCCAAAACCTCCGGCCCCACTTCGGCCTCGATTGCAATCCCGGCAGCCTTCGCCAGATCCGAGCCGGTATTGCAGACGACAGCCACGGTGGCTGCGCCTTTTTTGCCGGCGTAGCGGAGGGCCGCGATGGTGTAAGGCGTGCGTCCGCTGGCGGCCAAGCCCACGACCACATCTTTCTTCGAAGGTTTGCGCGCAGCCATGTCGGCCGCTCCCAGCTCCTCGGAATCTTCGCTGGCCTCGGTGGCATTCGCCAGCGCCCGTTCGCCGCCCGCAATCACATATTGAACCATCGCCGGGTCGGTGCCGAAAGTCGGCGGACACTCTGACGCGTCCAGCGCGCCGAGCCTCCCGCTTGTGCCGCTACCCACGTAGATCAGCCGTCCACCGTTGGCCAGCCGGTCGCGCACCACGTCAATCGCTTGCGCAATCGCCGGAAGCGCCGCGCGGACAGCGCGCAGAACTTGCGCATCCTGCCGGTTCATCAGAGTGGCAATCTCCAGTGCGCTCAACTTGTCAAGGTCGGCGGAGGCGCGGTTCTGCCGCTCCGTCTTCAGTCCGCTTAGTTTCATTGGCTTCCCCGTGTCCCTACGATAGCGGATCCACGCAGGTAAGGACGCTCGCAGGCGACGAAACAGGCGTCAAGCCCGCGGAACCATCACCCCTGCAAATCAAACAGACCTTGCTGCCGATCGGGCTCCGGCTCTGTCGCTTCCTTCGCTTTAGGCGGGAAGGGCGCAAACGCGCGCATCATCTGCTGCGTGCGCCGGTAGCTCTCACAAATTGCCAGCAGTTCCTGGCAGCGTGTGCAGCCGCCCTTGACTGCGCTGATCCCATCCTTTTCAGGATCGAACATGGGATGGCGCGAGCACTTTCCGTGCCATTTCACTGCTTCGATTTTCAACATGCAAAGGCAATCATAGCGCAGCCGCACCAGCTGCGGACCTGTGCATTTATCGATGCAACTCATCCTTTTTCCACAACGCAACCTGCAAGTCATTGACGATTCAGAAGTCTCGCGGCTCTCGACAAGCCAACCCGGATGCGCGATAGTTTTACCCATGCCCAGATTTCTTGCGCGCTCATCTACCGTGATTTGCTGTTTTCTGCTTTGCGCGTCAGAAGCGCCGTTTGCCTCCGCGCAGCAGGCCGATTCAACTCCCATCGTTCTCCACGCCGCGCGTTTGCTCCAGGTGGACACTGGCACTCTGCTTCAGCCGGGCGAAATCCTGGTCCAGGGCGACCGCATCCGCGCCGTCGGCGTCTCGGTTGAGCATCCGCAAGGCGCCCGCATCCTCGATCTTGGCGACACGAGCCTGCTCCCCGGGCTCATCGACGCTCACGTCCATCTCTTTCTGCACCCCGGCGCCGAAGACCTGCAAACCGTGCAGGAATCGGTTCCCTGGCGCACGCTGCTGGCCGCCCAGGCCGCCAAAGCCGATCTGCTGGCAGGCTTCACCGCCGAGCGCGATATGGGGACCGAGGGCGCGGGATCGGCCGACACAGCCATCCGCAATGCCATCGACGAGGGTCTCATTCCCGGCCCGCGCCTGCGCATCAGCGGCAACGCCATCGACATTCTGGGCGGCCACGAAGACGCCATCCATTTCAACCCGGCCCAGCATGTGCTTTCTAATTCCGACTACGCCAACTCCATCGATCAACTTGTCGAAGTCATCCGCGCCCAGCACAAGGAGGGTTCGGACTTCGTTAAGATCTACGAGACCGGCCCCGACAAGATCGTTGACGGAGAACTGCACACGCCGTATCAATACACGGAGCCGCAACTGGTTGCCGCGGTCGACGAAGCCCGCCGTCTCGGCGCGCGCGTCGCAGTGCACGCCATGGGCGAACCGGGAGCGCTCTACGCAGCCCAGGCCGGCGTTGCCTCCATCGACCACGCCACGCAATTGAGCGACGAGACCATGCGGCTGATGCGCGAAAAGCACATTCCCGCCGTGCCAACCTTCGCCATCTTCGACTACTTCGCTGCGCACGCCGCATCGTCTGCCGTAGCCGCCCGCGAAAAGGCCCTGCTTGACCTGAAAATTCGCGAGTTCAAGCGCCAGATCGCAGCCGGCATTCCCTTTGCCGTGGGCTCGGACGTCGGGCCCTTTCCGCACGGAACGCAAGCCGTTGAGTTGGAACTGATGGTTCGCTATGGCATGAGGCCGCTGGCGGCCCTGCAAGCCGACTTGACTGAAGGTGCAAAACTGCTGGGTTGGGAGGGGCAGATTGGCCAACTGAAGGCGGGTTACTTCGCAGACATCGTCGCCGTTCCCGGCAATCCACTCGACGACATCACAGCCCTGGAGCGTGTGCGCTTTGTCATGAAAGGTGGCGCAGTTGTGCGCCAATAATACTTTCCCGTGGAACTGCCCTGAAAATTCTTGGCCACACCTTACTCCAATCCCACAACAAGTGTCATCCTGACCAACGGGAAGGATCCGCGGTTGCTTTTTTCATGACTTTGGGTGAAACACCGTTCCATGAATGACTGCAGTGGGTTCTCCATTCTTGCGCCGACATCCACGGCGCAAGAATGAAAAATGAGCATTCCTGCATTTTTTAAAAGGCGCCCTGATTCTGCCTGTTTATCGCACCTCGAACACCGTGATCGACTCGGCGGGCTCTTCGATATGCAGCTTGCCTGCAGTCACAGCGGGAACTGCACCCGCCGTTGGTCCAACCGCCTGAAAGTGCACACACCCGGTCAGCGCGGTCTCGTCCAGTGACAGGTCGACAACCTTGCTCTGTGCAGCCTTGTTCACCACGATCAGCAGCCGGTCGCTAGCATGGTTCGCCGAGCAGCCAGCCGCGTCTGGCGAGCGCACAAACGCAAACACGTCGTCATCCGCGAAGAGATTCTGTTCGATGCCGGTTTGCAGTGCCGGATGCGCGGCGCGCACGGCCAGCAACCCCGAAGTCCACGCGAACACACTTTCTTCCGCAGCCGTGCGGCCAGCCTTGGTGAAGGCGCTGTGCGCATCGCCGGCAAATCCGCCGGGAAAGTCGTGACGATCGTCCGGATCTTCTCCGCCCGCCATACCGATCTCGTCTCCGGAATAAAGCTGCGGCATGCCGCGCAAGGTGGCCAGCAGGCCCAAGGCCAGTTTGAGTTTTGGAACCGAGCCGTTCGCATCGGTGAGAAAGCGCGTGGTGTCGTGATTGCCGATGAACGGAACCAGCCGCTCGGCATGAGGGTAGAGTGCATCCTGGCGCAGCACTTTGGCCAGATCCGTCATGGGCTTGCCATGAGCCAGCACACCGCGCAAGGTGAAGTACACCGGGAAATCGAACGGCGTGTCGAGCCCCGTGTCGATGCCGCGATGCTCAACACCGCCAGCGAAAAATGAAGTAACTTCAGGGTCGGCGTTGAACACCTCGCCAACGGTGGTCAAATGCGGATAGACGCCGTGCAGCGCGGCATGAAAATCGTGCCAGAAGGCGCGGTCCACATAGGGAAATGTATCCAGCCGAATTCCATCCAGGTTGGCTGTCTCCACCCACCACAGCGCGTTCTCGATCAGGTAGCGCGAAACCAGCGGATTTTCCTGGTTCAAATCGGGCATGCCATCGGAAAACCAGCCCGTTGTGACCGCGCTCCATGCTTGCCGCGGAGCGTGCGGATCCACCAGCGCAAAAAAGTTGTGCTGCGTGGCGCGATGATTTTCGAGCGTGCCATGAAACCACTCGGGAGCCGGCGGGTCAAGCACCCACGGATGGTTGGCGCCAAGATGATTGGGCACCAGGTCGATCACCAGCTTGAGGCCCTTGGCGTGCAGAGCGCCGGACAAATGCTGGTAGTCCTGCAACGTGCCGAAATGCGGATCCACCGCATACAAGTCCGTGGCCGCATAGCCGTGATAGGAATCCTGCATTCCGGCGTTCGAGGCAACGGGCGTGGTCCACACAGCGGTCACACCAAGCTGCTTCAGATAATCCACGTGTTGTTCGATGCCGGCAAGATCTCCGCCGTGCCAGGCGCGCGGGGCGCCGCGATTGTAACCGGGCTGATTGTTGGTCGTGTTCCCATCGGCAAAGCGGTCGGTCATGATGAGGTAAAGCACGTCAGCCGAAGAGAAACCGCGATGGGCATCTGGATCGCGCACGCGTGCGGCCAACTCGAATGCATGGCGCGCCTTTCCATGTCCGTTGCTCGCCGTCACCCACAGTGTTTGCGCCGCCGCGTCGCCTGTCTTGAGCCACAGAAAGGCCCAGTGCCCGTTGTCCGATGCCTGCGTGCGATCGAGTGTGACGCCCTTGCCGCTCACAGTGAACTGCGCCTGCTTCAAGCCGTCGCCATGCACCAGCAACATCGGGTCAGGAAGGCCGGCAAACCACCCCGGAGGATCGATCTTGTCGATCGACGGAGCCAGCGCGGGCGAAGCTGGCGTGCCGGAAACCTGCCGGTCCTGAGCGTGCGCGTCCTCAGCGTGCGCATTCAAGGCGCCAGCCGCGCAACACAAACAAACAATCAAGAACAAACGAGACAGCAGTCGCATGGAACTCTCCCAAAATAACTTGCAAAACTAAAAGAACTACAAGACGAAACGGTGCAAGATGATTCCGTTCTCTTTTCGCCAGCCTATCGAATGAGAATGTTGCGGGGCACAAAAACCCGCGGCAGCCGAGGAGACTGCCGCGGGTTTCCATGTATGTCAAGATTTGAAATTGCGCCACAGCAGCGCGAAGCTGCCATGGCGCAAGTTACCGATGCGTTAGAAGCTGAAGCGAAGAGACAGTTGCAGTTCGCGCTGCGAGTTGTTGCGGGTGCCGTTGATCTGGCCGAACCCGTTGTTGTTTGTCGACAGCTCGGCCGGGCAGGTTGCAGTAATCGTGTTGCCGGGGAAATTGCAGTTGTCGAGATTTCCGTTGGGGTTGGTGAAGGCTGGCGTATTCGAGAGGTTGAATGCGTCCGCAGAGAAATGCCCTATCAGGGTTTCCGTGACGTTGAAGTCCTTGCCCAAAGAGGCGTCAAGGTTGCGGAAGGCCGGACCCACCAAAGCGTTGCGGCCGAGGGTTCCCGGAGCGACGAATGTGCTGGCCAGACCGTTCGGAGTGATGACGTCCGGGTGAGTGAAGGATGTTGTGTCGAACCACTCGTGTAGGCTCTTGGTGTAGCGAACCGGCTTGGTGAGGTTGGCGCGGTTGGTTACGCCGGCGCTGGGCGTTGAACCTGTCCCGCCAGCATCCGTGTAGAAGTAGTTGCCGGTGGTGACCGTGACAGGCGTACCGGACTCCAGCGTCGTCATGACGTTCAAATGCCATCCACCAACAACCTCATTGAGGGCCGTGGGGATGTTGGCTGCGAACATCTTGCCCTTGCCGAAAGGAAGCTCTCCAAGCGCACTGAGCGTGAACACCTGGCGCTGATCCTGATCGGAGCTGCCATAGTTGGCCTTGAAGTCAGGTCCGGTCGGCATGATGAAGATGCCCGCGCCGCTGGTTCCTGTGCCCAAAGCTCCGTTGGAATCGTCCAGCGAGTGCGACCAGGTATAGGCCGCAGTGTACTGGATTCCGTGTCTCATCCGGCTGTTGAGGTACACCTGCAGCGCATTGTAATTCGATGCGCCATTTGCTTCGCCCCTTTGGATCGAGCCAAAGGCGGTTCCGCTGGCATCCTTATACAGGTGCGTGTTCGGAGCCGAGTTGAACACCTGGTTGTTGATATTGAACCAAGTCGACAGGTGCTGCGATGAAGTGCCCACGTATGCGACGTTAATTGACGTATCCGCTGTCAACTGGCGCTGCAACTGCAGGTTCCACTCCTGGATCATCGACGTCGGCATGTGCGTGTTGATGGAGATCAGGCTGGCGTTGATTGGATCCGCACGATTGACTGTGGCGCCAAACACCGGCAGCGGAAGCGCCGCGGTTGCATCCTGATTGTTGTTGTCGTTGGGAGTCGCCTGGCCGCTAAAGTTGATCCGGTAGCCGCCCTGCGAAGGTACGTCGGAGAAACTGGCGGAGCCGTTGAAATCCGGGTTGTCGCTGAGTTGGTTGGTGATGCCGCCGCGATCCAGGAAGTAGTAGATTCCGTAGCCGCCGCGAAGCGAAGTTCTTCCGTCGCCGAAGACGTCATACGCGAAACCGAAGCGTGGAGCGAAGTTGTTCTTGTTGGTCTTGACGATGGTGTTGGCGAGGCCATTGGTGCCAGCCACCTGCAAGGTCAGCGAAGACAGGTCAAAGCTCGACTGATAATTGTGCTGCTCATACGGGAAGGTGTAGAGGTCATAGCGCACACCCAGGTTCAGAACCAGGCGGCGGCTGACTTTCCAGTCGTCCTGAGCAAAATAACCGGTCTCCCAGTTTTTGGTTAGGAAGTAGTTGTCGGCAACGCCAATCTGGTACTGGTTCACAAAGCCGGCCAGCATGTCGGAGGTGGCGTCGCCGGTGAAGTTCTGACCACTGAAGTCAAAGTTGCCCTTGGCGTTGCTTGCGCAGCAGTAGGACACCTGGCGCTTTTCAATGCTGGCGCCAAACTTGAAGGAGTGCTGTCCCTTGGTCAAGGAAACCGCATCCACAAACTGGTTGCTCGATTGCGGAACGACATACGGTCCGCCGTCTCCGGTGTAGGTGCCGGCAGGCCAGCCGCCGTTGATGGCCGCACCGCCGCCAAGGAACGAATTGCGGTTTGCATTGAGGATGCCCAGATTGGCCGAAACCGGGACGTTGTCCATGGGCGGAATGTACCCGTAGAAGTCATACAGATGGCCGTAACGGAATTCGTTCACGATGTTCGCATTGAACGTATGCGTAAAGCCAACCGCCTCGCCGCGCGGGTGAACCGGATTGTAACCGGATCCGTAACCGGCGGGCAGGTTCGGATACTGGCTGTCCTTGGTCAGGATGTCCTGCCCATAGCTGTAGCGCGCGAACACGTTGTCCTTGGCAGTCGCGGTCCAGTCCAGACGGACGTCGAAGTCGTCGTAGTGCTGGGTTTCGCCAGGGAATGAATGGTAATTCTGGATCAGTGAGTCGTTGCCTTGCGCCAGAGTGTAGTTCGGCTCAGGAAACGCATTCAGGTAGTTCTTTGCGGCCGCATTGAGCCGGCCCGGATCGATGACGTTGTCTTTGCCGCCGTAACTGAATGGCGAGCAGGTCGTAGGGTCATAGATGGTGCCATTGGGTCCTACCGTTGTGTTGGTTGTGTTGCAGCCCGTTACTTGCTGGTTGGGTACGCTGGTCGAGATCCCGGCAGCGTGGTTGGTAAGCATCTCGGAGAAATCGCCCGTACGCATCAGATCCGTAGGCACGGTATTCGACGCCATGCCGACCGGCTCCTTCATGCGCAGGCCTTGAAATCCGCCAAACATGAACAGACGATTGTGCATGTAGGGTACCGGGCCGCCCAGCGATCCGCCGTACTGAATACGGTGAAACGAGCTGGCCGGAGTGGAGGGGCTGAAGTAATTCGGGCTGGCATCGAAGATCTTGTCGCGATCGAAGAAGAAGGCGGATCCGTGAAATTTGTCGGTTCCCGACTTGATCGAGTTCTGCACGATGGCGCCGCCCGCCTTGCCAAATTCGGCCGGTGCGACCGAGTTGGTGACGCGGAACTGATCCATGTTGTCGATGGGTGTGATGAGAACGGTGTTGTTCACCAGGGCGTCGTTGTTGTCCAGGCCGTCCAGTTCAAAGTTGTTCGACTGTTGGCGAAGGCCGTTGGCCGACAATGCTGCGCCGCCAGTTTCGCCCATGCGCCAGGTTTCAGAGTTGCCATTGACGCCGGAAGCGTCGCTGCCGTAGGCGCCACGCGTGATGCCGGGAACCAGAAGCGCGAGTTGCGTGTAGTTACGTCCATTCAACGGAAGCTCAACAACCTGCTCTCCGTCGATGACGGTGCCGGTCGACGAGGTGGAAGTGTCCACGATCGGCGCGGCGTCCGTCACGGTGATGGTGGTGGTCGCCGATCCTGGGCTCAGCCGGAAGTTGAGCGCCTGAATCTGCGATACGTTCAGCGTAATGCTCTGCACCTGGGTCTGAAATCCATTGGCGGACACGGTGGCCTGATAGCTGCCACGGACCAGCGCCTCAAAATGGAAGTTGCCGGTTGCATCGGTAACGGCTGTCTGCGTCAGGTTGGTATCAATGCTGTGGAGCTGGATGGAAGCGGTCGCGATGGTCGCGCCGGTCTGGTCCTCTACGGTTCCGCGAATGCTGCCCAGATCTGACTGCGCAAAAAGCCGGGGCAACACGAGACAGATCGCGAGAACCGCGCATGTGACGAACAGCAGGCGCAAGCGGCCCGGTCCGTTGGATTGTACTGTGGATCCTTTGAAGATCACTAAGTCCTCCGAAAAGAAACTACGTTGAAAAGCGATGAGCTATTCCGGTCGCGGGATGGAGGCAAAGTCAACAACCTCTTCCCGCAGCCACGAATGAGATGACACCTCCGAGATAACGATGGTCAATTCACCCTTCGCCTATTCGCTGTCATTTGAGGATCTTCAAATATGTTGTTGTTTGTGAATAACTTAAAAGGAAACATCTCCGCCATATTTTCGCTCTTTTGAGGGTGTCAACCCTTGGATGGATCATTTTTTGCGCCCTTTTCCAGTACACTTGGACAGAAGGAAGCACCGGCGCCCATGGATTCGGAACAACTCGGCAACAGGGAACATCGGGTGCAGTTCGGCGTCTTCGAGGCTGACCTGAAGGCCGGGGAGTTACGGCGGTCCGGTGTGCGGGTCCGGCTCCAGGGCCAACCGTTCAAACTGCTGGCGGCGCTCATCGAACAGCCCGGCGAGGTTGTTTCCCGGGAAGCCTTGCAGCAGCGCCTTTGGGGCGCGGACACCACCGTCGATTTCGACCACAGCTTGGGAATCGCCGTAAATAAGCTCCGGGAAGCCCTGGGCGACCACGCTGAGAACCCGCGTTTTGTCGAGACCCTGGCCAAGCGCGGGTACCGGTTCATCGCTCCGGTGAAGGTCATTGACCCCAATGCCTCCTTGCAATCAGTCGAAATCGTCCCAGCAGCCGCTCCACGGCCTGTCCCCACCCGCAGCAGGATTCCCTGGCGCTGGATTGCTGGAACGCTGGCCTGTCTTTGTGTGGGCCTGGGCCTTGCCTTGCTCCTGCGCGCACCCTCCCGTCTGCCCTACGATATTGTGCAAGTGACTCATTCTGGGCATTTATTGACCAATGATCCAGAGGTCGAGAGCTTCTCGAGTTCTGTCGGCGACGGAACACGCCTCTACTTCTCGCAGATGAGCAACGGCGACCCGGAGTTGGCGGTTGCGCTGGCTGTCAATGGTGAAATCAGTCACTTCCAGTTGCCCGAAGAAATCGGCGCGCCGCTGATCGGCTCACTCGCGCCGGACGGTTCCAAACTACTGATTCACAGCCACTTGCAAGCGGAGCCGGAGCAGCCGCTGTGGATTGCGCCGACGCTCGGGGGCGATGCCCGCCGCGTACCGAACGTGTTGGCTCACGATGCAACCTGGATGCCGGACGGCCGCCACCTGCTCATCGCCAACAGCAGTGAATTGACCATAGTGGCGGCTGATGGCACCGACCAGCACAAGCTGGCTTCGACGCCCGGGCTCGCCTTTTGGCTCCGCTGGTCGCCGGACGGTCGGCGCTTGCGATTTACCCTGCGCGACCCAAAGCGGCAAACGACCGAGCTATGGGAAGTAGCGGCCAATGGCAGCAATCCCCATCCTCTATTGCAGGGCTGGAGCCAGCCGGCATCGGAATGCTGCGGAAGCTGGACCTCGGATGGCCGGGATTTTGTCTTCCAGTCGGAACACAACGGGCACAAAAACATCTGGGCGCTGCGGGAACGGCCCTGGCTACTGAGGGATCGCAAACCCCGGCAGATCACGAACGGACCACTGGATTACGAGGCACCCAGCACGCCCCCCGGCGGCCATCGCACCTACTTTATCGGCGTCAACGAGCAGATCGAATTGCTGCGCGCGCTGCCGAAGTCTTCCGCATTTGTCGGCCTGGATCAGAACCTAAGCGCCGCGGCTCTGGCCGAATACTCGCCCGATGGCCGCTGGGTGGCCTGGCTCAACGCCTCTGACGGCTCCCTCTGGCGCAGCCGCACCGACGGCACGGCGCGCGTGGAGTTGGTCAGTCCGGGGATGCGCATCTTCGCGATGAAGTGGTCACCGGACAACAAGCGCCTGGCTTTGATGGCCGAAGAACCCGGAATGCCCTGGAAGCTCTACCTGATCGACGCCGATAGTGGAATTCCCATCCGTTTGCTCAACGAAGACCGCAACGAAGCCGATCCGGATTGGTCTCCCGATGGCCAGTCGATTGTGTTTGGCCGCTTGCCCGATCGCATGGACAGCCGCCAGCCCAAAGCCGTCTATCTGCTGAATTTGCAGACCCGCAAGGTCACCGAAATCCCAGGATCGACGGGCCTCTTCAGCCCGCGGTTTTCGCCGGACGGCCGCTATATCGCCGCCATCCGCCTCGACCAAAAAGCTTTGCTCCTCTTCGACAGGACGCAACAGCAGTGGACCACGATCACCACCCATGGGGTAGGCGATCCCGCTTGGTCCCACGACGGCCGGTATCTCTATTTTCAGGATTTCCTGGAGACGGGCAAGCCCATCTACCGCATTGCCGTTCCCGGGGGATCGGCCGAACAGGTGGCGACCATTGGCAATCTACGCCCAGTTGCGGCCACCGACTTCCGCCTGATCGGCTTGGCGCCCGGCGACCTGCCGATCGTCAGCGCTCACACCTCCACCGTCAACCTCTATAGCGTCGACCTGGACGAGCGATAGAAAGCCCGGTTGGCAGGGCGGATACACAACCGCGGGCTCATTTCGAGGTTGAAGCCGCCGCCCGCGTCCGCCGGGCCTGAATCCTGTCCAGCGCATCGCGGAATCGCCTGGGCTTGTCCGTCTCAAGAGAATCTTCCACAGCTTTGCGATAGCCACCGAGATAGATGGAATAGAGAACCGCCAGCGAGCAGCCGATGCCGAACATGAATCCGAAGCAGAGCCCGAGCACAGCCGCTGGGCCGAAATCGATCATGGTTCCTCTCCAATTTGAACAACTGTCCGGATCAGACGCGGAGGACGAGTTCCGAGTAGGCAAGCAGTTGGTCGTCCCCAGTCACGAGACGCAATGGTTCGGTCATAGCCTGCGCCACAAGCAGTCTGTCGAAGGGATCACGATGGTGGAGCGGCAGTTTGGCCACCATCGCGGCGTGGCGCCCCTGCACGGGTAGCTCCTGAAAGCCGCTCTCTTCGATCGCAGCCAGCATCTGGTCGGCGTCCGCATCGATCTTTCCCAGGCGCGCCTTGATGGCGATCTCCCAGATGCTTGCCGAGGAAACATAAATGGCGCTGGCGCTCTCAAGCACTTTGCGAACTTCCCCATTCAACCGCGGGCTATCGGTCGCGACCCAAAGAAAGACATGCGTATCGAGCAAAAGACGCACTGTCAGGCCTCAAATCGATCTAAAACGTCCTGGGGAAGCGGCGCGTCAAAGTCTTCGCTGATTTGAACCTTGCCTTTGAGAACTCCGTACCGGATCGGCCGCTTTGTCGCGTGTAATTGCGTGAGGCGCGCCACGGGCTTTCCGGCGCGCGCAATCACCACGTCCTGACCGTGTTCGGCAAGATCCACAAGCTTGGAGAGCTGGGTCTTGGCTTCAAAGATGTTGACTGATTCCACGGGACCTCCGCCTAGCTAAGTCTAGCTTAGTGCAAATCTCGCTAGACTGCCACAGTAAAGCTGTCTTCGGTCCGCGTCACCGCTTTATAGAGCGTGTCGCGCTCAACCGGAATCCGCCCAGCTTCCGTGATCAACCGGCAAAGTTCCTTGCGGGTCATACCTTGCGGCGTGGTCGCGCCGGCATCGTGATAAATCTTCTCCTCCACCACTGTGCCGTCCAGATCGTCTGCGCCAAAGCGAAGGGAAATCTGCGCAATCTTGGGGGTCATCATTTGCCAATAGGCTTTGATGTGGGGAAAATTATCGAGCAGCAGGCGGCTGACCGCGATCTGGCGAATGTCGGTCAACCCCGTAGTCACCGGCAGGTGGTCGAGCGCCGTATTTTCGGGATGAAAAGCCAGCGGAATGAAGGTCTGGAACCCGCCCGTCTCGTCCTGCACCGCGCGCAGCTTCAACAGGTGGTCGACGCGGTCTTCATCATTCTCGATGTGCCCATAGAGCATGGTCGCGTTCGATTTGAAGCCCATCTTGTGCGCGAGGCGCGCCGTGGAAAGCCACTCCTCGCCGTCGATCTTGTGATCGCAGATGATGGACCGCACCCGCGCTGAAAAAATCTCTGCTCCGCCGCCGGGCATGGAGTCGACCCCGGCCGCCCGCATCTTCTTCAGGGTCTCTTCGATGGAGATCTTGGCTCGCCTCGCCAGATACGCCACCTCCACCATGGTGAAGGCCTTGACATGTACCTTGGGAAACCGCTGCTTGAGGCCCTCGACCAGGTCAAGGAAGTATTCCAACGGCAGGTCCGGATGCAGGCCGCCCACGATGTGGAACTCCGTCACCGCCTCCGAGTAGCCCGAGGCCGCCGTCTCCCACGCCTCTTCGAGTGCCATCGTATAGCCGGCCGCGTCGCCCTTTTTGCGGCCAAATGCGCACAGTTTGCAGTTGGCGACGCACACATTGGTCGGGTTGATGTGCCGGTTGACGTTGAAGTAGGTCACGTCCCCGTGCATCCGCTCGCGCACATGGTTGGCCAGCCAGCCCACAGCCAGCACGTCGGAGGTGCCATAGAGCACCAGCCCGTCGTTGAAGTCCAGGCGTTCGCCGGCCAGCACCTTGGCGGCAATCGGCTCCAGCCGCGGGTCATAGGTCCGGAAGGAATAGCCTGGGAAAGCAGTGCCAGGGGAAGCGACGTGTTGGCGGGAATCCACAGTCTCAGCGCACATGACCCAATGATACAGAAACGAGTGCTCCCGATTTGTGAGCAGCCAGGTACCCCCACCCGTATTTTGGAGACAAATTCCTTGTTTTGTTGAGCTTACGGGACGCGTTGCGCCGTAAAATCCTCATAACAAACAAGTTCCCTGCAAAATACTCCAGGATAAGGAGTTACGGATGGTTTCGGTGCCGATCCGCAGTTTTGGCCTCGAGAAGGTGTGCCGGGACGACGTTTGGAGAAGTGCTTCTGCAAACGATTGTGCGACAACGAGGGGAAATCATGTGCAACGGACTATTTCAGTTGGTGTGCCAAATATTGGCCCCCCTGGCAAAAGCTGAACCTGGCACTATGTTCCGCATCGGAAATAGATTTCCTATTGCTTTTATATATGCTATCTTGACTACGCTCGATCAATCCCTCGTACAGTGGTGTTTATGACTGAGGCAACTGTCGCTTCCCCTTCCCTACAATTTCTCGAGGACCGCTGGGACTCGGGCTTAGCCGCCACGCTCGATGAGCCTGAACTGCTTCGCTACCGCTCCAACCTGCTGGGCTCCGACCTGCGCATCACCAACTTCGCGGGCGGAAACACCAGTTCCAAGACCACGGAGATTGACCCGCTCACTGGCGAGCCTGTCGAGGTTCTGTGGGTGAAGGGCTCGGGCGGCGACCTGGGCAGCATCAAGCGCACGGGATTCGCCACTCTCTACCAGGAAAAGCTCCTGTCGTTAGAGCACAGCTACAAGGGCGTGGACACGGAAGACGACATGGTGGCGACGTATCCGCTGTGCACCTTCCGCAACAATCCCGTGGCCGCTTCCATCGATACGCCCCTACATGGATTTCTTCCCTTCCCGCACGTCGATCACCTCCATCCCGATTGGGGCATTGCGCTGGCGGCTTCGGCCAATGGCAAGGCAAAGATGGAGGAGTTCAACCGCACATTCGGCCACTCGCTGGTGTGGTTGCCCTGGCAGCGTCCCGGCTTCGAACTCGGCCTGATGCTGCGCCGCGCCGTCGCCGAAAACCCCGGCTGCGATGGCATTGTGCTCGGCGGCCACGGCCTGTTCACCTGGGGCAACACGCAGCGCGAGTGCTACGTGAATACACTCACCGTGATCGACCAGATCGGCCAGTTCATTGAGCGTCACGCAGCCCTGAAAGGCGCGGTTCGCTTTGGCGGTGAGATGGTTCCGGCCCGCCCGGAGCCCCGACAGCTTTCTGTCGAGATTGCGCCGTTTTTGCGCGGCAAAGTGAGTACACTGAATCGCTGGATCTCCAGCTTCACCGATGCGCCGGACGTGCTGCAGTTCGTCAACTCCGCCCAGGCGAAGGACCTGGCTTTCCTCGGCACAAGCTGCCCGGATCATTTCATACGCACCAAGATCCGCCCGCTGTTTGTTCCGTGGGCGGCAGGCGCGGGTGTGGAAGCGCTCAAGAAGCAGATTGGCGCTTCCATCCACGAGTATCGCCAGCAGTACCGCGACTATTACCACGGCTTTGCCACCGAGGATTCGCCCGCCCTGCGCGACGCCAGCCCCGCTGTGGTGCTGATCCAGGGCCTGGGCATGTTCAGCTTCGGGAAGAACAAGACCGAGGCGCGCATCGTGGGCGAGTTCTATACCAACGCGATTCATGTCATGGAAGGCGCAACGCTGCTCTCGGAAGGCGAGACGGCGGGCACGCTGCCGCAGTGCGGCGAGGGCATTGATCCTTCGAGCTTCAAGGTGCACTCAAACTACGTGGCGCTGCCCGCCATCGAGGCTTTCCGGATCGAATACTGGGCCATGGAAGAGGCCAAAATCCGCCGCCAACCGCCGGAAAAGGAACTGAGCCGCCGCATCGCGCTGGTCGTCGGCGGCGGCAGCGGCATTGGGCGCGAAGTCGCCTTGAAGGCCGCCGCACGCGGAGCGCACGTGCTGGTCGCCGACCGCGACGAGGCCGCAGCAGCGCGGGTGGCGGACGAGCTGAAATCCGTCACATCGGCCGAGTTCGTTGCTTCGACCGCCGTTGACATTCGCAGCCGCGAAGCCATCAGCGGCGCGCTCAGTGCCACGATTCAAGCTTTCGGCGGACTCGATATCCTCATCAACACGGCGGCGCTGTTCCCGTCGTCGCCCGACGGCAGCCTCTCCGACGCGCAGTGGGCCGCCACGCTCGACATCAACGTGACGGGCAATTACCTGCTCGCCGATGAAGCGGCAAAGCTCTTCGCTGAGCAGGGGTTGGACGGGTCCATCGTGCTCACCAGTTCGGCCAACGCCGTGGTTGCCAAACGCGGCAGCGAGGCCTACGACGTGAGCAAGGCCGCGCTCTCGCACCTGGTCCGCGAACTGGCTGTCGGCCTTTCGCCCGGCGTGCGCGTCAACGGCATTGCGCCCGCAACGGTCGTCAAGGGCTCCACCATGTTTCCTCGCGACCGCGTGCGCGCCTCACTCGCCAAATACAACATTCCTTTTGAGGAATCGCTTTCCGACGAAGAGTTGCGCAGTCTCCTGGCCGATTTTTATGCGCAGAGGACTCTTACGCATCAGCCCATCGACCCGGCCGACTGCGCCGAAGCGATTCTCTTCCTCGCCGGTCCGCAAGCTCGGTGCACTTCCGGCCACATCTTTCCCGTCGATGGCGGGCTCACGGAGGCGTTTCTCCGGTGAGCTCGAACCCTGGTATGAAAGTAAATGCGGATGTAATTGCCCCTACTGAACAACCTGCCCGCGTGGCCATCGACCTTGGCGCTGAAAGCTGCCGCGTTTCGCTGCTCCGCTGGGCGAGCGGAAAACCTAAGATCGAGCTGGTCCATCGCATTCCCAACGGACCGGTGCACCGCGGTACTTCGCTGCGTTGGCCGCTCGACGCTATTCTCGCGGGCGTGGAAGAGGGCTTGCGCAAGGCTGCTCACGCCGCACCTGAAGGAATCGCCTCCATCGCGGTGGATGGTTGGGCGGTGGACTACGTGCGGCTCGGTCGTGACGGCAAACCCCTCGCTGACCCCTTCTGCTACCGCGACGAGCGCACTATTGTTTCCAAGAAGGCAGCGGACCTGATCGCCGCGCCCGACACGCTCTTTCGCCGCACCGGCGCGCAACCCTTGCGGCTGAATACCATTTATCAGCTTCTGGCAGACTTGGCTTCAGGAATCAACCCGCACGCACCCTGGGTCTTATTGCCGGAGTACGTGCTGCATTGGCTAGGCGCCCCCCGCGTGGCCGAGTACACGAACGCCACCCACACAGGCCTGGTCAACATCGACACGGGCCAGTGGGACCGCGAACTGTTTGCCCTGCTGGGAATCCCACTGGAAGCCGCGCCGCCGATCGTCCCGGCCGGTCGGGTTCTGGGTCGTCTTGAGGGCCCGCTAGCTTCCCTCGACGCCTTCCGCAACACGCAACTGATTGCTCCGGCCTGCCACGACACTGCCTCGGCCATTGCCGGAATCCCGTCGAGCCTGGAGGACGCGGCCTATCTCTGTTCCGGCACATGGTCGCTGGTGGGCGCACGGGTCCCTGCACCGGTCACTACAGCCGAAGCCATGGCTGCCCGCTACACCAACCAGGGCGCAGCCGGCGGCGGGTTCTGTTTCCATACCAACGTCAACGGCATGTGGCTCATCAAGCAGTGCATGGACGCATGGAAAGCGGACGGTCGCTTATGGGCCATCGAAGATCTCGTTCGCGAAGCTGCGAGTTGCCGCACCGCGGGAACCATCGACATGGACTCCGAGGAACTGCTGTTGGAAGGCAATATGCCGGGCCGAATCAATGTGGAACTGGTCAGGCTCGGCCTCGCAACGATACCGGATACAGCCGGCAATGAGGCAGCATTTGCGCGCGTGATCTTCGAGAGTCTCGCCCGGCGCTATTCGACCGCTCTCGCCCAGCTTGAACAACTGCTGGGCCGCAAGCTCCAGAGCATCCACATTCTCGGCGGCGGGAGCCGCAACCGCTTTCTAAGCCAGCTCACCGCCGAATCGACCGGCCTCCCGGTGGAGACCGGCCACCCGGAAAGCTCGACCATCGGCAACTTCGCCGTGCAGATCGCCGCCAGCGAAGACGAGCACCAGCCGCTCAGCCAGGAGTCGACAAGGCGGTGGGCCGCGCGCCTCTGCCAGTCATAGAGACACGCCCTATTGATCCGGACCTTGAAGAGTGTTCTGCCTTCCCACCCATTTCGCGATGAAACTTGCGAAATGGATGGGCCACGGTGCTTCTATTTTGGGGCGGGATCAATATTCCCGGACCGCAACTGCGCCAACGGCCTTGTCGATTTGAGCCAGCACGTCGGGTGAAAGCTTCATGCCCACGGCTCGCACATTGTCGGCAATCTGCTCGGGCCGCGATGCGCCGATGATCGCGGACGCTACTTCAGGACGCCGCAGCACCCAGGCCAGCGCCATCTGCGCCATGGTTAGCCCCAAGTCGGCGGCAATCGGCTTGAGCTCGGCCACTGCCTCCAGCAAAAAGTCCGACCTGTAATGCCGTCCGGCCGTCTCCATGAAGGCGTTCATCTCTTCGCTGGCGGCGCGGCTCCCCGGCGGCGGTGCCTGACCCGGAACATACTTGCCTGTCAGGACTCCATGCGCCAGCGGCGAAAAAGCCAGGTTGCCGATTCCATGTCGAACACAGGCTGGAAAAACCTTCGCTTCCGGCTTGCGCCACAGCATCGAATACTGCGGCTGGCTCGAGGTGAACGGCGTGAACCCGCTTCCGGCGCAGACGTCCGCAGCCACATCGATCTGCTCGCCCGTCCACTCACTGAAACCGATGGCCCGCACCTTCCCGGCCTTGACGGCCCGGTCCAGCGCCTCCATGGTTTCTTCGAGGGGTGTCTCCTTGTCGTAGCGATGACACTGATAGAGATCGATGACGTCCACGCCGAGCCGCTGGAGCGAGCGGTCCAGTTGCTTCTCAATCTGATCCGCTGAAAGTCCCTTGTCCGGCTCATCGCCGACCGGAAAAAACAACTTGGTGGCGATCAGATAGCGGTCGCGCGGATAGGCCTTGAGCGCCTCGCCCAGAACGCGCTCCGCTTCACCCGCGCCGTACTGATTCGCCGTGTCGAAGAGCGTAATCCCGTGATCGACCGCCGCATGAATGCAGCGAATCGCCTGCTCGCGGCCAATTCCTCCCGCCACCGTCAACCAGGTTCCAAAACTCAACTCCGAAACATCCAGCGGCCCGCGCCCCAACCGGCGAGATTGCATTCGTTCCCCTTCCTCAATTTAGCGTCTCAAGGAATTTGAACACAACCGGCAAGGCGCGCCGCCAAGTTGGCGGGAACCAAGCCGCCGCGCCGTGCGTATGGTGAAAGAGCGGTTGACGAATGGCCGGCTGCCGCCGTCTCAGGTCTCAGGGCCTACTTTACCGATTGATTCACACAACTCATCCCGACAAAGGAGAGTTGCGGCATTCATACCCCTTGGGAGGTTCCCGTGGTTGCATCGCGCAAGAGCAGACGATTCTGGATTTGGTTAATTGCCGGCGCGGTGGTGGTCGTGGCGCTGCTGGGCGTGGGAGTGACGCGATTGGCGCGGGGCTCGTCCATCGATCCAAACAAGCTGGCCAAAGTGACGCGCGGGGATGTGGCGCGGTCGGTGATTGCGACCGGCAAGATCCAGCCGATCACCAAGGTCGAGGTCAAGTCGAAAGCTTCCGGCATCGTGGAGCAGCTCTTTGTGGACATCAACAACCGGGTGCACAAAGGCCAGCAACTGGCGCAACTCGATCAGCAGGAGATCACAGCGGAGGTTGAGGCGCAGCGGGCACAACTGGCCGCCGCGGAAGCCAATGTCTCCACCTACCAGGCCAATATTGAGCAGGACAAGGTGAACGCCGCAGCTCCCGACCTGCCCATGTACAAGGCCACGCTGGATCGCAACCTGGAAATGCAAAAACTGGGCATTGTGAGCCGGCAGGCGCTGGATGACGCCAACAAGGATTACCTGGCTGCGCTGACGAGGCGGGATTCGTCCAAGGCGCAAATCGGTGTGGATACGGCCAAGCTGAAACAGGCGCGGGCGCAAGTGATGCAGAACCAGGCCAGCCTGAAGCAGCTTGAAGAGCAGTTGAGTTACACCACGATCGTGGCGCCAATGGACGGGGTGATTCTGTCGCGCGACGTGGAAAAGGGCGACGCAGTCAGCTCGATCCTGGTGCTGGGTTCGACGGCCACCCTGGTGATGACCGAGGGCGATATTAATGAAGTCTACGTCCAGGGCAAGGTGGACGAGGCCGACATTGCGCACGTCTACATGAGCCAGCCGGCGCGCATCAAGGTGGAGAGCTTCCGCGATCGAGTGTTCCAGGGCAAGGTCACCAAGATTGCGCCGCTGGGAGTGGAAAAGGACAACGTAACGACCTTCGAGGTGCGGGTCTCGATCGACAATCCCGGAGGCGAGTTGAAGGCCAATATGACGGCCAACGCCGAGATCCTGCTCGACGAGCACAAGGGCGTGCTGACGGTTCCCGAGAACGCTGTAATGTACGACAACCAGAAGAAGGCCTCGGTCGAGATTCCCGACAAGCAGCAGAAGGAAGGGAAGCGCAAAATCCCCGTCACTGTCGGGTTGTCGAATGGGTCCGTAACCGAGATTCTGAGCGGCCTGAAAGAAGGCGAGCAAGTGGTGTTGCAGCAGTAAAGCAGGGAACAGGGGTAAGGGATCAGGGATCAGGAAAAGCACCACGGCGCGCCTGCACGTGATCCATGCATTGTGCTCTCGAATCCTGATTCAGCCCTACCATCCTCTGCTCTCGCTCTGTTCATGGACGAACGCCGCTGTTCGGAATCGGACACCGGCAAAGCAGAAAGAATGCGGCAGATGAATTCAACTGATTCAATTCATTGGGATTGGTGTACGCCAAGGATTGGCAGCGGAGATGCAACAGGATCGATGAGTATTCCCTGTTCCCTGTTCCCTGTTCCCTGAAGTCTACGAAATGAGGCATATGATGAAGCATTTTGTTCTAGCAGCAGCGGCACTTGCGCTGGCGGCGGTTCCGGCGCTGGCGACCGAGGCCACATTTGAACGTACCCTGTCGGTCAACGGACGCGTGGAGTTATCGATTGCGACCGGTTCGGGCAACATCCACCTGACGCACGGCGGTGGCAACCAGGTCCACATCTACGGGAAGGTCAAGACCAACTGGGGCGGCAGCGAGCAGCGCGTGCACGAGATTGCCGCCAACCCGCCGATTGAGCAGACCGGCAACATCGTGCGCATTGGCGCTCGCCACGAGAACCTGCACAACATCAGCATCGACTACGAGATCCAGGCGCCGGAGAACGCCTTTCTCAATGCCAGTTCCGGGTCGGGCAACGTCGTGGTAGACGGAGTGGGCGAGAACGCAAAACTCTCCACCGGCTCAGGCAACATTCACGCCACCGGACTGCATGGAAGCTTCTCCGTGGACACCGGGTCGGGCGATATTTATGCCGAGCAGACCGGCGAAGGAGACGTAAAAGCGCAGACCGGATCGGGCAACGTGGAATTGCGCAATCTGCGCGGCGGACTGCGCGCGGGCACCGGCTCGGGCGACATCAAGGTAGGGGGAACGCCGTCTTCTCCCTGGCACCTTGAAACCGGATCGGGCAACGTCGAATTCTGGGCCGGCAACGCTCCGCTCACGCTGGACGCTTCGACCGGCTCGGGCACAGTTCACTCTGACCACGAGATGATGACGCAAGGCTCGTCGGACAAGCATCATGTGACAGGCAAGCTGAACGGCGGCGGCCCCACAGTGCGCATCGAGACGGGTTCGGGCGACATCCGCATCCATTAAGTTGCACGTTGTTCAAGCCGAGCTTTGAATCGGCTCCACGAGTTTTTTCTCAGGCGAGCCCCTGATTGCTCCAAGGGAGGGTCTCGCCTGTTTTTTGTCTTTTCTGCGGAAGGGTATCGCACGGATCGGGAAGCTCTGTCCTGCTCGTCCAGGAGCCCACCGGTCCCGCCTCTTGATGAAGAGGAACCGCGCACACTATTACACTAAAACCATGATTCAGATTTTTCGCCCAATTCCTGTGGATTCTTTAAAGCTGTTGGTTTTCGATTTGGATGGCACGCTGATCGATTCGGCGCAAGATTTGTGCAACAGCGTGAATGCCGCGCTCCGCCACGTGGGCCACAAGCCGCTGCCGGACCCGGAGATTGCCAGTTATGTTGGGAACGGCGCTCCACTGCTGATGCGCCGAGCCCTGGCTTCGAGCGACAAAATCGCGGTGGAGCAGGTGGACGAAACTCTGCAGAACACCGCGTACGCCTTCTTCCTCGACTTCTATCGTGAGCACAAACTGGACTTTACTTACGCATACACAGGGGTCCTTGAGGCGCTTCAGGCCCTGCGGAAGCTGCACGATGAAGCCGGTGGAACGGCACGGGCGATGGCCGTATTGACCAACAAGCCGGTTCGGCCGGCACGCGGAATTTGCGAGGGCCTGGGTATGGCTGACTATTTCCTGCACATCTACGGCGGAGACAGTTTTTCAGCGAAGAAGCCCAGTCCCATGGGCTTGCAATCCCTCATGGAAGAAGTTGGCGCGCGACCGGAGGAGACAGTGATGGTCGGCGACAGCAAGGTGGACGTGCAGACGGCGCGAAACGCCGGCGTTTGGAGCCTGGGTTGCGCATTCGGGTTTGGCCCGCAGAATCTGATGGATACGCCGCCGGATGTGCTGTTGGACTCCGCTGCGGATTGGACGACCGCCCTCACTCCTGCGAAAATTGAAGGCCAGAGGTAGCCGCCGCGGCAACGCCAAGCCTCTGGACCTCAGGAGTCGCAAGCGTTCAGAATCGCCGGCGCGTCTGTCTTGGACGTGACTTTCGTGCGGGAGGCGAGTGTCTCCCCTCTGCAACCAATTGCTCCCGGGGTACGTCACGGTAAGAGGTAACAGGAACAGTTGGTCGAATTTGCGGCCCGGTTTTGGGGCCTTTTCTCGCTTCATCTGGAACTGCCTTGGAGATTGCACCATGCGTTTTCGTACCTTGGTACTTAGTTTGATAACGTTATCATCCCCCGCCCTTTTTGCCTGCAACCCGGCCAGTCCGGCTCCGCCCCACTCTCCGGCCCTGCATGGGGTGGTGGCCGACCCGACCGGAGCGATCGTTCCCGGCGCCGAGGTCGACCTGGTTGATCCCGCAGGCGCAGTCACGGGCACCGTTCACTCCGATGGCGAAGGCAACTTTCAGGTCATTGCGCCCCACGCAGGCCCTTACACCCTGGTGATCTCCGAACCGGGTTTCGAGACCGTGAAGACGCCGGTGGTGATCGCCGCTCCGGCGGTTTCCGCTGCGGCCATACCGGCAACCTCCCCGCTGGGCGCTACCTTGCGCATTGTTCTGCCGATCGCTCAATTTTCATCCACTGTGCGGGTGAGCGCGGACGCAAACGAAGACCTGACCGCTCCGGAGCAGAATCGCGACTCGTCCGTGATGACCTCGCAGGATTTGAAGTCGCTGCCCATCTTCGACAATGACTACGCGACGGCGATGAGCGCATTTCTGGATGACAGCGCGACGGCGACGGGCGGTTCCGGTCTGCTGGTGGATGGTGTTGAAGCCAACCGCGCCACTGTCTCCGCATCGGCCGTGCAGGAGATTCGCATCAACCAGGATCCCTATTCGGCACAATACTATTGGCCGGGCCGCGGACAGATGGAGATCGTCACCAAGTCCGCCGCCGACCACTATCACGGCCAGTTCAACTTCCTCTTCCGCGACTCGGCCATGAATGCGCAAAATGCGCTGGCACCCTCCAAGCCCTTTGAACAGCGGCAGAACTACGAAGGCAGCATTACCGGCCCGATTCCCCACATGAAGAAGAGCAGCTTTTTGGGGTCGTTCAACCGCGTGGTCTATGACCAGGACTCTGTAGTGAGCGCGACCATCGCGCCGACGACCGCCAATCCGACCGGTGCTTATGAAGCGAACGTATCGGCCCCTCAACGCGATACGGAGTTCAGCACGCGCGCCGCGCACCAGTTCGGCGATAAACACTCGGCTTACATCCAATACAGCTACCAGGATTGGACCGGCCAGAATCAAGGCGTGGGCGGCCAGACGCTCGCAGCAGCCGGCTACAACAACGAGTATCGCGAAGACGACTTGGTGGCGCACGTAGATTCAACCCTGTCGGCCGTGATGCTGAACCAGCTATCGATCGTCGCCGAGCGCGACCACAGCCGCAACCAGAACATCGCCGAGGCAGCACGCATCAATGTCTCCGGCTATTTTCTTGGCGGTTCGGCGCAGAACGACTCCTTGAGCAGCGAATACAACGCCAGCGTTTATGACATGGTGACCTGGACCCGCGGACGCCACATGGTCAAGGCCGGCTTCGGGACGCCGCACATCGCCCGCCGCGCCTTCGACGACAACACCAATGCGATGGGCACGTACACATACGGCCCCACGCTCGCCCCGGACGGGGTCACCGTTCTCCAGACCGCACTGCAAAACTTCTCCAACCTTCTGCCCTCGGGATATTCGGAAAGCACCGGCGATACGCACTTTGTCTATCACCAGCAGGAGATGGGCGCGTTTGTCCAGGACCAGATCAAGCTGAGCAGCCGGTTCTCGATTACCCCCGGTCTGCGCTACGACTGGCAGAACTTCCTCGCCACGCGGCGACTCGGTTTTGCCCCGCGCCTGTCGTTCGCCTGGGTGCTGGATGAGGAATCGAAGACCATCGTGCGCGGCGGCGGCGGCATTTACTATGACCGCTTCGGCTCGGGCCCCCTGCTCGACCTGGTTCGCTATGAAAATGCGCGCCGGCGGTCTGTGCAGCTCTCGCTGAACCCCGCAGACCCTTCGACTAGTTGCTATCCCATTGCCGATTGCCAGACGATAGCGGACCAGCCGCCAAACTTGGCCCGACTCGCTCCCAACGCCAAGATTCCCTACCAGATTCAGTACGGTCTCTCCATCGAACGGCAGTTGGGCGAGAAGGCCACCGGCATTGTCAGTGTCTACTCGGCGCGCGGCATCGGAAGTTTCCGCTCCGTGGACATCAACGCGCCGACGCCCGCGTCCGGCTATACAGAGCGGCCCAATCCCGCCTTTGGGCGCATCCGGCAGATGCAGCCGGAGGGCTTTTGGGAGGGGGATGGAATGGACATCTCCTACCGCGGCCGCCTGAACAAGTACTTCACCGGCTTCGGGCGTTATACGTGGTCCCACTACGAGGCCAACACCGGCGGCATCGGCTGGTTCCCGCAAAACCAGTTCGCTCCCAACGACGAGTGGGCGAACGCCAACTTCGACCGCCGGCACCGCGTCGGCATGTACGCAATGTTCCAGCCGGAGAGCGTGCTGAACATCTCGGCGGGCGTCTTTGCCAACACCGGCACGCCGTGGACGGTGCTCACCGGCACCGACACGTACGGAGACGACCTGTTCAACACCCGGCCCGACGGCGTGGAGCGCAACACGGAGACCAGCCCCAGCTATGTGGATGTGGATCTGCGCTGGGGACACGACTTCCACATCACCCCCAACAAGGATGAGGAAGCGCCCAAGATCGGCTTCTCTGCCGGCGCGTTCAATGTGCTGAATCATGTGAATGGCGGCGGCATTGATCCGATTGAGAGCTCGTCGTCCTTCGGCGACATCACCTCGGCCGCGCCACCGCGCCGCATTCAACTGGGCATGCGCTTCGAGTTTTAAGCCAACGGCACCAACAGTCCACGGACGGCATATTGAACATATGCCGTCCGTTTTTTTGTGCCTCCTGCCGGGAATTCAGGGTCCCGGACAGCCAATGGGCTCATGGGAAAGCCGCCGCCATGGGGACCCGGATACAATACGGAGATGGAGTTCAGCACCCAACGGCAGCGGGTAGCCCCGCAGTGTTCCATCCATCGGGAGTCCCAGCGACCAGTTCGTGTCGCAGGGATGGACCGGCAGACGGGTCACCCCGCATGAACAGATTTCAGCGACTGTTGCGCTATGGCGTGCCATTCTGGCTGCAAATGGTGCCGGGCGTGTTGCTGCTGGCCCTGGTGGGCGCGATGGACACCTTTCGCATCCTGCTCCTTCAGCCGATCTTCGACCAGGTTTTGAGGCCGGATGCACCGGAAGGCCCCATTACACTTGGCCTCCCCAATAGTCCCTGGCACTTTGACCTGCGCATGGCGATTCCCCACTTTCTGCACATGCACAATGCATGGAACGTGGTGGCGTTCGCGCTGGTCACAGCTACGCTGGTCAAAGGCTTGTGCGACTACCTGGGCACTTACCTGGTGAACTACGCCGGCTTCGGCATGATTACCGACCTGCGCAACCACCTGTACGAAGCCACGTTGCGCCGTTCCTCCAGCTTCTTTCACAAACACGCCACGGGCACCATCCTTTCCACGCTCATCAATGATGTGGACCGCGTGCAGGTTGCGGTCAGCTCGGTCATCAGCGACTTTCTGCAGCAGTTTTTCACTTTTCTGGTAGGGCTGATCTTCGTGATCCGTCTGGGCGGCAATCTCAGTTGGGCGCTGATCCTGTTCATCCCCGTCGTCATCACCTCGTCGCGCAAGATCGGCCGAGAGGTGCGGACGCGCACGCGCAGCGGGCAGGACAAGCTGGCGGAAATCCAGAACATTCTTCATGAGACGGTGACCGGCAATCGCATCGTGAAGGCCTTCAACACCGAAATCTGGGAAGTTCTGCGCTTCAAGAAGGCCGCGCGGCGCCTGTTCCGCGCCAACCTGCGCAGCGTGCGCATCCAGTCGATTAGTTCGCCTTTGATGGATTCGATCGGCGCGGTAGCCATTGCCATGATGCTGTTCATCGGGCGCAACGAGATTCTGCATGGACGCATGACGATGGGCCTCTTCGGCGCGTTCATCATCCTGCTGTTCAAGCTCTACGATCCGGTGCGTAAGTTCGCCTACTTCTACAACAGCTTCCAGCAGGCCATGGGCGCGTCGTCTTCCATCTTCGGCTTCCTTGACGCCAAGGACGATGTCAAGGAAAAGCCGCACGCGACGGTCCTGAAGGGCTTTGCACAGTCCGTCCGGTTTGAGAATGTGGGCTTTTCTTACAGCACTGAAGAGGGCGAGCATCAGATTCTGCACCACGTCGATCTGGACGTGACGGCGGGAGAAGTCCTGGCGCTGGTGGGCCCAAGCGGCGCGGGCAAATCGACGCTGGTCAACCTCATTCCGCGCTTCTTCGACGTAAGCTGGGGACGCATCCTGATCGACGGCCACGACCTGCGCGACCTGTCGCTCGGTTCTCTGCGCCGCCAGGTTGCCCAGGTGACGCAGGAAACCATCCTCTTCAACGACACGGTTCGCAACAATATCGCCTACGGCCGGCCCGACGTGCCCTTGAAGCTGGTAAAGCAGGCGGCGCAAAACGCGCTGGCTCACGACTTTATCCTGCGCATGCCGCAAGGCTACGACACGGTAATCGGCGAGAAAGGCTTCCGGCTCTCCGGCGGCGAACGGCAACGGTTGGCCATTGCCCGCGCCATTCTCAAGGACGCCCCCATCCTGATTCTGGACGAGGCCACTTCGTCGCTCGACGCGGAAAGCGAGTCGCTGGTTCAGGCCGCACTGTCGAACCTGATGCAAAACCGCACCGTGGTGGTGATTGCGCACCGTTTAGGGACGATTCGCCGCGCCAACCGCATCGCCGTGCTCGAGGACGGCCGCATCACGGCGATCGGCACCCATGAGGAACTGCTCACCACGTCACCCACCTATCAAAGGCTGTATCAACTGCAATTCATGGAAGTCCCTGAAGCGCTTCCACTGGAGCCGGCTCTCTCCGGCGAAGCAAAGGACTAGCAAGATATGCCGATTTATTCGATGACCGGGTTTGCGCGCACACAGGTTCGCGTGCCGCTTCCCGACGAGGGCCAGCTAAGTTACACGCTGACGGTCAAGAGCGTGAACCACCGTTTTCTCGACGTGCAGTTGCGCCTGCCTTCCGGCCTGGACGCACTCGAAATGGAGTTGCGCAAGGCGCTCAAGGAAAGCCTGGTGCGCGGTCATGTGGATCTGACGCTTTCCGTCGACCGCTCCAGCCAGCAAAAGGCCGGCTACAACCGCGAGTTGGTGGACAGCTATCTAGCTGCTTTTTCCGCAGCATGCGCGGAGCACGGCTTGGCGGCTCAGCCGGATTTGAACGTCATTCTGCGTCTTCCCGGCGCATTGCAGACCGATAACCGCTCCAACGGGGACGACGATTCCGCCGTGCTCACCGAAAGCGTGACCCGCGAGATTGGCCCCCTGCTGGAGCAGTTGAAGATCATGCGCGCCCGCGAGGGAGAGGGGCTTGAAGCCATCCTGAACGCGACGCTGGACCGGCTGACCGAAGCCAACGAAGGCGTTGCCGCACTTCGTCCGGAGATTGAGCAGCGCTACCTGGACCGGCTCACGCAGCGTCTGGTGGCCGCAACCGGCGCGGAGTTCAACCGCCAGCGGCTGCTCGAAGAAGTTGCCATCCTCGTGGACCGCAGTGATATCTCCGAGGAATTGGCCCGCATGACCACCCATATCGGCCACTTCCGCGAGTTGCTGGCCGCAGGCGGCGAAGTCGGCAAGAAGCTCGACTTCCTGCTCCAGGAGATGAACCGGGAGGCGAACACGCTGCTCTCGAAGACCGGCGGGGTGGGCGGCAAAGGAACCCGCATTACGGAACTGGGACTGGCCATGAAGTCGGAAATCGAAAAGGCCCGCGAACAGATTCAGAACGTGGAATAGAACTCGAGAGCGGAGCCGTCAACGCATCCGCCGCAAAGGACAATCAAACAGTGGCAGGAATCCTTTTCATCATTTCAGCGCCCTCAGGCTCAGGCAAGAGCACGCTGGTCAGCGAAGTACGCAAACAATTGAGCGGAATCGAGTTTTCCGTTTCATGGACCACGCGGGCCCCGCGCGGTTCCGAGCAGGACGGCCGCGAATATAACTTCACCACGCGCGAGCAGTTCGAGCGCATGTTGGCCGAGGGCCAGTTTCTGGAGCACGCCGAAGTCTTCGGCCACTTTTACGGCACGGCCCGCAGATCGCTCGACGAAGCGCGCGCGGCCGGGCACGATCTGGTCCTCGACATCGATGTGCAGGGAGCTGCCCAGGTACGCGCCGCCACGCCTGAGGCCGTCAGCATCTTCGTGCTGCCGCCTAATCCCAAGGTTTTGCGCACCCGCCTGCGCAATCGCAGCCGCGCCGAAGGCGTAATCAACGAGGACGAAGTCTACCGCCGCCTGAGCGAAGCCAGCAAGGAAATTGAGAATTACCGCGAGTACGGGTATATTCTGGTCAACGACGTGCTCGACCGGGCCGTGGCGCAACTGGAAGCCATTGTGCAGGCCGAGCGGTTCTATCGCAACAGCGAGCCGATCGCCTTCCGTTCACGGCGGGTGTTGGAGGTCGCAGCAGCTTGTCTGCAAACCAACTCGCAGGAGCGACTGAAGCCCGTATTGGAAGCCTTCGGGATTCTCAATCCCGCGGGCCAACAGGAACTGCTTTTTGAGGTGGACTCCGATGACGATTGAGACCCAGTTTGACTCGAACTACCGCAAGGTTCTGGTGGCCGCCCGCCGCGCCCGCCAGTTGCAGAATGGCTCCCACGCGCTCGTTCAAACCCAGTCCACCAAGGCCTGCCGCATCGCCCAGGACGAGATCGACGCCGGAAAAATCTCCTACGTCAAGGGCGAGGGGCCAATCGTCAAGCCGCCCGTAGCAGACGGCGGCATTCCCATTCTGACCAGCTAGACAAGCCAAATCGCTTTTGAGGCACAGGTGCGCCGATCCCGGGCTGCCCGTGAGCCGTCAAGATCCGCGCGCCTGTGCCTCGGGAATAGCCTCGCGATACAATCCAGACATGAGAGTAACTGTCGGGGTGTCGGGTGGAATTGCTGCGTACAAGGCGGCCGAGCTGGTGCGCGCCCTGCAACGCCAGGCCCTCGAAGTCCACGTCGTGATGACCGAGGCGGCCTGCAAGTTCATCCAACCGCTCACGTTTGCCGCGCTCACCGGCCATAAAGTGATCACCAGCTTGTGGGACGACACGGGCACGGGCGCCACCGCCTACAACGAATCCAGCGAGCAAAACGGGATCGAGCACATCGGTGAGGCGCAATGGTCTGACGCCCTGGTGGTGGCCCCGGCCACGGCCAACATTCTGGCCAAGTTTGCCCACGGCATCGCCGACGATTTTCTCTCGACCATGTACCTGGCCACGCAGGCGCCGGTGCTGGTGGCTCCAGCCATGAACGTGAACATGTGGGACCACCCGGCGACCCAGGCGAACCTTGACCTTCTGCGCCAGCGCGGCGTTCGCGTCGTCGAGCCGGGTACAGGCGAACTGGCCTGCGGCATGGTCGGCGCGGGACGGATGGCCGAGCCTGAATTCATCGCTGACGCCGTTGTGAGTGTTTTGGGCCGCCGCCGCGACCTGGCCGGCGAAGTGCTGCTGGTGACCGCGGGCGGCACGCGCGAAGCCCTCGACCCGGTTCGTTTTCTGGGCAACCGCTCCAGCGGCAAAATGGGCTATGCGCTGGCTGAAGCCGCCCAAAGCCGCGGAGCCAAAGTCATTCTCGTCAGCGGTCCCTCGGCCCTGCATCCGCCCGCACACTGTGAACTGATCCGCGTAACCACTGCAGACCAGATGCGCGCAGCCGTGCTGGAGCGCATGGGCGCGGCGACGATGATCGTGAAGGCCGCCGCAGTGGCCGACTACCGGCCCGTCAATGTTTCCGAGCAGAAGCTCAAGCGCAGCGGCACGCTCACACTGGAACTGCTTCCCACGGAGGACATTCTGGCCGAAGTGGTGCGGCAGCGTCGGCCTGGACAGTTGATTGTGGGCTTTGCCGCCGAAACCGAAAACCGCATGGAGAACGGCCGCGCCAAGCTGCTGCGCAAGGGCGCCGACGCCATCGTAGTGAACGACGTGGCGGCCGAGGGCCTGGGCTTCGACTCGGATATCAACGCTGCGACTTTCCTGACCCTTTCAACCGCTATTGAGCTGCCCGAGATGCCCAAGCGCAAGCTGGCCGATCGCATTCTCGACGAAATTCTCACTCTTCGCCGGCCCCGGTCGCTGGTTCTGGAATTCGATGAGCACCAGGATGATCGATCGCGCCAGGACCAGGTGCGCAGCGAGACGGTTTCGCCCGCTGCCGCCCGCCGGCAATTGATCGTGGAGTAACGAACGTTGGCGATCGAGCTCGACCCCGCAACCCGTGAAGCTTTGGTGGACCGCGTTCGCTTCTATCGCGATCTTGGCCTGACCGAGCTCTATCGCCGGCCAGTCGACGCGGCGCGGCTTGCCCAGTTGGCCGCCGCGCTGGATCCACCCAGGCCCGTCGATTTGCAACCCGTTGCCGACCAAACTACGGCCCTGCCATCTTTACCGCAACTTCCTCACCAAGAAACCGCGGCGAACGCGGGAAATCCCGCAGCCCAACAGACTCCCGCCGCTCAGGCCCACCTTCAGGAGGAAAACCCGATTTCGCCCCGCAAGACAATGCCCGCCCCACCTTCAATCGCCGCCGCCGTTCCGCTGGCCGGCCGCTCTGCCGCGCTCCAGATCATTCGCGATGAAATTGGCGACTGCACCCGCTGCGCGCTCCACACGGGTCGCAACAAGCTGGTCTTCGGCGACGGTTCGGCTGGGGCGCGTCTGATGTTCGTCGGCGAAGGGCCGGGAGCCGACGAGGACGCGCAAGGCTTGCCCTTTGTGGGCAAGGCCGGGCAACTGCTGAACAACATGATCAACGCCATGGGACTGAAGCGCGAAGAGGTCTACATCGCCAACGTGGTCAAATGCCGGCCGCCGGGCAACCGCGTCCCCGAACCGGTGGAGGCCAACACCTGCTCCCCATTCCTCTTCGGCCAGATCGACGTGGTGCGGCCCGAGGTGCTGGTGGCGCTGGGAGCCACGGCGGCTACGTATCTGCTGGGCCAGCGGCAGCCCCTTGCCGGCCTGCGTGGGCGCGTACACCCGTTCCGCGGCACCAAGCTCATCGTGACTTACCATCCGGCATATTTATTGCGCGATCCGAGGCAAAAGAAGGAAGCCTGGGCAGATTTGCAGATTGCAATGAGCGAATTGGGGCTGAACGCACCAGGCCGCAAGTAAAGGCCGGACCAAACAGGCAGCGAAAAACTCTTGAATGCGGGCTTATTGATCCGGCCCGTAAAGAGTGTTGCGCTTCCCCTCCCACTTCGCGATAAAACCTGCGAAATGGATGGGGCACGGTGCTTCTATTTGGGTTCCGGATCAATAGTCGCCGAAAAGCAACCCGCAGGGGTTGAAGCCCTTCTTACTTTCAACGAGTAACAGTCACGACTGGAAGTTATGCTCTGTTACAAAGCAGTCTTCTTCCGCAAACCATAGAACCTATACACTCATCTTCACTCCCTTCCATGTGACGGCGCCATTGCGCCGAGGGGAGGGGTATGCGCCACGCCGGCAGAAATCGAAATCGCGCTGCAGTCCGGCAGCGATCGGCGCAATGCGGTGCGCGTAGATCCATTAGGTCGCACCGGTAGTGCAAATGTGACCATCCGCCCGCCTCCTTCTTCTGACACTCTTGATCAGTGCCCGGTAGAACCCGGGGATGTTATCCACCTGTCTCCCTAAGTGCGAGGAGGCGAATTCGACGGGCGACACAATGGTGGCAGCCAGACCACTCCGGCTTGCCGGTGGGTCAAAGCCCGTACGGCCTTTGTATGCATAGCCTGAATTACAAGTCGAGGATGGAGATCCACTTTATGAAAACGCGCCAAATGTTTGTTCTGCTACCGGTGGTCGCCATTCTCTTGGGTCTATCGCATAGGGCGGTGTCGCAGTCGCTCATCGATGCGCCTGACCCTGCGCCTGCGACGGTCATTACGGCGTCTCCCCTTCCTGACATGAAATACACGCCTCCGACCGGGAGAACAAAGGCCAACAACTACCTCTTCGAAGCCTTTGGTCCCTATCCTGCCGCCGGCGCAGCATTCTCTGCCGGCATCAGCCAGTTCACCAATTCTCCACCCGAGTGGAACCAGGGCATGGAAGGCTATTCCAAGCGATTTGGATCCTACTTCGGCATGGCTGCCACGGAAGCCACAACGCGTTACGCGCTGGCTACCGCTTTCCGGGAAGACACCATGTATTACCGCTGCGAGTGCAACGGATTTCTTCCCCGCAGCCGTCATGCGGTGCTTTCGACATTCACGGCGCGCCACGGACTCGACGGCCATCGCGAGTTTTCCGTTTCCTCGCTGCTGGCGCCTTACGCCGCCTCGACAGTGGGCGTCTATGGCTGGTATCCAGGCCGGTTTGGCGCAAAAGACGCATTCCGCATGGGCAACTACAGCCTGCTGACCTATATGGGCGGCAACGTCGCTCTCGAGTTCCTCTATGGCGGACCACGCTCTCTTCTGGCGCGCATGCATCTAAACAATCCGCACGGTTCTCCAGACCGAGGAAATGACCATTGAGTTCTCTCGGATCAGATGTCACCGCTGCCCTTGGGGCCGAAGTTCCGAAGCGTCGGCCCGCGCCCCAGTTCGCTGGCTTCAGTGCGAAGTTGGTCACGGATTTCTTCGAGTGGTTTGGCCATCTCGGCATCTTCGCATGGAAGGTTGCGCGGGCGGCAGTTACTCCTCCATTTGAATGGCGCGAATTCATTCGACAACTGGATGAGGTCGGATCAAAGTCCTTTCCACTCGTCGCGTTGGCCGGCGCTGCCGTCGGCATTATCATCTCGCTTGAAACGCGCTATAGCCTGACTCGCTTTGGCGCCAAGTCACTGTTCCCTGCGACCCTGGTCTACTCGGTAATCCAGGTGATGGGCCCAGTCATTACCGGCCTGGTTGTCAGCGGCCGCGTGGGCGCAGGCATCGGCGCGGAACTGGCGTCGATGAAAGTGACCGAGCAGATCGATGCAATCGAGGCAAGCGCCATCAACCCTTACCGGCTGCTGGCGGCAACACGCATCCTGGCTTGCATCGTGATGCTGCCTTTGTTGACCATTGCCGCCGACGCATGTGGATTGCTGACAGGCTGGTTCGCACAGGCGCTGGTTGAGCCGTTGTCTTTTCATCAATTCATCGAGAGCGGTTTTCACGGCGCGACATTCAACGCTTTCCTGCCCCCAACATTCAAGACGGCTGTCTACGGACTCATTATCGGTGTAATCGCGTGTTTCCAGGGAATGCGGACGCGCGGCGGCGCCGAGGGCGTAGGCCGGGCTGCCACGAACTCTGTGGTTTTGGCTTCACTCTTTCTCATCCTTGCAGACGTAGTGCTGGTCAAATTCATTCTCGTCGTATTCCCCTAACCCATGAATGACGCGAGGGATAAAATGGCAACCGCCCATGACAATACGATGAAGCAACGAGAAGCTGAGGCCGACGGAAACGCGCCCGTCGTCTCCGTTGAGAGTGTGCACAAATCCTTTGGAACCCACAAGGTCCTCAATGGGATCAATTTGAGCGTGAATCGCGGAGAAACCCTGGCGGTTCTCGGGCGCAGTGGAACTGGTAAGAGCGTTCTGCTGCGGCTGATCATCGGTCTCACACAGCCGGACTCCGGGTCGATTCGCGTCGGCGGCGACGACCTTGCCGGATTGACCCTCGATCAACTTGGCGCCATCCGGAAGAAGATGGGCTTCCTGTTCCAACACGCGGCGCTCTACGATTCCCTCACTGTGGCAGAGAACGTCGCGTTCCCACTCGATCATCATCGCCGGGACATGTCGAAGTCTGACAAAGATGACCTTGTTCGGCGCTTGCTGGCCGAGGTGGGGATCGAAGACGCTCTTGAGAGGATGCCGTCCGATATTTCAGGAGGAATGCAAAAGCGCGTAGGACTGGCGCGCGCACTCGCACTGGAACCGGAGATTCTGCTTCTCGACGAACCCACGGCGGGCCTTGATCCGATCAGTTCCAGAGAGATCGACGAACTGATCCTGAAGCTTCAGCGAGAGCGTCAAATGGCTTCCATCGTAGTGACGCACGATCTGTTCAGTGCCCGGTCGATTGCCAGCCATCTGGCCTTGCTCGATCAAGGCAACGTCGTCGTGCAAGGTCAGTTTGAAGACCTTCAGCAGAGCGACATCGGGTTTGTGAAGGAATTTCTAAAGCAGTCGTAGGTCGTAGGAGGATACATGTCGAGAGTCGCACGCTTGGGAGCATTCATCTTTGTAACACTTGCAGTGTTGGCGGCCGGTGTCTTTATCATCGGGAGCAAAGCTTATTTGTTTCGCTCCACTTACGATCTGAAGGCCCAGTTTGACAATGTGGCCGGCTTGGCTCCAGGCGCAGACGTGCAGGTCGGCGGCGTGCACAGTGGAACGGTTTCGGAAATCACTCTGCCGCATCGGCCGGGCGACAAGGTCACTGTCGTCATGGACCTCGATCGATCCACGCACGAAATCATCAAGCATGATTCAGTCGCCTCCATTCAGACGGAGGGCCTGCTCGGCAATGAATATCTTGCGATCTCGTTTGGGTCCGCAGGCCAAGCAGATGTTCAGGAAGGCGATCTCATTCAGAGTGAGCCGCCGCTGCAGATGTCGGATCTACTGAAGAAGGCGAGCGGCATTCTGTCAACCAGCCAGGATGCCATCCAGAATGTAACCCAAGCCACGGCGCACATTAACTCAGTGAGCGCAAAAATCGACGAGGGCCAAGGGTCTGTGGGAGCCCTTATCAACAATAAGGACCTCTACAATAACCTGGAACGTTCGACGGACTCACTCAGTCAGACCATGGTTCAGGCACAAGGCGGAGTTACCGATTTCCGCGAGAACATGGAAGCCCTCAAGCACAACATCCTGCTGCGCGGGTATTTCAAGAAGCGCGGGTACGAAGATTCATCCGAGTTGGAAGAAAACGCAATCGAGAAGTTGCCTTCAGCCACCCCCGCCAAGACATTCACCTACTCGCCGTCTCACCTGTTCGGCAGCCGGGACTCAGTCAAGCTCCAGAATCAGAAATCGCTGAATGAAGTGGGGACGTATTTAGCCAATAATCCATTTGGATATGCAGTGATCGTCGTCTCCTCCGGAATGGAGGGAGATGCCCAAAAGGAGCACCAGTTGACCGAAGTCCGGGCAATGCTGATCCGTGAATATCTGGTTGAGCATTTCGCTTTTGACGATAGCCAATTGAAGACGCTGGGCTTGGGCAAGCAGGCTGCGGACACGGCCAAAGCAAGCGATGGCTCAATACAACTGCTGATCTACGCGGCCGGCAGCGAAGCCCCTGCTAGCAAGCAGGCTGAGGCAGGCGCCGCTTCAAAGTGAGTGTGAATCAACCGGCGCATCGTTCCGGCGCCGCAAGCTCCAGACTCATGCCGCATTGGCTGAGTCACCTGAGCGAAACCGAAGCGGCCGTCCCGGGAGGCAGGATTCTGGGCGGCCAATTCCTTCCCAAGAAAACAAATCGGACCCACTCGGCGGAAGCGAAACCACCCTGGTTTCGCTTCCGCCTTCTCGTTGATCCCTTTCCCGATTCTTCGGTCCTTCCTTTTTGTGCAACCGCCTACTGCGCCGGCTGCACAACCAGGTCCTCTGCCAGCTTGAAATGCACAATCGATTCGGCGGGTATCTCGAGGTCCCGGTTGCCCGTCAACCCGGCGACCGCCGTTCCTGCACCACCACCGGCAAGGCCGCCCGCGGCCACACCAACTCCACCACCGGCCAAGCCGCCGATCAACATGCCAATTCCCGACCCTCCGGCGATCAAAGCCGTGGAACGCCTGCCCTTGCCCTTCTTGGTGCGTGCCAAATCCCTGGTAGCCAGCGGATAGCGTTGCCCATTGAGCGTAAGTGAGGTCAACCGCAGTTCCAACAGGGAACTGCCTTTGAAGTGTCCCCGCCGATGCGACGCGTCCACCACACCACCGACTCGCGCACCCTTCGGCACCAGCACGGAGTTGTCCCCGGCCAGCACTGGATCAACGATCTCGCCCGTAAAGGAGTCCCCGGCGCGACTCGCCTTTGCGCTGATGCGCTGATCGATCCGGATGGTCAGCGTCGTGCCCGCCGGAATGCTCACGTTGACCGGCACCGGAGGTGGTGGGGGAACCGCGGAAACGACCGGTCCTGACGGTTTCGGCACTGGAGCCCCTGCCACAGGAGGCGCAGTCACCGTCGATGTCGCTTCATTCGTCTGCCCGGCCGCGGGCGGTTGCACCACCGTAGTGGTTGTTGTTCCGTTCTTGTCGACAGAGACCACCTGCTGCGCCTGCCCGGTTGCAGCCGCCTGCTTCTTTGCCTGGTCCAAAGCTAGTTCCTGCTTCGACTGGCACCCCGATAGCATCGCAGCCATCACCACCAATGCCAAAACCGGCACGTGCCTCACGCAAACCCTTGATTCTGAAGTCATCACTGTACCGCCTCTTTCGTGTGTATTTTCATGTCGTTTCAACGGATCCACGGCCTCCACTTGACCGCACAAACTCTCTGCATCGGTGGCGCCGAACTCCATGCGCGCCCCTGCAAAGGAGCCCTTTTCAATCGAAAAATCGCCGGCTGTGGTCAGGATCGCATCCCAGGCAGCCCACGCGAAACATGGAACTCTTGCCCGCGGATTCACAGACCTCGCATTGCAGGCTTGATCGTCTCCCCCCTGTGGTTCACAATAGCGTCTGAAAGCGAAATGGCCTGAGCAGATTGGACAGCTGCGGCGGCGTACTTCTCCAAAATTTTCGCCTTCGCGCGCTGAGCGATCTTGCACAGACGGCGCAAGCTCTCTCCTCTAATGTCGAAACTACCTGGTGCGCCTCAGTGCGCGAAAATCACTTGTTAGTGCACATAGGTAGAAAAGGTGGATTGCATGAAAAAACTTATCACATTGGCGGCTTTGCTGAGTTTGACGACCATTGGCTGGGCAGGTTCCAGCCGCGAAGAAGCCTACGACCGGTTGGATCATGCCGGCAAAGTGCTGCATGAGATCATGGCCGCTCCAGACAAGGGCATTCCCGAAGAGGTCCTGGAACACGCAAAGTGCGTGGCGGTGGTTCCTCACCTGATCAAGGGCGGTTTTGTCTTCGGCGCGGAGAATGGCAAAGGCGTTGCCACCTGCCGGACAGACAAGGGATGGAGCGCACCCTCCTTCTTTGCCATCACAGGTGGCAGCTGGGGCCTGCAAATCGGGGCTGAGGGCGTGGATCTGGTCCTCATTATCCAAAACGACAAGGGAATGGAACGGCTGACTGGCAGCAAATTCGAACTGGGAGCCGACGCATCTGCGGCAGCCGGGCCAGTGGGTCGCCACGCTTCAGCCAACACGGACTGGAAGCTCGACGCCGAAATTCTAACTTACTCGCGGGCCAAAGGTGCGTTTGCCGGGCTCACGCTCAATGGGGCAGCCATTCGGCGGGACGACGACTCCACTGAGGCCGTCTACGGCCATGAAGTATCAACCCGCAGCATCCTGCGCGGCGAGGTGCCGGTGCCCGAAGCGGCTCATGCATTCCTTGACGCCGTCAGGAATGCAAAGGTACAGGCAGTCGCCTCCAACTAGGTGTCTGACCGCTTGATAATTTACCACTTTTGGGTGCCCCAGGTCCCGATTCCGGGACCTGGGATGGCATGAGCTCAGAGTACGAAATGATACGGCAATAGACCTGGGTTGCCGGCCGCTCGATGTCGTTCCAGTGTGTGTATTCATCTTGGCAGCCTGTCTGTTTTCGCCGCAAGGATGGGAAGGCACTCAACAGCGCTCGCTGATTGAGTTATCACTTTTTGGGCGATGATCTATATTTCCAGCCCTGAGTGCACCCATCGCGAAAGCGGGCCCGCCTCGCAGGCGCATAACACCTATTTCCTGCCTCTAACTCCCTTCACTTACACCGAATCGCATAACACCTAAACCCGCCCGCCTTCCTTCGTTAATCAGCAACGGCGTTATAGTCGCGTGCTTTCCGAATGACTCGGTCATCTTGCGATTCCGGGCGCTCACGCCATGTACAAATTTGACCATCGTTGCGGGGCTTTTCGATGGGATATTGGTTTCAACGACTTGATTGATGTGATGGGGGATGACCGGTGATCGAAGAGAGAAAACAGGATTCCCCAGCAACGTTGCTGGTCGTTGACGATGACTCTGTTATTCGAGTCTCGTTGTCGCAGATACTTGCCGAGATCGGTTTCTCCGTTCTCTCTGCGGAAGACGGATTCTCCGCATTGGCGGAGATTCGAAAGCAAGTTCCGGATGTCATCCTGTCCGATCTCAATATGCCGGGGATGTCCGGTTTTGAATTTCTGTCCGTAGTCCGCCAGCGTTTTCCCGCGATTCCTGTCATCGCGATGAGCGGCGCTTTCTCCGGCGACGAAGTGCCTTCCGGCGTTGCTGCGGATGCCTTCTTTCAGAAAGGCAGCGGCATTCGCTCCCTGCTGATGATCATTGCAGGATTGGCCAAGCCGGACCGCTTGCTGGCCGGCCGTCCTGCGACGACGACGCCTCTATGTATCCACCGCGATGCGCACGACGCCCCCGGCGATGCGTGCGTTTCCATCACCTGCCCTGGGTGCCTTCGGATGTTCCGCCAGTCCTTCGGTGGCGCTCTCAACCTCATGAGAGAAACTCGTTGCGTCCATTGCCAGAATTCGATTCGTTACACGGTTGTTGAACCTGCAGACTGGGCGTCAGCCCAATCCTCGCAAATCCGTTCCCGCGCGGCAAAGCCGAGCGGCCAGCCAGAGTTGCACAACTGAGAAGTAGGAAAGGTTAAACCCATGCGTACGATTTCAGAACTGAGCGTGCTGTTGCGGAGTTGTGTCGAGTTGCCGGCCGGTATGAAAGTGGCAACCAACGAGTTTCGCGAGGGCTGGAATTTTGTGACCGGCAATGCCGACCGGCTCGAAAAGAAGGTCAGAACGCGCGGCTGGAACTTCATCAAGATCGCCGACGGCTCTTTAAAAAGCGGCGTCGGGGAAACCTCGCAAGAAGCCATCGCGAAGGCTCTCAAATTGGCCCTTGGACGTGTGAGCGAACACGTCAACGCCGTCGAAGTGGAGCGCATCGAACTAACTCAGTACCCATGGTTCTTTTTGGCCAAGCTGCAAATCAACCCCTATCGCATTCAGCAAAGCGCAGCGGGCCCGATGCCCGGCGACGCCGTATTTCTTCCGTCAGTTCCCCGGCAGAGGCGTCTGCCTGCGAGTGCGCCAGAGATGTTCCCGGGATTCGCGAGCGCCATGCCTCAACTCAAGCAGATGCTGGTTCTGTCTGTCGATTCCCAGGTGGGGCTGCAGGCTTCGGCCCAATGATCAACTCGCTCTTGGCCTCCAGGTTTGCTGTCAGACCATCTGAACTGGCAAATTCAAATGGTCTCAGCGCACCTGGAACTGCTGAAAGCCATCGCTGTAGGCGTCCGGAAGGCAGAGGGTCTGCTCTGCTCCAACGGACGGCAGGCGGTCGGGGCGTGTGCCTGCGTTGCGGAAGCGCTGCACAGCATAATGTGTTACGCCGAGTGTGAGAAGTTCATCTCTGAGTTCAAGCATGTCCGCCGGGCTGAGCAGGCCGGAGTGAACCGTGGTACGCACTTCATAGGGAACGCCGCTGGCCAGCAGCAGTCGCAGACTTTTCAAGGCTTGTGCGCCGCTCCCCTCAACGCCGGTGATCCGGGAGTAGGCGCCAAAAGGGGCTTTCACATCGAAGCCCACCCAGTCGAGCCATGGCAACAGCAGCGCAAACCGCTCTGGGGCCATGCCTGCGGTATGCAGGCCCATACGAAAGCCGAGACTCCGAACGACCTGCACGGCATCGAGCAGCGCAGGTTGCAGCGTGGGCTCGCCGCCGGAAAAGACCACACCGTCCAACAGGCCGCTGCGACTGCCAAGAAACGCAGCCACCTCCGGCCACGGTATCGGCGCATCGCCGCCCACTGCCGGCCGCAACTGCGCATTGTGGCAATAAGCGCAATCCCAGCCGCAGCCCTGGCAGAATACGGTGGCCACCAATTCCCCCGGCCAGTCACAGGTGGACAGGCGCGTCAGCCCGCCCACACGTAGCTCACTAGCTGCAGGGCTCAACGAAGCTTGCGCGTTCATGGAACTCGCCCTTCTTGCCGCGGTTAAAGGAAGAGACCGGGCGAAAATATCCCATGACGCGTGTCCACACTTCGCAGGGTTGGCGTTCTTCGTCGGTCAAAAGTGCTTGCACTTCGTTCTCGATCACAGCAGTTTGCATGGTAGCTTCCTTTTCTTGTTGCGGTGCGTGGCGTCTACTGTTGCGCAGCGAGTTGCTTGCGGGCGATCAGGTCGGCATCGCACTTGGGACAAAACGCGTGTTCGCCTTCGAGATAGCCGTGCTTGGGGCAGATGGAAAACGTCGGCGTAATGGTGATGTACGGCAGTCGATAGTTTTCGAGAGCGCGTTTCACCAGCTTTTTGCACGCAGTGGCCGAGGAGATGCGTTCGCCCATGTAGAGATGAAGCACCGTGCCGCCGGTGTATTTGCGCTGTAACGCCTCCTGCCGCTCCAATGCTTCAAATGGATCGTCAGTAAAGCCGACCGGGAGTTGGCTGGAATTGGTGTAATACGGCTCGTCATTCGTGCCCGCCTGCAGAATATCCGGAAACCGCTTCCGATCCTCACGCGCAAAGCGATAAGTCGTGCCTTCGGCGGGCGTGGCCTCCAGGTTGTACATGTGGCCCGTCTCCTCCTGGAATGCGACGATGCGCGTGCGCACATGATCGAGAAAACGGACGGCAAAAGCGTGGCCCCACTCTGACGTGATGTCATCGGCGTCGCTGGTGAAGTTGCGGATCATCTCATTGATGCCATTCACGCCCAGCGTCGAGAAAAAGTTGCGCAGCGAGCCGAGATAGCGCCTGGTATACGGAAACAGTCCGTTGTCCATGTGGCGCTGGATTACCTTGCGCTTTACCTCGAGGCTGGTCCGGGAGATTTCAAGCAACTCGTCCAGGCGCTGCAACAGGCCTGCCTCGTCGCCGCGATGCAAATAGCCCAGGCGCGCGCAGTTGAGTGTAACGACACCGACTGATCCTGTCTGCTCGGCGCTGCCGAACAGGCCGTTGCCGCGCTTGAGCAGTTCGGTCAAATCGAGTTGCAGACGGCAGCACATGGAGCGAACCATGTTGGGCTTCAATTCGGAGTTCAGGAAGTTCTGAAAATAGGGCAGGCCATACTTGGCCGTCATCTCAAAAAGGAGCTCTGAGTTTTCACTTTCCCAGGGGAAATCGGGCGTGATGTTATAGGTCGGAATGGGGAAAGTAAAAACTCGTCCCTTCGCATCGCCCGCAGTCATCACTTCGATATAGGCGCGATTGATCATGTCCATTTCAGGCTGCAAATCGCCATACGTGAACGGCATGGTCTCGCCGCCCACCACGGGAATCTGATCGCGCAAATCTTCCGGGCAGGTCCAGTCGAAGGTCAGGTTGGTGAAGGGCGTCTGCGTGCCCCAGCGGGACGGAACGTTGAGGTTATAAACCAGTTCCTGAATGCACTGCCTAACTTCCTTGTAGGGCATCTTGTCGATGCGCAGGAAGGGCGCCATGTAGGTGTCAAACGAACTGAACGCCTGCGCTCCGGCCCACTCGTTTTGCAGCGTGCCTAGAAAGTTCACGATCTGCCCCACAGCGCTGGACAAATGCTTCGGCGGACCAGCTTCCACTTTGCCGGGAACACCGTTGAGTCCCTCGAGCAGCAACGTGCGCAGCGACCACCCGGCACAATAGCCGGCCAGCATGTCCAGGTCGTGAATATGCAGATCGCCCTCGCGATGCGCGCGGCCAATCTCCGGCGAATACACATGCGACAGCCAGTAGTTGGCCACCACCTTGCCCGAGACATTCAGGATCAGCCCGCCCAGCGAGTAGCCCTGATTGGCGTTGGCGTTCACACGCCAGTCGGCGCGGTCGAGATACTCGTTCATCGAGGAGGCCACGTCCACCAGCGTCCGCTGATCGCTGCGCAGGCGTGTGCGCTGTTCGCGGTAGACGATATACGCGCGCGCTGTGGCAAAGTGATTGGCGGAGATGAGCACCTGCTCCACCACATCCTGAACCTGCTCGATATGCGGGGCGCGGTCATGGAATCGGTGGGCCAGAACTTTGAAGGTTTGGCTGGCCAGCAACTGGGCTTCGCTGGCGTCGAATGCGCCTGTGGCTTTGCCGGCGCGCTCGATGGCGGAACAAATTTTTGCGCCGTCAAACGGGGCGACTTCGCCGCTGCGCTTGATGACGGAACTAGGCGGAAGAACGGGGGAAACGGACATCGGCGATCCTTTTCATACGGGAAGGCGATGCCGGATCGGGTGCAGGTCGGAAGCGAGAAATGGCCACGGGGCCAAATCCTGCAAGCGTGCAAACGACCCAGCGGTACACCCCGCCCGTGGACGATTCGTGTGCTACGGCAGGTCTCCTGGCTCGCGGATCGCTGCGGCAATCCAGTCTTCCCACCCCACATGGGAGGCAGTGACATAAGCAGATTGCAGCTCTTCGCTCACAGTTGCGGGGGCAGCGCCGGATGGGTCAAAGTGACGGGACCGGCTTCCCTCTTAGCCCCAGATGTTGTGTCACCGGGGAACCGTAACACTACTGACTGTATCCCGATCGCAAATGGGTGTCAAGACGCACTGACGATTTGTAAGCTCTTTCGTAACCTGTCCGCTCTCGTCCGGCGCGCAAATCTAGGGGTTTTGCTGGATCTTTACGACCATGCAGGTGATCGTCTTGTCTGCGGCCACCAGCATCTGGTGGGGTTCGCCGGCCGGGACATGGGCCACATCGCCGGCTCGCAACTCCTGCCGCGCGCCGCCCTCCACGCTGTCGCCGCGAAACTCGCCCGGCGCCACTTTCCTGGATCGCACCACCGTGCCGCCGGTGGCCAGAATTGCGCGCCCCTCGAGCACGTAGAAAATGTCGGCAAAGTTCTCGTGCACCTCCGCCTCGCCGCTGCGGCTGCGAAACGAAAGCATAGTGCAATGCTGCGGGTATTCCTTCAGCGTCTCACTGGCCGAACCGTCCGAGAGCTTGGCCAGCTTGCGCAGATAGGCTCCCCGCTCCAGCAGAACCGCGTGGGACCAGTGATCCACGGCGCCGGGACGAACTCGCGGGGTCGCCGCCGGGGGAACCACTTCCTTCTCCACCGGAAGCAGTTCTTTGAGGATGTCCTTCGAAAAAATGTCCATATCTACCCCAGTTTAATCTCCTCTCGGCATTGCCCGTTCCCGGAGAGCTGAAACCGTCGCTTACTAATGCCGGTCCGACAACTCGCGAACCGGCTATCCCCGCGCAGCGGGCGCCCATTCGCTGCTTTTGTTTCATTGATCTGCATCCGTTGGCGGGAAGCGCTACGCCCCTCGCTCAAGACCGCGCTGCGAGCCACGACATCATCGCGGCGGAAGGCCCGCCAGTTCCCTCGCCCGCCTGAAAATATCCAGAAACATGGGCCGCGTCAGCTTGCCGGTATTGGTGTTTTGTAGTGAGGGATGGTAGCTGGCAATCCCTTTCAATCCGTTGGGGAGCGTGAACTCCACGCCATGGCCGAAGCTCGCTCGCGCTGGCAGCCGGGTGCCGTCGAACCCACTGCGCTGTGCGTGGGCCAGCAAGCCATCAAACGCGATGCGGCCCAGGCAGACAACCACGCGCAAATTGGTGAGCAGTCCAATCTCTTCGTCCAGCCAGGAGGCGCAGGCGCGCAACTCCTCGGGAGCGGGCTTGTTGCCCGGCGGCGCGCAGTGAGCGACGGCGGTGATCCAAAGGTCCGTCAGTTTCAAGCCGTCGTCGAGCCTGACGACCTTCGGCTGCGACGCAAACCCCGCTTCGTGGAGCACGGGAAAGAGAAAATCCCCCGAGCCGTCTCCGGTGAACATCCTCCCCGTGCGGTTGGAGCCATGCGCTCCCGGCGCAAGCCCCAGCGCCAGCACGCGCGCCTGCGGATCGCCAAAGCCGGGCACCGGCTTGCCCCAATAGGTGAAGTCCAGATAAGCACGGCGCCGGACCCGCGCCACCTCCGCGCAATACTCCCGCAGGCGCGGGCAGCGTTCGCAGGCAACAACGCGAGCGTTCAGGGCGTCAAGCGGGGAATCGGGGATGGGCATGGCAAAATTCTAAGACACCGACTCGCACCAGTGTGGCAAACTCTTCTGCGGAGGCACTTCCCGATGAAATCCGCAAAACTATTGCTGCTGGCTGGCGACTTTGTTGAAGACTACGAAATCATGGTTCCCTTCCAGGCCCTGCAGATGGTGGGCCACACGGTCGACGCCGTCTGCCCTGGCAAGAAAAAGGGCGACTCGGTGCGCACGGCCATTCACGACTTTGAGGGCGACCAGACCTACACGGAGAAGCGCGGACACAATTTTGTTTTGAACGCGACCTTCGACGAGATCGACCCCGCGGCCTACGACGCCCTGGTCGTTCCCGGCGGACGCGCACCGGAGTATTTGCGCCTCAACGCCCAGGTTCTGGACATCGTGCGCCATTTCGACAAGGCCAACAAGCCCATCGCCGCCATTTGTCATGGGCCGCAACTGCTGGCCGCTGCGGGCGTGCTCAAGGGCCGCAAACTGAACGCCTACCCAGCCTGCGCGCCCGAGGTGGAGCTGGCGGGCGGGACCTTCGTGCCGGTAGACTTTTTTGGAGCGGTCGTGGATGGAAAGCTGGTGACCGGCCCTGCTTGGACTGCTCATCCGGCGTGGCTAGCCAAGTTTCTTGAAGTGCTTGAGGCGCATCTGGCAGGCTGAGACGCATGTGAGAAAGGCTGCGCGGGATGGTCGAAGCCCAATCGTCAGCCATCCGCCTTCCGGCGCGCATACTTCCCGCGCGTGCTCGCCCAGTGGATCAACGATTCGCCTTTCGTTCCCTGAGCGTCTACCGGGGCCTGGAGTCTTGCGCGTTCGCGGCAGCGCAATAAAGAATTCCGGGATACACTGATGCCGATGACTGTCGCTGCCATCGTTTTAGCCGCCGGGGCCAGCCGCCGCTTGGGCCAGCCCAAACAATTATTGATGCACGGCAACGAAACCCTTCTGGAACGCGCCATCCGTCTCGCCCACGAGGCCGGCGCATCCCCAGTTGTCGTCGTACTCGGTGCGCACATCCACATCATTCGCGCGTCGGTTCCCTTCAAAAACGCTATTTCTGTGGTGAACAACCATTGGGAACAGGGAATCTCGACCTCCATCCATGAGGGCCTGCGCACACTTGATAAAACCGCGCCCGACGCCACCGGCGCGCTGCTGCTCAGTTGCGATCAGCCGCGCCTCACCGCCGCGCACCTGCGCGCATTGATCGAGAGCTTTGCCGCCGAGCGAACTGCGGCGATTGCGGCCTCCACCTACGCGGGCGTGCTCGGAGTCCCGGCCGTCTTTCCTCGCGCCGTGTTTCCTGACCTGCTTGCTCTGCGCGGCGACACCGGCGCACGCGTACTGTTCGCCGAACCGCCCTGCCCGCTGAAGTCCGTCGAGTTTGCCGGCGGCGCGGTAGACATCGACTTGCCGGCGGACCTGGACGAGCTCACCTAGGCCTCTGCCCGCTTGCTCATGGACCAATTGCGGGTGCCCCAGGTCCCGATTCTGGGACCTGAGATAGCATGAGCCCAAAACACGAAATGATGCGGCCATAGACCTGGCGAGAGTGCGTTTCAAAAAATCAGCATTGTTCCGTCATCCGCTGCCCTGTCATGCGTGTGAAGAAAAGCGGACGCCAAGCCATGCCGTTGGCTGATTCGCCAATTCGCTGGCCTGCGCAGCGGCGGCCAGACTCCCGTCTCTCACTGCGAGGGTTGAGCAAAATCCCTGTGCCATACTGGGTTTATATTCACCCTTCAGGGAAGGATCAAGCAGCTTCGTCATGGTTCATTCGACAAATCCGGAGTTTCTGCGCCGCGCCATTGCGCTGGCCACGCAGAATGTGGTCAGTGGCGCGGGCGGACCATTCGCCGCATTGATTGTCCGCGATGGCCAGATTGTGGGCGAAGGCGTCAACACCGTGACCACTACCAACGACCCCACGGCGCACGGCGAAGTCAACGCCATCCGCGCCGCCGCCAAATCGCTGGGAACCTTCACGCTGGCCGGTTGCGAGCTTTACACCAGTTGCGAGCCCTGCCCCATGTGCCTGGCTGCCTCCTACTGGGCGCGGATCGACGCCATCTATTACGGCGCCAGCGCTGCCGACGCCGCCCGCGCCGGTTTCGACGACGCCTTTCTCTATGCGGAGTTACGCAAGGATCAGTCCGCTCGCTCGCTTCCCGCTACGCAGTTGCTGGGCGACGAAGCCTGGGCCAGCTTTGCCGCATGGAACTCGTCGCCGAACAAGGTCGCGTACTAGCAACCATGACCGCATGATTCGGGATTCCGGATCTAAAACGGAATGGGTGCCCCAGGTCTCGCTTCTGAGACCTGGGAAGTACAAATGAATGCGGCCGGGGGCTTGGCCCGCGAAAGCATTACTCGCGATTGAAGTCCTCCCAAACGCTTCTTCAACTCGTTGTTTTTAAGAGTCGGCGCTTCCGGCTCCCAATCTTCCCTTTTAAAAATCCATTGCTCAACCGGCCCGTTTCGATTAACGTCTAAAGACTTACAACTTTCTCCCCTGGGAGTTGTCCAGCCATGTCCCGAATCGTTCGATGTTCCCTCATCCAGGCGTCCATCGCGGTACCCGCCACTGAGCCTCTGGCCGTCCAGAAGCAGGCCATGATCGAGAAGCACCTCGCTCTCATCCGTCAGGCGGCCGCCGATGGCGCGCAGATCGTCTGCCTGCAGGAGATCTTCGCCGGCCCCTACTTTTGCGCCGAGCAAACCGTGAAATGGTATGACACCACGGAACTGGTTCCGGGCGGACCCACGGTCAGCCTTATGCAGTCCCTCGCCAAAGAACTGGGCATTGCCATGGTGGTTCCTGTCTACGAAATCGAGCAGGAGGGCATCTTCTATAACACGGCCGCCGTCCTAGGCCGCGATGGCAGTTATCTCGGCAAATATCGCAAGACACACATTCCGCACGTGGCGCCCGGCTTCTGGGAAAAGTTTTACTTCCGCCCCGGCAACCTCGGCTTCCCAGTCTTCGATCTGGGATTCGCCAAGATTGGCATCTACATCTGTTACGACCGGCACTTTCCCGAAGGCGCGCGCTGCCTGGGATTGAATGGGGCGGAGATCGTCTTCAACCCCTCAGCCACTGTGGCCGGCTTAAGCGAATACCTGTGGAAGTTGGAGCAGCCCGCCCACGCGGCCGCCAACGGATACTTCATCGCCGCCATCAATCGCGTGGGAACCGAGCCGCCCTGGAATATCGGCGAGTTTTATGGGTCGAGTTACTTCGCCAATCCACGCGGGCAGATCATGGCCCAAGCCTCGCGCGACAAGGATGAAGTGCTGACCGTGGACCTCAACCTGGACGAGATTGCCGACGTGCGCCGAACCTGGCAGTTCTACCGCGATCGCCGTCCCGACTTGTATGGGCCTCTGGTCGCTTCCTAGAAGCTTGCCCACGAAATTTAACAATCGGGCGCCCCCCCCGGCTGTGAAAGAACGAAATCATGAAGGCGCGGTATAAGATATCTCACCGCTAGTTCTTGTACCGATTGTGGGTGCCCCAGGTCCCTCGCATCTGGGAACCTGGGAAAGTACGCAGCAAAGGAGGAGCAATGGGATTTCAATACGTGATTCCGACGGGCCAATTGCTTCAGGATGGAGACCACATCGGCACCGGTTGGGCCGGGCACGATACGGACGCCGTAACGGGCCAGAACAACCCCGAGGCGATCACGATTGAAGGCATTGGCCCTCTGCCCCCGGGCGTGTACACGATCGGCGATCCCATCGATAGTCCTAAACTCGGGCCGATCGCTTTTCCGCTGACGCCGGACCCGACAAACCAGATGTTTGGCCGGAGTGAGTTTTATCTGCACGCTCCGGAAGTCAAGCCGAAGGTGCCGGACGTGAGCAGCGATGGATGCATTATTCAAATTCACGACGTACGGGTGCTCGTCGCGTCCATTATCGAAGGCACGCCGCTCGATGATCCGAAGCGCAGGCTGGAGGTGACGTTGGCGTGAGCACTGAAGGAGGAAAAGCCTGAATACAGGCGTTCGCCGCCCCGCGAAATATGACGCAGGCATCTTTTCTTACCTAAGATCCTCTGAACTTCCCCGAGGTCTCGATGGGCACCATACCCTTCACCGACGATCCCGTCCTTCGCGAGCGCTTCCCGGACCTCAAGTTGCCGCTCGCGCCCCAGGCTGCGGTGATCGAAGCCAACCGCTGCCTCAACTGCTTCGACGCGCCCTGCACCGGGGCCTGCCCCACGCACATTGATGTTCCCGGCTTCATCAAGCGCATCGCCTCCGGCAACCTGCGCGGCTCGGCTTTGCGCATCCTCGACGCCAATATCCTGGGAGGCAGTTGTGCGCGGGTGTGCCCTGTAGAAGTGCTGTGCGAAGGCGCGTGCGTCATGCATCGCTTGAACCGCGAGCCGATTCAGATTGCGCTTCTCCAGCGCCATGCCATGGATGCTTTCCATGCCTCGGGCGAAGACTTTCTCACCGCGTCCCCGCTGCCGCACGACCTCCGCGTCGCCTGCATCGGTGCCGGTCCCGCATCGCTGGCCTGCGCAGCGGAATTGCGCCGCCGGGGCGCAGCAGTCACCGTCCTCGAGCGCCGCGCCTTGCCCGGCGGCCTCAACACCTACGGCGTGGCCGAGTACAAACTGCGCACCGCCGACAGCCTTCGCGAAGTGGAGATGATTCGCCGCATGGGCGTGGAGTTTCGCTTCGGCGCAGCCATCGACTCCACGGCCAAGCTGCAAGTCCTCGAAGCCGAGTTCAACTTCATCTTCCTTGGCGTCGGTCTGGGCGCCATGCAACGCCTCAACATCCCAGGTGAAGACGCCCAAGGCGTGATGAATGCCCTGGAGCTGATCTCCGCATACAAGACCGGCCACATACGCGAGATCGCCGGAACCGTGGTCGTGGTGGGCGCCGGCAACACCGCCATCGACGCCGCCAACGCCGCACGCCGCCTCGGAGCGCACACGGTCTATCTGCTCTATCGCCGCGCCGAGAGCGATATCTCCGCCTTCGACTTTGAGTACGAGCATGCCAAACAGGAAGGCGTGCAGTTCCTTTGGCGACGCATGCCGGTTGCTATTCGCCCCGCCGCGCACGGCCGTCTGCTGCTCGATTCCATCCAGGTGCAGCAGGCGAATGGAAAGCTGTTGCCCGTCCCCGATTCCGAGTTCACCATCGAATGCGATCTGGTGGTCCCCGCCATCGGCCAGTCCCCGCTCACGCAACTGATTGAAGAATTCAGCCGCGTCGAAGTGCGCAATGGACGCATCGTCGCCGACCTTGCTACCGGCCGCACCGGCAATCCGCGTTACTTTGCCGGCGGCGATTGCGTCAACGGCGGGCGCGAGGTGGTGGATGCCGTGGCCGCCGGCAAACGCTCCGCTCTGGCAATGCTCAAATCCTGGGAGGCCGCACATGGCTGACATTCGCGTTCGCGGCTTTGCCGGCGGCATCGACTCGCCCAACCCCTTCTGGCTGGCCTCTGCCCCGCCCACCAATTGCGGCGAGCAGATCATGCGCGCCTTTGACGCCGGCTGGGGCGGCGCGGTTTGGAAGACCATCGGCGAACCGGTGACCAACGTTAGTTCGCGCTACTCGGCCACCGATTGGCAGGGCCAGCGCATCATGGGCTTCAACAACATCGAACTGATCAGCGACCGCAGCATCGAAACCAATCTGCGCGAGATGGCCGAAGTCAAGAAGCGTTATCCGCATCATGCCGTCATCGCGTCGCTCATGGTCGCCTCCACCCGCGAGGCCTGGCACGAGATTGTTGCCCGTACTGAGGACACAGGCGCAGACGGCCTGGAACTCAACTTCGGCTGTCCTCACGGCATGAGCGAGCGCGGCATGGGTTCCGCCGTCGGCCAGGTCCCCGAGTACGCCGAGATGATTACCGCGTGGGTCAAGGAAAAGGCGCGCACACCAGTGCTGGTCAAACTCACACCCAACATCACCGACATTCGCACCGTGGCCCGCGCCGCCAAGCGCGGAGGCGCCGATGGGCTTTCCGCCATCAACACCATCAACTCCATCACCGGCATCGATCTCGACACACTGACGCCGCGTCCTGACGTCGACGGCAAGAGCTCCCACGGCGGCTATTGCGGTCCGGCCGTCAAGCCCATCGCGCTCAACATGGTCCAACAGATCATGGGCGACCCCGAGGCTGCGCTGCCCCTCTCCGGCATCGGTGGCATCGGCACGTGGCGCGACGCAGCGGAGTTTATCCTGCTCGGCTGCGGCACCGTGCAGGTATGCACCGCGGTCATGCACTACGGCTATCGCATCGTCGAAGACATGGCCGAGGGCCTCGAATACTGGATGCGCTCCAAGGGCTTCAACCGCATCGAGGATTTTCGCGGCCTTTCGCTGCCGCGCGTCACCGAGTGGAAGCACTTGAATTTGAACTATAAAATCGTTGCCCGCATCGACGAACAGAAGTGCATTGGCTGCGATCTTTGCCACATCGCCTGCTGGGATGGAGCGCACCAGTGCATTCATCTCGACCGCGCCACTGGCCCCGTGGACGGTCCCGTCGAGTTGCATCGCACCCCCGCCGCCATCGAGGCGCACAGTCGCGCAGTGATCGCCGAAACGCCCGTCACGCGCAAGGAGCGGGTACTCAACTCCGCCGCCCACGGACCCTATCCCACGCCGCTGGCGCGCATTCCGCGCGTGGACGAAACCGAGTGCGTCGGCTGCAATCTCTGTTCGCTGGTTTGCCCTGTCGATGAGTGCATCACCATGGTCCGCGTCGACACCGGCATCGCCCCTGAGTCGTGGGAAGAGCGCACGCGCAGCGCTGCCTGCATAACGGATCCGCATCAATCGTAGAAATGCGCTGAAGGAATGTCTGCGGGTGCCCCGGGTCCCTCGCATTTGGGGACCCGGGAAAGCACAAACTCATCAAGACACGGAACGGATCAGACAGGATTTCACCCATGCCCACAGTCCTCATCCAACACGGCACCATCGTCAACGCCGACTCCACCGCGCACGCCGATCTGCTGATCGACGGCGAAGTCATCAAGGAAATCCGCGCCGGCATTCCCGCCAATGCCGCGGACACTGTCGTCGACGCTACCGGCCTCCTATTGCTCCCCGGCGGCATCGACGCGCACACCCATCTCGATATGCCCTTCGGCGGCTCTCGCTCGGCGGACGACTTCGAGACCGGCACACGAGCCGCAGCCATCGGCGGGACGACGACCATCGTGGACTTCGCCATCCAGGCACGCGGCACCAAGATGCGCACTGCTCTTGACACATGGTGGAAGAAGGCCGAGGGCAAGGCCTCCATCGACTACGGCCTGCACATGATCGTCACCGACCTGCCCGACGCCGGCCTCGAAGACATGGACGACATGGTGCGCGAGGGCGTGGCCAGCTTCAAGCTCTTCATGGCTTATCCCGGCGTGCTCATGGTCGACGACGCCACCATCTTCAAAGCGCTGCGCCAGACGGCGAAGAACGGCGCACTCATCTGCATGCACGCGGAGAATGGTTCGGTCATTGATGTCCTCGTGCAGCAGGCCCTGGCCGAGGGCAAGACTGCGCCCATCTATCACGCGCTCACGCGGCCCACGCAAGCCGAGGCCGAAGCCGTGCATCGCGCCATCGCCATGGCCGAGATGGCCGGCGTGCCGGTGTACATCGTGCATCTCTCCAGCGAAGACGCGCTCAACCAGGTGCGCGAGGCCCGCGACCGCGGCCTGCCCGCCTTTGCCGAAACCTGTCCGCAATATCTGCTGCTCTCGCTTGAAGACGTGGCTGACAAGGGCTGGGAGGGCGCGAAGTATGTCTTCACTCCTCCTCTGCGCGAGCGCCGCAATCAGCCGCAGTTATGGGAAGGTCTGCGTCGCGACAATCTGCAAGTCGTCTCCACCGACCATTGCCCGTTTTGTTTTGAAGATCAGAAGGCGCTCGGCAAAAACGACTTCACCAAAATTCCCAATGGCGGCCCGGGCATCGAGAACCGTCTGCAACTGCTACATCATCACGGCGTCGGCCTGGGCAATCTCACCCTCAACCGCTTTGTCGAACTGGTCTCGACCGCTCCGGCGCGCATCTTCGGCATGTATCCCAAGAAAGGCGTTCTCGCCCCCGGAAGTGACGCCGACCTAGTGCTCTGGGACCCCGCCGCCGCGTACACCATCAGCGCCGCCACGCAGGCCATGCGCGTGGATTACTCCATGTTCGAGGGCTTCAAAGTATGCGGCAATGCCCGTGACGTGTATTCGCGCGGCGAGCTGATCGTCTCCAACGGAAAATTCATCGGCCGCGCTGGTCGCGGTAAGTATCTCCGCCGAGAAGCCCGCGGCGGCACATGGAAATAGCAGATGTTGAGGAGACGATTCGCCAAAGGGAACAGTTGGCCACGACACGCTCCTGACCCTCAAAGAGCACTCGGGGTCTGGTGTTCGGCGATAATGATCACTGTATGGGGAAACGAAGCCGAGCAAAACGAAATCGAACACCTGCGCCGTCAGCGCGGTTCAACTTCAGTTGCTTTGGACTCTACAAGTCAACTTGGGCCTTTGTTGTGGGAATGTTCGTACTAGCTTACGGCACAGCCGCAATGCAATACAGCCGCTGGAACCACCGCGAGAATGCCCTCGTTCATCCCGTCTTCCACCCATGGGCGATTGTCTTTGGACTTGCGCTGATCGTCTTGTCCTACACCAAATGGAAACAGAAGTAGCGTCCCAGATCTCAACGTACCGAGCCACGGCGAAGAGATGGCATAGTGACGAGGTGGCCACTATACACTCCAAACGGCACCAGAGCAGTTACGAATCCACAAAGTCAAGCCCTGGTGCGCACAGCATTGGCCCAGAGGACGAAGCCGAGCACAGACGTCGGAAGGAGTGTCAAGAAGAGCATGGAGAATGGACCATGCACATCGACCGGACGAATCACGCTTCCCAGAATGCCTGTACCAACGGATAGAAGAAACGTTACTGCGCCGATTCTGATGCGACCCTGTCGATCCGAATGCTTTGCCCAAACCACTAAGCTGACCAGACACAAGATGATGCCGAGAACGTTGGCCCAGAGAGCTAGGGCGAAGTGATCGTCAATTAGTGCGATGCCGCCCGTCACTGCGTAATCGAGACACATTGCACCAAGCCCACCGATCAACAGAATGCCGCTCGATAGAGACGCTATGCTCCAGAACAGGCGAACCTTGGAATCTTGCATAGGCCGATTCTATCGCTAGAAGTTCCTCCAACGGAGCTTGCTCCTGAGGCACCGCGTACTCGGAAATAACGAATACCCCCGCAAGTGCTTCCCTACTCTCGGCATGACGCCGCGATAGGGAATTCGAGCGGGGACCGCAGTTTGAGAGCCCAGCGTTGCCGAGCCGGGCGCCGGGTTGCGTTGCCTGCATTTTCCCGATCGAGCAATTTCCTTATCGCGTTCTCATCGGCGTTCGTATATACCGAAACCAACGGAGGCCATTTGAGCACCAACGACCCCTCTCTTTCAAACCGCGATCTCGCTCCCACCCGCCCCGAGCAGCGCACCTGGGGCAGCTATAACTACATCGCGCTGTGGTTCTCCATGTCCATGGAGATCACCACCTATCAGCTCGCCTCCTCGCTCATCGCCAAGGGCATGGACTGGAAACAGGCCGTCGGCACCGTGCTGCTCGGCAACCTCATCGTTCTGGTACCCATGCTGCTCAACGCCCACGCCGGCGCCAAGTACGGCATACCCTTCCCCGTCTTCATTCGCACGCCGTTCGGCGTGAGCGGCGCCAACCTTCCCGACCTTCAAACAGCCGATGGCGCCACGCCGTTGGCCTTGCGCACACCCGCGCATCTATACTGCCAGCCATGCAAGGGATTCCGCTTGGTTTGCTTTTGATCGCCGCCGCTACCACTGTCGCCGCGCAGCCCACACCTCCGGCCGCAGCCGTCTGGCAGATGCAGGACTCCGGCACAACCGCCAGTCTGCGCGGAATCGATTCCGTCAATGGCACAATCGCCTGGGCCAGCGGAACAGCCGGAACTGTGCTCAAAACCACCGACGGCGGCGCGCATTGGCAAAGGTGTGCAGTCCCCGACGCGGCAGCCGATGGCGCAACTCTCGACTTTCGCGGCGTGCAGGCCTGGGACGCGAAAACCGCCGTCGTGATGGCTTCCGGACCCGGCGAAAAAAGCCGCCTTTACAAGACCACGGACGGCTGCCAAACCTGGAGAGTCTTTTTCCGGAATCCCGATGGGCAAGACGGCTTTTTTGACAGTTTCTGGTTCAACGGCCCGGTCGGCGTGCTGCTCGGCGATCCGGTCCGCGGGAAGTTTGCCGTCTTCAAGACCGCAAACGGCGGCAAGAGCTGGAAGCGCGATCCTGAGGAAGGGCTCGCCCTGCGCGGACGCTCGCTGGCGGCCTTTGCGGCCAGCAACAGTTCGATCGCCCGAGGCAATCGGGAGTTCGCGCGGATGTTCGCCACTGGTGGCAAGGGCGGCGCCGTTCTGTTTAGCCGCCTGGATGATCCGGAAGATCAGAACCCCGCGGGCCTCATCGTCAAGCTTGCGCGGAAAAAAACCGACTGGAAGACGAGTCCGATTGCGGTCGTATCCGGCACCGAGAGCGCCGGCGTCTTTGCAATCAGCTATCGCTATCCTGTGACCGTGGGGCTTTGTCCGAACTGCGGTTTCGCCGATAACTCGCGCTTCATCGCCGTCGGCGGCGACTACACCAAGCCCAACGAAACCAAGGGCACCGCCGCCTGGTCTGCGGACGGCGGCGACAACTGGACCGCCTCCGCCACGCCGCCCCACGGCTACCGCTCCTCCGTCCAGTGGTCCGACCCGCTCAAAGTCTGGATCGCTGTCGGCACGAGTGGTTCAGATCAAAGCCGCGACGACGGACGCACCTGGCAGCCCCTCGACGACGGCAATTGGAATGCCCTCTCGCTGCCTTTTGTCGTCGGTCCCAACGGACGCATCGCCCGCATCAATGCAGCCACCTTGATGCCCCGCGCAATATCCGGCGCAAAGTAATCGCTGCATGAACTTAATCTCCGTCCTGCGTGCTATCGCCTCAGCCATTCAGCGGACAGGGCAATCGCATTTCAAGTCTCTTTGCGTGCAATGTTTGTCATCCTGAACGCAGTGAAGGATCTGCGGTTGCCTTTCAGCCTATTTCCGGCAAGATGGACCTCCTGGCATCTCCAATCTTCACCGCAAAGCAGGAGAAAACAATCGCAGTGATTCACGGAACGGTGTTCCACCCAAGGTCATGAAAAAAGCAACCGCGGATCCTTCCCGTTGGATGACACTTGTTGTGGGATTGGAGTGTGGTGTGGCCGAGAATTTTCAGGGCCGCGCCTTCCTCGCTGCGCTCCTCATGAGGCCAAATCAATGGGAGTGCTCTGAGAATTCATGCCATTGCCCTGATCCCGCGGGCGCCTTTGCATAATATTTAGCCCTCGCATTGTAAAATTGAATGCAATCGGATGAAACAGATTTCCCCAGCGGCTGCCAGTCAGGCCACCCGCTCCACGCGGGACTCGGACACGTGGGCGCCAGACGCTCGGGCGCAGGTCCTTCCCGAGGGCATGGGTGTACC
>Ga0224529_1000108_pt1 | contig 61059 bp, 84 predicted proteins | sample CBST50metaG_FD_179893 | JGI IMG/M metagenome (GOLD analysis project Ga0224529, IMG submission 179893) | Peat soil microbial communities from Stordalen Mire, Sweden - C.B.S.T50 | ecosystem: Environmental > Terrestrial > Soil > Wetlands > Peat | place: Sweden: Norrbotten County, Stordalen Mire...
TCAATCGGGAGAAATACGCTGAAATCGTCCATCTGGCTCCTGTAAACGCAAAAAGGCCCGGACGATTGAGCTTTGATAAGCCGTCACGTCCGAGCCAGATTGTTTCTGTACCCGTCGATTGAGATATTACCACAGCAGGACAGATAAGCTCTTCAGGACAAAAAGAGCCCGACATCTTCGCAGGATGCCGGGCAGGAGGACTATGTGTTCCAAGGAGGTCGCCGGTACCACCGGTCTAACGAGATTCTACAGCCTTCGCGAACGGATCCCTGCCAAAGACACACAACTCGTCAGTGCCAGGTATGAAGATGCGACACAGTTTCGGGCGCGTCTCGTAGATTCCGCAACGACCCTCTGGTGTCAAGTTCGGGCAGTCATAGCGAACTGTGACGTAATCGCGCCCACTCGCATCATCGTGGAAAGTTTCTGCGATAGCGACTGCCTTGAAATCGAGTCTGCGGTCATCAACCCATTTCTGCGCGTCCTGCTTCCAGTTATCAATCCAGAAAGATTCATGGACACGCGCCCCATCTGCGTTGGGATAGTTCAGCATCAACCCCTTACAGCACGCGCCAGGACTCGGACATATGGAGCAAAGTTGCATTGCAGGATGAAGGATCGGAAGAAGATCACTCATTGCTTGCGAGTCCTGTCGGCCTTGAGTTTCTCGACAATCTCCGCGGCAACTTGCCGATAAGCTTCTGGCGTGTCTGGCCCTTTAGCAATGAGCATGTCAGCAATCTTCTCGGCATCTGTCTTCGGCTTGGCTTCGATGCGGCCGCGGCGTGCGGCAAGCATTGCGTCCACTTTGAAAGATCGTTCCTCCTCAGTCTGGCAGCCTGGGCCAAACTTTACTGCCTCATTAAACGTGACAGGCCCAAGCAGTGCATCCACGATCACGCGGGCCGCTGCTTTCATACCTGAGCGAGAGTATGAACTTCCAGAATCAGAATTATACGCATCGCACATCTTTTCGATCAGGTAGCCGTCGAGCGGCGCTGGTTGTTCCTTGCGGATGTTGCGATTGGCGAGCACAGCGTTGATTACCGCGATTGCTTCAGCCGATATGCCGCCGTACAAAGATGTATTCAGCTTATTGCATTCGCGGTCGCTTAGCGGTGCTCCTGGTTCCGTGGGGGGCATTCCGAGGATACTCAAAATCTCTGTAACCTCCATCGGAAGCACTCCATGCTTTCTCAGTTTCTTCACTTGTTCATTGGTTATTTGTAGCATTTCATCTCCTTGTGTCCTGCTGGTGGCTAGAGTTTCTATGCGCTGATCGGCTTGATGCGCGGGTCGCTGTTGGGCTTCTCGGTGAGCGCAATCTCATAGATGCGCAGATTCGTGATAGTCCTGATCTTGTTGCCATCAGGTTTGACCGGATCACAGCCACCGCCGATGGACGGAATGTAATCCTTGAACGGGCCATGATTCATTTCTTCAGAAAACGGAATACTGATCTTGGCTACGAGAGTCTTCCCTTTTACCGAGAGGGCAGCTTTGCCGATAGTCCGTTTGATGCCGAAGTCTTTGACGACGCGGACAGGATTCGTAAACGACACGTTCTCAATTGAGATGGAGTCGTTGTCCTGATCCACCGTTCCGTCTGCAATCAAAACTACTGCTTCATATTCCAAGGTGCTACCTCCATAGTCCAAACTTCTTTTCTGTTTGCCAGCCTCCACCGCCCGAGAGCATCCTCATGCGCTTGCGGAAGTTGAGTTGGCGCTTGGTGAAGTAAGCGGTGGCATGTAAGCGCACGATCTCCTTGGCTGCTGCGCCGCTCCAAAGTTGCTGAATGGTGTAATCGCTTCTCCTGACCACCGACTCCAGTTCGTTCAGGTGGTATCCCTCGCGAATGAACTGTATTGCCAATTCACGAAGAGCAGCCTCGCGTTTGCGCAGTCTCTCTTCCATGGCAAACTTGATAATCTGTTCGTGAGGCGACGGTGGGTCAAGATAGTTGATTGGGTAGGCCACTTCCCACCTCCACGGTTGCCACTTCGCCCAGGTGCATCCCGCCGATCATGACCCTATCGGCTACCTCTTCGAGCGTCTTCTTGCGCTCCCATACGAAGTTGAACGCCGCCGGGCCAACCTGCACCATGCGGAACTCGTCGTTGGGGAACCGCGTTTCCAGCGAGTCGGCCACGTTGGACAGCACTTCAAACTCGCCGCCAGGCTTGAACACGTCGCCTTTGCCGGCTGCCAGTATGATGGTCTTGTGAGTCCTGTTTCCGGGTGCAAACATCTTGATGGTGAGCTTCTTCACTTCGACTCCTTGTAAATCTTCCACTGTTCGGCAAGCCACTCAGGACTTACCGGAGGCGGTGTGTTAGTTGGCTGCATGTTAACCTTTCTGCGATTCAAGTCCTGATCGCGGCGATGCCTAGACCAGCGCCTCGCGGGCCACGGTCGCTCGGCTGTTTGCGTAACCGCGGACTTGATCCATGTGCTTCATCCACTCGTCGTGTCCGGCCTGTTCATGGATCGTCTCAAGCGACATTGCGGCCTCCGTGAGCGCATTTCTAAGCCGCTTCACTTCTTGCCCAAGTTGACCGCTAGATTCTGCTGCGTATTCCATCTGATCCTTGAGCAGCTTGGTGCGCTCACCAAGGGTCTGGTATGGGCCGGTTGCCGCAGGAAGGATTTCTTCCACTTCATCCAATTCGTAAATCACGCCGTCATGTAACTCATGCCCCTCACTGCAAGACATGTTTGGGAACTGTCCAGGTGCTACCAATCTGCTGAGTAATTCTTGCGTCCGTGCGTTCATTTGCTTCCTTTCTTCAGGCACCGCCGCGCCAGCGACGAAGTTACTTGGCTTTCTTCTGTTTGTTGAGCGCCTGGCTTATGCGTCCCATCCACTTCAGGACTCGCAAGACGTGACGAGGACCGCGTGCAAAGCGCATACGGCCCGGTAGACGTGGGATGTTCACTTGGACCGCCATTCAAATGTGATGGGGTCGGTCGATAGGCTCCTCCAGCGCGTCAGGTATCCAGTCTTGAGGCTCAGAAGAACTGTTCCTTGGACAGGAGCACCGGCCTCTTTCAGTTTGAGCAGCACTAACTGTTCAGGGTCCTGTCGTTGCCGCATAGCCTTCAGTATCTCAGCAGGATGCAGAGTCACGGTGATAACGGTCGTGTCGCCTTCAGGACTCCCGTCGTCAACCACGCACGATTCGGGAATCTCCATTGCGGACTGGTGCCCACCTTGCTCTGTTGTGACGAGAATTATTTTGCTCATCCCTCCACCCACTTTCCCAGTCCCTTCGCTACAGCGATGGTCGCCAGGGTCATACTGCGCACCGTGGCGATGGTGCCGATGCTCACCACTCGCCCTTGGCTTTCCAGTTCGCGCATGATCTGCGCCTGGTTCCAGTCGGTGTGGAGCATCACCAGCGCGCGGACGGCATCGGTTGCGGTGTGTTTGGAATTGACCATCTCGTCTACCATCTTCACGTATTGCGGAGGCACGTCAACAATCGGCCCCTCGTGAAACATCGGCGTCTTCAGGTCTTCATCAAGAGCTGTCGTGACAGAGTCCATGATCTGCTGCGGTGTTGGCTTCTCGGGCCAGCCAGCATCCACCACGGCATCGACGATCTTCGGTATGCTGGACGCTTCATCAACGACGATCATTTGCGGGTTGAACCCTGGGCAATGCTCCGGGTCCTGATGCGCCTTGACGCGCTTGGCCTGTGCGTTGTACCAATCCTGAGCTTCCTTGCTCAGGCGTTCCCAATCGTTATCTGACGCTTTGGACACGGCCAGCACAAGTCGCCGCAGGTAATGTCCGTCCGGTTCGCCCTCAGCTTGGGGTAAAAACTCTGCGCCGGCCGCTGCCAGCAGTTCACTGTAGATGGTGGTCATTTTCCCTCCACGGGATGAATGCGATAGGTCTCGGCAGGATAGTGCTGATGGGCACGTGTCAACGCTTCTTCTGCTAACCGCTTTGATACGGGTTTCGGTTTCGAGCTGGTAGGGTCAGTCCATTTTGTGGATCGATAGCGCTTGCCATCTTCACTCTTGATTTGGACGATATATTTCAAGATTGCATCTCCTGTTTCTTCCTGCCGATCAGGCTTACGAGCAGGTTGCATTGGGTTGGGGTGAATGTTTGGTGGCCCGGCCAGTTGGCCTCGATCAAGTTCAGGACCTCGATCATCGGTACATGGGTCTTCTCGTAGACCTCGTCAATCATCTCGGGGAGCGTCATTCCGGCGACCTTTCCAGAGTCAACCAATCCCCCCATGATCCGTCAAAGTTCCTCCATCGCCCTACAACTTGTTCACCTTCCGCATTAAACGCAGGAATAAATGAGCTTTGTTCGATACTTATTCCGCACAAACATGCAAGTTCTAAGAGCGGAGGAGGAATCTTTACGGTGATGCGAGGATCTCTGAGAATGGCTTGATACATTTCGGGAGTGACCACCAAATTGCATGGAATCATGCGCGCCTCGGTTCTTTCGGCGGGTGAGTCCCGTACTTGGCGATGAACTCGTCTGAAAGGCGGAAGGGGCAGGAGTCGCCATGCTTGTAGAGGGGGTTGATGCAGAGTTTGCAATAGCCCTCCTCTAACGTATCCTCACGGTCATCGTCGGTCATCTCGTGCAGAATGCCCACAATTGCTTCAGCATCTGCTTGTCTGTTGGTTGCGTACACGTCTACTCCTTTGCTGCCATATGAGCAGCTTCATGGTCACTTGCGTATCCGCTCCATAGGAGTTCGCTGTCAATTCCGCGGACTTCCACGTGGATGAGTTCCTTAGGAATCATGGTGGCCTTCAGTGTCCTGTTGAGGACGGTAATCAGAGGCAGGATGCCCAACCGGCTTGCACAGGCCGGGCACTGCTCTGGAGAGTCGCCGATCGCATCGCAATCAGCGCAGAGGTAGGCATTGCGGAGGTTAACGTGCATGGGCCACCATCCAGTGGGCCAGGAACATGATGGGGTGATGCAGCTCCCACAGACCCCAGATTACGAGTCCTGTAAAGACCTCCAAGATGATAGCGTTGCGGACACCCTCAAGGGCATACCCTTCACCAACGAGTTCGCTGACGTCGGGACCCTCTCCGAGGATGTTGGCGTGTGGATATTCGGGCGCGTGATAGGCACCAGTAGCGTCAAAACCGTAATCGGTCATGATTTGATTCGTGATCCGTTCTGTATCGGTCATCTCAAGACCCCTTTCTGTGAACAGGATTATTAAACCACCACTCGCACGGTTTATCAACGTAAATCTTTCGCGCTTATTAAACTTTTCTGTTGACATGCGCACTAGGGGTGCTATTCTCGGTTTATCAACTAAACGGTTGTCGTTAATCAACCGCAAAGGAGCAGCAAAAATGGACACGGCAACGAAGAAGATCGTGAATCACGCTATTAATCATCTCTCTGATCGCCAGTTTCTCGTCCGCACTGCTGATGACTGGAATGATCTTGAGTCGGCGAAACATATCCTTCGCGAGTTGCGCGATCACGGCGAAGTGTATCTCCACTCGAATCTTGACTATGATGCGACCTACCGAATGGTGTGCTTGGATAACCCCTCACTTGGGCTCGATCAATCGCTAGCCACCACTGCCCGTATTATTGCTCACCCTGCGGTACCGGGCGCATGTGTGCACCAGATGCCGGATGGCATGTCTTCGGTGCTGTATGGTCGCTGCATCCGGTGTGGATCTAGCCTTTAACATCCGCCGCGCGGTCCTTGCCGTAAGCGATTTGAAACATAGTACTTGAGGAAATTAAATGGAAAAGTTGGTTTTTGAGACGCCGAACTATCGCGGCTACAACGTGAAGGCTTACTACCTCAACGATGGGTCAAACAATGCCCGCGTGGAACTGTGGAACGGCGATACGCTGGTGCAGACTGGCCAGTGCCCTGCGTACAAGGTTTTCAACTACCAGGCCCATGCGAACGACATGATTGATGATCTTGTGGGCGATATGGAAAACCTCGTCACCGATATTCAGTAAGGCACTCACCCTGTAGTACAGCGCAGGCCGGGCGCGCAGGCCCGGCAGAATCGAGACGAAAATGGACATCTACGGAAAATGGGATTGGCGCATTCTGGCAGTGCTCATCATCGGCGGCCTGATTGCAGGGTGGATGATCGGCTGATTGCTAGACTTGGGGCCTGCACAATTTACTAACCGTAGTACAGGAAGGAGGGTAGCCTATGGACTTCAGGACTCGAATAAGCTTGGATGGTATGGGTTCTGAAGCTACTACTCAAACGCAGCCGCAACCGAGCCGGGCGGTATATCCCGGCACAAGAAAGGAAACCATGGAACTAGACTTGAAACCAATCAACACGCGGCAAGCCATCGAAGATGCGCACGCTGACCTGTTCATAGCGCTCCGCTATGGCCTCACCATTGGTCAGCCGACTGATGCGCTTGACCGTGAACACGTAGAAAAGGCTTGCGCAATATTGGACCTCATCCGCAAAGCAAACCCTCTATAGCTTCCCGCTCTGAAGAGTCTCCCAACGAATCGGCCGGCCATCCTCGAAGATCAGGATGAACCGGCCATAGAACTTTTCGGGAAGAATAGGCCTCAAAGCCATCGCAGCTCGCAGGATTGATTCAGCCGTCACCGGCATAGACTTCAGGGCTGACTCCTCGTCAATTCTTATGCGTCCTGTTGCCGCCATCTATTCCTCTCCCTCTGATTCGCTCTCGTCCTTCGCTTCAGAATAGCCGATACCGTCCCTACACGCAGGATGAAATGGAGGGCAGTCATCTCCAGACGGGAAATCCTCGTCGATAGGGATGAGACCCGCATCTGCATTTTCTTGGCACTCTTCACAGCACCCCTCACCTGGGAAGCTCTGCTTGAACTTCTGCCCTGTTCCCTTGGCAGCCTCATGCTTGCCATGGTTGTAGGCGTACATGCTTTCGGTCCTGCTGATGGTCAGGGCGCGCGCCGCGCTGAAGTCCTCGCTCTGCAAGATGTTGTGCTGCAACTCGGTCGTCGTCCATCCTTCATCGACCGACTTGCTTATCAACTCTCGTAGGTTCTCGCGTGTCGTCTCTGTGATGGCGTAGCGGGCATCAGGATTATCAACGATCTCGCCCTTGTCTGTGATGCGCTTGCCCACCAGCTCCGCGCCGCGCTCCCGCGCCATCTGACGCGCCTGGTCCAAGACTTTGGTCCATATGTCGCTGTCTTCGACAATGCCGCGGTCGGTCAAGAACTCTGTGGCGCCAGCAACTGCATCAGTCTCAAGGTAGGGCGTCACCTCCGGGATCAGGTCGCCCCAGTCCACCACGACGTCTATCGTGTCCTGATCTTCTGGCTTCTTCTTCGCAGCCTTCGCCAGTTTCTCGACGGTGAGTCCTGCTGCCGCCTCTTTTCCTTTGCGCTTGAGGTAGGCCGCTAGTACCTGCTCCAGTGACTTCCCCGCTTTGCTAAAGGGCGGTCGGATTCCGTCCCGGCCTCCTTCTTCACTGACGCACTCTTACCGCTCTGTTGCGCACCGGGCTTACCCGATCCTGAATCTCCGCCAGCGCCGCCCATGGCCGGCTGTGGCATCGCCGTCTGCGCCGCCAGGACCGACAAGGGCATCCATCCGGTGCCCGTCTTGACCATCGGCACGTCGCCGCCTTCTACCGCGTCCAAGCCGTCCCGGTCCCGTAGTTCGTTGATTGTTCTGGCACCGAGAGATGTATTGGCGATGTCGATAGTGGCCTGGTCAGTCGCCGCCACTTCCTCGTTCTGGTCGAACACGTGGCCGATGTCGTCCCATCCCCAGCCGAGAAAGATCAGGCGCTCCATCAGGCTAGACCACCAGAGCATCTCGCCATTGAGTCCCTGGGCGCGCATTTGCTCTTGAAGCTGCTCGGAGTTCGCCCGCGGCTCAGGCTCCTTGATGTAGGGCTTCGGGTCGGTCCTGAATGCGCGGCAAACGATGCGGGCCATCCACTCGTCGTATTCTGACTTGAGCAGGTCGCCGGCCGATCCTTTCATCTCGAATGGCTTTCCACCGCCAGGGATGAACCGCATCTTGGACTTGAGCTTGAGATTCCCGCTCATCAGTGCGTCGAACGTTCCTTGCCATAGCGCAATCTGCTCAGCAGTCCAGTTCTCCGGGCAGCAAACCATCACGTCAGGGCATGTGCCTTCGTTCCAGAAGTTGAGCATGTACATCGTCTTGCGGACCTGTTGGGTCGCCTCCATCAGGATCTGCTCAACCTCAGAGTATCCGTAGATCGGGAACTGAGCCCACCGATGCCGCGGCATGTAGACAATCTCGCGCTCAGTGAAGTTGTCCATCGGGAGGCCCTTTACGATCTGGACATAGGCCAGGGAGGGCCAGTCAGGGATGCGACCGCGGTCGTCCACTTTTGGAACGATGGTATTCCCGTCAATACATTCCAGCGCGTAGGGCTTTGTGCCGGCTCGATTCTTCCAGATGTAGACGGTGGCCGCATCGATGGTGTACCGCTCGCGGAAGATCATCTCCATCCATTGCGGGTACGGAATCTTCCGGTCTGGCATCTTGAAAAAGGCGTTGAGTTCCTTGATGCGCGGGTCATCTTCAGACTTCACGCCCTTGGCCGGGTTCTTCAGGACGAACTTCCACGGCAGACTCACCAGCTCATCGACGCGCGCGCTCAACTCATTGGCGATGATTCCCGAGCCCCGGACGATGCCCCGCAGCATCTCCCCAAGGACGATATGCCGGTTGACGATCTCAAGGTTGTAGCCGGTGGGATAGTCCCACTCGCGGGCGTCCACAATCGATGGGGGGCCGAACGGCGCGACGGGTTGATAAGGGCTGAAGCGGTTGCGCTCTTCGTCTACGTCGGCAATGAAGTCGGAGGGAAGGCGACGGTCATCGGGGCCAGGCCGATCATTCTCAGGGTCCCGATTTGGCAGAGTAGGACGAACTCCACCGCGATTCTTTGCGCTCAGAAGCCCATACCGCGGATTCAGGAGCGTCATCGATCCGCCTGTGGAGTCCGGCATCTTCTGCAATGCCTTGTCGTTCAGCCGCTTCCCAAACACTGTATCGTCGTTGATCTCGGTCGGTTCATCCCACAAGGCCATGGTGTGTGCTCCCGTGGTCTAGTGTATCAATGATCCAGCCATGCCCTCATAATCTTCGACAGGATAGCCTCGGCCTCTATTGGAGGGACATGAAAGTAATCCGTGAGGGTGAGGACGATCTTGTCTGGCTGCTCAAATGATCGGCAGCATCTGCGCACGAATTCTATCAACTCGCACTTGTATCTGAAGAACTCGGGATCAGCATCGGCTAGCCGGACTTCATCGATAAACTCGTCAAGTGTGTTCATCTCTCCTCACTTTCCTTGGCACATCAGGCACTTGCAGCCCGGTGCGTGGGCTGGACGGGCATAGGAATCACGGTTGTCGGCAAGACTGAGGTTTTCTGGAGTCCTGCCAAGGGCGCGCTTGGGTCTGGTCTCGCGTGCCAGTTTCAGATCATTCGGCGGTGCGCCCATGGATACCCGTTCATGAAAGGTCTTCCCGCCTCGCTGGTGGCCCTCCGCTACCTCAACAGGACCCAGAGCAGACCAAAGCCCGTTGACGATCACCGCAGTCTGCGTCATTGATTCATTTTTGGCCCGTTTTTCAATCATTGCGGCCAGTTCATCGGGGAGGCGTATTGCAACTAGTTTGCTCATGGATGGAGTGTATAACGGACCGATGCGTATAACAAGAGAAATCGTATAACGCTTCAGGACGCCCACGACGGCCTTGCACAGTCGGGGTGCATCCGGCGTATGCCCTCTTCAACCACGGTATCGCCGAGCGGTTTGCCGCAATAATCACAGAGGTCTTGGGGCGCAAGGGCAGCCATGGCGCGGTTGTAGGCGGTCAGAGCTGGAGCTTTGACGGGCGCGGTGACCGTAGGAGCAGGTCTGAAGCCGGGAGTCTTGGGATTTGGGTCCTGATCTCCACCAGTTTGCACCGCCGTGATGCCTTGGTAATACTCAAGCAGCCCGGCGCCGTTCTTCGCCACCTTGGCAAACGCCAGCATGATTGCCTCTGCCCGGTCAGGACTCTTGACCCCACGCTTCCGCATCGCTTCCTTGGACTCAATCTCCGTTTGGCCACGGCTGTTTGGCTTCCACCGGATGCTGGCAAGTTGGGAGATGGCTGTCTCGTCTGCGAGTCCTGATATGTCTCCGCTCTTCGCGCGCATCCGCAAGCCCCAGTACAGCTCAGCTTTCAGGTTCACGAACTGCTCTTTATCCGCCGGAGACTCGCCCACGTTGACTGCGTTCGATGGGAAACCAAGGTCCTGCAGATGCTTGTGGAGGTAGTAGCCGATGCCGGCCGAGTCAACGTTCAGGGTCCCGATTCTGTCTCCATACTTCCGGAGCGCGCTCACCAGTTCACCGCGGGGATCTGGATTGCCCCAGCCGACGATCTCAAGAATCTGGAAGCCACACCGCGCCACCATGACCGTCTCATCCTCGCCAGGACCAGCCACGTCGATTCCGATGCCCACCTTGCCCTCGTATGTCCGTGTGTCCCGTTGTGCGCGCTCTAGCCACGCCAAGGAGAGCAGGGCATCAGGACTCTGAGAGGGAAAGTCTCCCATGACGCGTGAATCCCAGCGGAAGTCGCCCGGCCCCCACTCCTCAAACCGCTCTTTGACCCACCGCCTGGTGGTCAGCCAAGGCATGACGTTCTGGTCAAGCTCTTCCTCGGTCAGGTCCATCAGATCGCGGCCGTTGGGGTCACCGAGCGTTACGGTGATCGGAGCTCCTTCTGAGTCCTGAGCCTCATATGAAAGCTTGATGCCTTTGAAGTTGGGCGTATCGAACGCGCTGATTGTGAACGGTTGGATGCTGGCCCGCTTGCTATGGAACTCGTCGTAGAATGCGCCGGATGAGATGGTGGGGTTGCCCAGCTTTAGGATGCGCACGTCGCCGCCGGCCCGAATGCCCTCAATCGCTTCGATGATCTTCGGGTCAACGCCGGGGGCCTCATCGATGATGATGAGCACGTGGTCGGCATGGAAGCCCTGGAACTTGACCCCCTCATCCTGCTGCTGGACGGTCGTCGTGAAGCCGAGTGCATAGCGCATCGGGTACTTGGTCTTATCAAACTCAAGTTTGGTGAGGTTTGCAGATGGGAAGGGATACTTGCTCTTGACGAGGGCTTTGTGGATTTCTCCCCACATCAGGACCTCAACCTGCTTTTTCGTCGGCGCCGTGGTCACCACGATGGCGTTCTCGTACCGGGCCAGCCACCAGAGGGTTATCTGTGCCGCGAGGAACGTCTTGCCTGAGCTATGGCAAGCCTTGACGTTCACCTTGGCTTGGGGTTTGAGTAGGGCCTTGCAGATGTCTCGCTGTACGCTCCACAGGTCAGAACCCAGCCAGTGTAGTACAAACTTTATCGGGTCCGTGAGTGTATTACGGATTTTGGCCTTCTGTACTACAGTGAGCGGCTTCATTCTCCCTTGAGGATACTATCGAGCACGCTCACTTGCACTGGATTGTCTTTGTCGCCGGCCAGCGTGGTGCGGTCGCCGAACTTCTTCGGCTTGGTGCCCTTCAGCAAGAAGATCAGCAGCGTGTCGCTGTACTCCTGAACGTAGCCCACGCGCTTCCCGCCTTGAAACACCGGCTTCTTGACGCCATCATGCGCCCGGCGAACAGCTTCTTCCTCAAGCAAATCGGCCGCAATCTCCAGCGCCTTATCCCAATCGGCCTTGAATTCCTCGTCTTCGTCCCGCCAGTCATAAGCGGTCATTCGCCCCAGTCTGCTCAATTTGCATGCTTTAGTGACATTTCCAGTCACTTTCAAGGCGTCAAGGAACCGCGCGCGTTTTAATGGAGTCCGATTCGTTCTCGGCGGGCGCCCTTTTACGAGGTTTGCCATGAGTTTATTAAACCTATATCCACTTGGTTTTTCTGTCGTGTTCTTTTACGGGAGGCTTCTTTTCTTCTGCACGCCGAAGACAGACACGGCACACATCGTCAATTTCTCTGGTGTTGCGGAAAATCGAGTATCCGTGGCCGTCAGACCGATTCCACCCTCTCGCGCACATTGGATTTCCCACGTTGTTGAATGTGCCGCGATAGAGATGAGGAACGGCCTTGTCTTCGTTGCGATCCTGCCCGATCACGTATTCTCTGCGAGCAATCCTCACGTATGCCTCCGGCGGCTACGCCGCCCGCTTCGCCGGCAGGATCAGGACACGCTCCGAACGCAAGGCCAAGCCACGCTCACACACCAAGAGGTGTACGAAGAGCTGTACTCGGGGCTTGGGGAGTGTCTTTTGGGTCCTGTCGGCCATTGGATTTACCACCATGACGGGATTATAAAGCATCTTGTGTCCTGATTTCCCATGAAACACGAACGCCCCACCGGAGTGAGGCGCCGCGCGCTGGATTCTGTTCCCAAGTTCCAGCAACTCGGACGGTGTTTAGGCCGCCATTTGAAGAGCAACCGCGGGACGGGCCGGGAAGGCCAGGACCTTGGCGTTCTTCGCGCTGTCAGTGTTCTTGGCAGTTTTCTGCTTGATTCTCGTTACGGTGAGCATCAATCCCGGCACGAAACTGTAGTCTGCTGATCCCGTCGAAACCGTGACGAGCCCACCAAAGCCCCAATCGATTTACGCTCCCCGTCGTTCAAAAGAACTCTGATGCAACGAAGGGGCTTTGGTGGACCCGGCGGGAGTCGAACCCGCGTCCGAAATCATCTTTCTACAGCGTTGACGTGCGTACTCTTGGGGCTTCACGGTGTTCTGTGGAGCGCCTCCACCATCACGTCAAAAGAGGACGTGAACTCAATGTTGATAAATGTACCACGGTTATCGCGTTGCTTCAAATAAAAACCACGCGCGCCGCTCCGCCTCGTCAATCCACACCTCAATCATCGCGGTTGAGGCGTAGTCGTCGGCCAGGGCGCAGACTGTATGGGCGCTGCGCAGTTGGGCGATAAGAGTCCTGTTGTCGGCAAGAAGCTCCTTGAGCATCATCTCTGGCGCCGGGCCGGGCTCGTCTGAGTCCTGAATCCGCTGCAAACGGGCAATCTGACCAATCGACCGAATCGTGGTCCCGCCGATCTTGCGCACCCGCTCCGCAATGTCGTCCGTGATGCCGTAGATTTGCGTGGCTTGCTCGTCCAGAAGCAGGTGCCAGTCGCGGAAGTGCGGGCCGGTCATGTGCCAGTGGAAGTTCTTTGTCTTCAGGTACAAAGCGAAGCAGTCGGCCAGAAGAGCGTTCAGCGATTCGGAGAGCTTATCAACGTTCGCAGGACTGAAACCGTCTGCAACGTCTGAGCCTTGATAATCTCCGGTGGAGAATGGGAAGTCCATGGTGGTCACCTCGGAGACATTGTAGGCGTTTTGGGTCCTGATGCAACAGAAAACCCCCGGCTGGTTGGCTCGGGGGTCTGTGTGATTTATGCGGTCGGATCAGGTCTGACTGTCGAGGAAAGAGGCTGATGAGTGGTAAGAGGTTCGCAACTCCTCCGACCGCTTGAATAAATTCTACCATACATTTTTGACATTTACGGCAAGAGTGTGCAATTATTCAATCGTCGAGGGAATCGCAGGCTTATGAAAATGACCCCGAAAAATTCGGACCGTTCAATTTCATGGCATTCTTGCGCCTCGGCTGCGCTCTCGCATGGTGACTTCATCCCGAGAGTTGGCGCCGCATACAGGATGAGACCGATTCATTCCGCCAAGACATGCAAAACAAGAGGGTCTCAAGACTTTCTCTGAGGATGACGCTCAGAGAGATTGATGAGTCCTGAATCTGGCTCATTCGATCACGGCCAAACCAATGTGGGGCCAGGTTTCGAGATGTTTCAGATACTTCTCTTGTTTGAACAGTTGAGACCGTTGGCCGGAAGAACCGGGTAACCCACTAGGGAGAGGTTTATGCCAAGAATACTAAACAGAGAATCTTTGCCTGCGAATGAGAGGCTTGATAAAGCTTCTCTGCGGATGATTGACCACCTAACCCGTAAGTTCCTCAACAGTGCCCAGCGCAATCACGCGAAACTTTGGGCCATGGACGCAGCTCATGCTGCCTTTGAACTGCATCCTGAGTTGCGCGAAGAGGGCTCACTGTTGCGGTATTTCGTCGCCAAAGAGGGGCGAAAGAATGGGCTACGCGGCGCGGCCTTGACCACGTTTGTCGAGAGTGAATTCAGCGCGGGAACTTGGTGGCATCTGGTTCCCGAATCAGTTTTGAAAGGGGAATCGAAGTGAATGATCTTGCATTGAACATCAGGACCATGAGTGGTATTATTTTTTGTGTCCTGCGAAGCATTGGTTTCGCTCAACCTCAACATCTAACCACCTCGGCTCCGGCCGCGTGAGGATTTATGAACACTTCCGCATCAAACCAACATCTCATCAGCGTCCTAGACAAACTCTTCCCAACCTTTGAGCGCCTAAACGTAGAGCATCACGCCTACATGCAAGCGCAGAGTTACGTCTATGTGTTTCTTGTTGATTCAAAATATCTGAAGATTGGAACCTCACAGTCACCTTCCGGGCGGCTTCGTCAACTTCACTCCCCTGACGATCATCTCCCCCTCTCGCAGCACAACACAGAGATATTGTTCATGTTTCCTGTGCCAGGAAAGATCGCTCGCAGCGTCGAGCGCGACCTCTTGCACAGCAGGGAACTGCGCGGTAAGAAACTTACGAGCCGCATATTCACTGAGTGGTTTTCTGTCGAAGGGATAACCAGAGCGGGCATAGAAACGCTACAGTTCTGCCTTCATGAGGATTGGTGCGCATCGCTAGAAACTCATGTTCGCGGATGGATGTATTGGGATGCCCCCAACTCGCCAGGAATGGTCAAATTATTACACCTATCAGAGGATGTGGTATTGGCCTCCAAGGTGGTTTTTTGTCGGCGAGTGTATCTCGGATTGCGCACATCAGGGTGGATTGACTCCAATGGGCATCATTGCAACTTGGACCATCTAGGCTTCGAAGTGCAGGCATGGAACTTCGAAAAAGGCCAATTCATTCCAAAGTATCCAGCCAACATCAACAGTCTCACTCCAAAGGTTGCCGGTTTGGGTCCTGACGGGCAAGGGGAGTTCTTCGAATGAGCAGAATGGTTTGCCAGTTCTCATGCGGTGCAGCATCGGCGGTCGCAACAAAGCTGATTCTTGCGGCTTATGCGCCCGATGAAGTTCTGATCGTCAACGCCTTCATCAAAGAAGAGCATCCTGATAATCGCCGCTTCTTTGCCGACTGCGAGAGGTGGTTTGCGCATCCCGTCATTGTCCTGAAAGATGAGAAATATGGTGCATCTACCCATGAGGTTTGGAAACGTAAGCGATTCATGAAGGGGTTACGCGGTGCGCCGTGCTCGCTTATTCTCAAGCGCCAATTGCTAGCCACCGTAGCGCAACCTGGAGATGTGAACGTTTTGGGTTTTACACGCGAGGAGTGGGACCGATTCGATTCTCTTTGCGAACGATTTCCCGATGAGAAATTCCGTGCTCCATTGATCGAAAAAGATCTAGGTAAGGACGACTGTTTGGCTATGGTCGAGCGCGCTGGCATACAACTTCCGATGATGTACCGCATGGGATACGACAACGCAAATTGCATCGGGTGCCCGAAAGGCGGACAAGCATACTGGCAGAACATCCGCGAGGACTTTCCACAAGATTTTGTGCAGATAAAGATGATCCAACAGGCCATAGGCCCCGGTGCCAACTTTCTACGGTTCCGGTCTGGCCCGCGCAACGGCGAGCGGATGAGCCTTGCAGAGTTGCCCGCTGGACGTGGAGACATGAATCGGGAACCGAGTTTCTCATGCTCCTTCTTCTGCCAACTGGCCGAGCAGGAAATCGAACGGGGCGAGTAAACTTTCCGCTTGACACGCTCACAACCGTTCGGTTACAGTTGCGGTTATGAGGAAATACGACAAAGACGACGTGATGCAGGACCTTCGTGACCTCATTGCAAAGTCCAACCAAAGCAAAGTGGCAGCAGGACTCGGATACACGCCCCAGTACATCTCTCAGGTCCTGAAGGGCAAGAAGGCGCTGACGGCCGATCTGGCCTTGCGCGTGGGATTTATCCAACTGCCCGATGCTTACGTGCGGGCACCGAAAGGAAAGGTGAAGTAGTGGAAACTCTGCGAATCACCAAAGCAGACTTGAACGAGCGTAACGAATACACACGCTCACGCGACCTTGAATTCGAAGGCCACATCGAAGTTGAGGCATCGCTCGGATGGGTAGTTGTGCTCGGCTTCATTCGCGCTGGCGGCCGCTTGGGCATCGAGGCTGGCTCGGGCATCAAGGCTGGCTCGGGCATCAAGGCTGGCTGGGGCATCGAGGCTGGCTTGGGCATCGAGGCTGGCTCGGGCATCAAGGCTGGCTGGGGCATCGAGGCTGGCTGGGGCATCGAGGCTGGCTTGGGCATCGAGGCTGGCTGGGGCATCGAGGCTGGCTTGGGCATCGAGGCTGGCTGGGGCATCAAGGCTGGCTGGGGCATCAAGGCTGGCTTTTGGATTCACTGCAAACTCTCAATTTCGGTTAAACTGCGCATCTTTTCTGGCCTCTGCATGTGGCGTCTACCGCGTCCCGAAGAGCAGGAGATTGTTTGCGCCGAGCTGAAGTCTGGAACCGTGGCTTTCGGGACTCTGAAACTCTTGGAAGCGCCGAAGAAAGAAGGCAAGTAGTGGACAACCAGAATGCACTGCAAGTTCAGGACACTGACAAACTGGCCGAGTACCAAGAGCAAAGCATTTCCATGGTGCAGCAGCGGGAAAAGGCCAAGATCGAATCCCGCTACATCATGGCTTTGCGTCAACCGCGTGACCTTGAAGTGGTTCGCCAGAAGATGTTGCGTGAATGCAGCCGGCCATCTTTCTGTGCTCCTGACATGAGCAAGAACGGGTCGAGCGTCGCGATCTATCGTGTCCCGCGCGGCGGAAGCAAAATCGAAGGCGTTACTATCCGTTTTGCTGAGATGGCAAAGCGCTGCTACGGTCACATCTTCGTCGAAGTAACTCCGTTGGGCGAGGATGAGACGCAGCAGATTTACCAAGTCGAGGCAACCGACTATCAGAACAACGACGGCGGCAGTGAGATCGTGATTGTCCCGAAGCGCATCGAGCGCAGTTTTGCGAAAGACTCTGATGTGGTGTTGGGACGTCGTGAAAACAGCCAAGGCAAGACCACATTCACTATCGTCCCGACCGATGATGACCTTCAGGTAAAGCGCAACGCGCTCAACTCCAAGGCCCGGCGCAACGTCATCATGCAGTGCATCGATGGCTGGCTGGTCGAAGAGTGCAAAGCTAAGATTCGCGAGACGGCGGCGGCGAAAGATGCAGAGAACCCCGGCGCGGCCAAGACGGCCATCTTCGACGCGTTCGCATCCATCGGAGTAACAGCAGCACAACTCAATGAGTACATCGGGCACGCAGGAGATTTGAGTCCTGCCGAGCTTGACGAGATGCGCAGCTTCTTCGGCGGCATCCAGCAGGGTTACACCACATGGGCAGAGATCGCGGCCAGCAAGGGCGAAGGCAAGGACGAAGGTTCAGCAGATCGCATCGAAGCGCTAGTGAAGGAACTGGAATACACGCCGGCTCAGGCCAGGACGAAGAAGGCGAAGTACGCAGGGCGCCCGAAAGAGTTGATCGAGTGGCTTGAGGGTGAAGTTGCCAAGAAGCGCAACGACGGAGGTTCTCACTCTGCCAAGAACGCAACGGCGCAGCAAGTAGAAGACCACAAGGAACCCAAGCCGGAAGCGAAGACCACTCACCGCGAGTCGGCAGAACCGGAGCCACAGCAGGACGCAAAGCAGTCGAGTCCTGTCGAGCAAGAGAAGCCAGCCGAGACGAAGAAGAGCGCGCCGGCCGCTCCGTCATTCGAGAACTGGTAATCAAGTTTCGGCCATCCCCTCTTGGGTAAGCTGGCCGGAAGGTGCGCGGGTGCATACTGGGCTCCATATCCGCAAGGGTGTACGCTCCCGGCCCGCGCACCATAACTTCAGGACACAGAAAGGAAAAGGTATGCAAGGTCAAGTGATTTGGTTCAATTCGGTGCGCGGATACGGTTTCATCCAACGTCACGATGGAGAGAAAGACCTCTTCGTCCACTACTCAGCCATCCAACAGGACGGCTACAAGAAGCTCACAGAAGGCCAGCGAGTTACCTTTGAAGTCGAGCAGGGTCCGAACGGCTTGCAAGCTGCCAACGTCACAGTGGAGGGATAGCATGAACGTCCCTGCGCTGCGCCAAAGCATTTATGAATCGATGGGGTGCGAGTCAGGCTATCGGCTCGTACACATCGACGGAGTGCGGTTCCCTGATACTGAGCCAGGGGACCGCGGTACCGATGTCCACGCGATTCATGCAGCCTACGCTGAGCATTGCGCAAAGAAGCACATTCCGGCGGACTTTGTGTATCTTGACTCCCTTTGCAAAGCGGCCGGAGAAGAAGTGGCTCAGATCATGGAAACCAGCCGCGACAGCATGAGCATTGATTGGGCAAACTTCTTCGCGGCAGAGATCAGTTTCGGGCTCGGAGAGGATTTCAGCCCAACATTTAGTTATGACCATGACGGGCGCGTAGTAGATATGAGTCCTGTATGGGATGGTAACGACTTCGTAGACAGGTTCCTCAAAGAGCCCATGTGCTGCGGAATCATGGACGCAATCTACATCATGCCGGGCGGCAAAGTAGCTAGCATCGTCGATCTGAAGTCCCATCCTCGCCCGTTTGCTGCTGACACATTTCAAGGCAAGCTCTATAGCCTTGCTCTCATGATGCACATGCCCGAGCTACAGGAGGTTGAGTTTGGTCTCCGGTTCGTGCGTTATGCGAATCTGGTCAAGACTCAGAAGTACTTCCGCTCCGATGTGCCGGCACTGATGGACGAGGTTCGCCGGGTTCGTGCGCGCCAGGTTGCCATCCATGAGAAGGTGGCCAATCTCGAACCGCTCAGGACCCACGGCGGCAAGCAATGCACCTATTGCCCTTGCATGTTGGACCCACTGACCTACAAGTGCCCCACGATGCCTCTGAATCCGTATCTCAACCGCAAGCCAGACGAATGGCTTAGCGTCAAACTTGCAGCACAACAAACCATCGCATCGGCTGACAGGATTCTGAAGGAGATGGTGGACGCGACAGGACTCGAAATCTACTCACAGGATGCCAACGGCAAAGTCTACAAGTACGGTCCGAAGCCATCCGAAGAAACTATCGCTCCGCTGTTTGTTCAGGACCCGGATGGAGGTTTCAAGATGCCGATTCTGGACGCTTTGACTGACTGGTTCAACGCTAACCCGAAAGACCTCATTCCTCGCAAGGGAAGCCAGCCATGGTGCTGCAATCTGCGCATTGGATGGTCGCAGCTCAAGAGTTACATCAAAGCGAACAAGCGCGAGTTGATCCACAACAGGATTAAAGACCTCGTAACCGTCAAGACAACCGTAGAGTACGGGATCACCAAAGAGCCAGAAGTCGATGACGGAGTGGAAGAGAAGAAACCTTGGGACGCTTCGGGTCCTGATGAGTTGGAGTTCTAACAGTTCGCGCGGGCAAATCGGTACGCCCAGACTAGGGAAAATGGGGCCGCGTGGAACCCTACCACAGCCCGCGCGATTCAACCTTTCAGAAAGGGAACGACAATGAAACTCAGCACCATCCATCTTGAAGACTTTGGCCCATACGTGGACCAAACCGTCAATTTTGATCAGCCCCTCAACGTCATTCGCGGTGATCTTGCACAGGGCAAGACGAAGCTCTCGCAAGCCATCCAACTCAGCTTTGCAAGAATCTGCGATGGCATCGACAGCAAAGGCTCCGGCTTCCGCGACAAGATCCGTCTCGGGGAAGACAAGGCCATCATCACCGCCGGGCTGGAAACTGCGCAGGGAGCCATCCAAATCAGGACCACCTACGGACCCGGCAAGAGGGGACGCGACTCTGTTGTGATTGCAGGAGAGGGCAGCAACTCGGTGAATCTTGCAGCCGGCTTCGAGCAGTACCTACAGCGTAGTGAGGAGCGGTTCTCTTGTGTCCTGGACTCGGAATACTTCACGCGTCCCGGCACAGATCAGCGCGCCATCCTCGCATCGCTGGTGTTGCCAACGCATCACGACTTTGACGCGAAGATGGTCGCATTGGTCGAGAAGCATCTCGGCAAGGTCATCGACTGGAATGCGAGTCCTGTTGCCGTCATCGACAAGGTGTTTGGCGACAAGAGCAGCGGAGTCTACAACGCCAGGACGCAAGCCAAGGCGGCTCTCGGGGCCATCTACATCCCACAGAAGCCGGTCCAGCCTCAGTATCCTGCCGAGTTGGTCCAGCAGAAGCTCTTGGCTCTCCGCGAGAAGGCATCGCAGGAAGCGAAGAAGGTCAAGCGCTCTGGCACAGCGCAGACCGGTCGGCTCGAACGGGAACTTGAGCAGGTAGCGGAAAAACTCAGCGCGGCATTCTCTGAGCGCACGGCGGCGATTGCCAAGCGTGGCGAGATTGAGTCCGAGATGGTGGACGGCGCGGCGCTTGCCAGTCTCAAGCAGATTGCCGGCCAGCGCTCAGCCTTCGCCACTCTCCAGACGGCCATCGATGCGCTTTCTGGCGATATTCAAGGGATGAAAGATGTCCAAGCAATCTTTGAGGGCCTTCGCAGCAATTGCCGGTGCCCGACATGCGGTCAAGGAATCACGCATGAGTTCATCAATGCAGAAATTGCCGAGAATAAAGGGCGCGAACTGGAGTTGAATGAGAGCCGTGCGCAACTCACCCAGCAGCAGAAAGCGCTTGGCGACATCAAGGCGGCCGAGGAAGCCATCCAGAAGCAGGAGAAGTCTGTCGCGGCGAAGCTGGAGCAGGTCAAGAAGGTCACCGAAACCACCGAACGCATCGCCACACTGGAAAAGCAAAGCGGAGATGCCAAGGCCGCTTTGGAAACCGCCAAGGCTTCCGAGTCCGAGCCGGTCGATACGACAGCAATCGATGCCGTCAATACCGAAATTAGCGAGTGGGAAGCGCGGCTGGCGCCGGCAGTCCAGTACGAGTCAACGCTGAAGCAGATCGAGACGGCTACAAAGCAATGGCAGGACAAAAAGAACGACGTGGACGAGTTGGAAACACTCTGCGAGCACTTTGGCCCCAAAGGCATCAAGGCCACTCTTCTGCAGAAGCACATCGGCGGGTTCAATGAGTCTGTGAATCGTGTCCTGAACTGGTGGGGATACTCGGCAACGCTATCTTTCGAGCCCTACAGTTTCGACGTGGTGACGCCTGAGACTACACCAAAGACCTTGCCGGTCAAGGAACTGAGTGGTTCTGAGTTGTTCCGGTTCCTAGTGGCCCTCCAGTGCGCAATCGCCGTCTATTCCAAGATCAAGATGGTCCTGATCGACAAAGCAGACATTCTGATCGATTCGCACCGCGGCAAGCTCTTCGCCGGGGTCAAGCACCTGCTCGATACTGGGCTACTGGAGAAGGCTTTCATTTTTGTCGCTGACAAGCGGCGTGAGGCTCCGAAGCAAGAGGGAGTCGGGTTCTACCTGGTGGAGAAAGGAAAGGTCGAACGCCTCTCATGATCGACCTGAAGATGTATCAGAAGCGTGTCGCCCAGCTCTACAACGATGAGCGTAAGTGGTGGCGCAAGGAACTCGAAAAGCAAGCCACCAAGGCGGGATTCGTGCTTGATGTTGCCCTGGACGAAATCCTGCCCTACACGCAAGCGCAGTTCGGAAAGTGGCTCTGGACAAAGATTCAACTTGGGGTGATCCTTTGCCCCTACTGTGGCGCTCCGATAGACATCCTGAGCATGGAGTTAGACCACAAGACTCCAAAACGGCGGCATGGTGGTCCTGAACTCAGTAACAAGCAGGTTATCTGCCGCAAGTGCAACGGTAGCAAAGGCGACTTCACGCACGAGGAGTATGTGGAGATCGTCAAGTTCATGCAAGGCCCTGGTGCCCCGTTCCGGCAGCGATTGGAAGGCGTGATGAGGAACGGCGGCATCGGGAATATGATGAGAAACTTCCCGCGCAAGCAGAAGCCTGACAAGAAACCCGCGAAGCAAGAGGCTATCTACTTCACCGAACTTGGGGGATTCTGATGACAATCGCTGTGACTGTTGATCGAAGATGGGGAGGATTCTACGCAGGACACGGATATGCGTTTCGTCTATGTCTTGGCTTCATCGCCATAGATTTCTTCCCCGACAGCATGGAGTTGATGCTCCACCAACTTTTAGACAACCGGAAAGAGGTGATTCATGGCAGCAAAAGTGCAACCGACGAAACTGACAACGTTCTTTGAGGGGCACCGTCGCAAAGCGTTCCTCGTCCAGTGGATTCAACATTGCAATCGTGCCGGAGTCTCAACGATCAAGCTAGACATGCGGCTCCCGTTGCTCGGACCGACGTTGATAGGGATGAATCAGGAGATAGGCGAACCATTCTCGCTGATGGCGAAGGTGGATTCCAAGACGGAGCGTTCAGCGATCAATGTCGAGATCGAAGGCATGACGCTGGACATCTTCTCAACCGACACCAGCAAAGACCACTGGGTATCGACAACCGGCGCCAAGCTCATGAAGCTGTATCTGGCAACAGTGGGCGAAGGCGAGAAGAAGGAAGTCAACCTGCACATGGCAATCTATGTCCCATTCACGAAAGAGATGATGGAATGGGCATCGATCCACTTGCACAAGGACTTCTACATCGAAACGGTGTACTCAAACTCAGAATCGAAACTGGCATTCGCCACGGCAGATGAAACTGAGTTCGTGGATGAAGAAGCCGAGGACGAGAGTCCCGATGAGGACGGCGAAGAAGAGCCGGAACTTGACCCCGATGCCGAGCAGGACATTCCGTTCGAGACAGCGCCGGCAGGGAAATCAGGACCCAAACAACTGAAAGCCTACCACCTGAACCACAACACGGATTGAAGGGAAAGACATGTCGAACGCAGTTCGTTTATACAAGCCCGATGGCACCAGTGCTGGTGTTTTCATGTGCTCTGTTTGTCGCACGGTACATGCGACGGAGGATCAGGCCGACTGGTGCCACGGTGAGCGTCTATGCGCTTGCGGAAAGAAGATTCAGCAGGGATACTTCCAGAGCAAGTGCAATGAGTGCCAGGGTAAGGAGTGGCGCGAAAAAGAAGCGGTGAAGGAGGCCGAACGCTTCGAGAAAGCAACTAAGATCAAGGCTTCCGATTACGCCGGTGAGCATGTCTTCTGCGGCGATCGGTATTACGATTCCGTCGAGGATGCTGTCGACCAGTTTCTTGAAGGCCAGGAACCGGAGTATGTGTGGGCGTGTCAGGATTCGCATCTACCAAAAGTTGACCTTGAGGATGTAACATGCAACCTTTTGGACAACATGTGGGACGATGCCGACACTTCGGATCTAAACGGCATCGAAGAACTCGAAGCGGCGCTGAAATCCTTCAATGAGGCCAACGAATCAGTCCAGATGTGGGAAGTGGACTACTCAAGGGCGATCTTGGTTCAGGACTAAAAAGAATCAAGACAGTCACCTTGACAGACTCTCAACTGATTTTTCTTGACTCCCGAACTGGCGCGAATTACCTTTAATAAGTCCCGCGCGCCAGCAACGGACCTCACCCAGAGGGTTGCTCCTCTGGTCAGGGGGCGGTAGTCCTTCACTGCCGCTCCCGACCCCTTGAAGGAGGGATAGGATGCCATTTCCTCAAGATTTTGACTCCCTACAGGCAGCAGGATACCGATTCGACAACCATGCGCGATGCCGTGGATGCAATGCTGAGGTCGAATGGTGGATCACGCCAAAGGGAAAGAAGATGCCCTTCAATCTCATGGAAAAAGGTTCGAGTCCTGCCGTTGCTCACTTCGTTACATGCCCTGACCGCGACGAATTCAGGAGGGGATAGTGACCGACTCCGAGCAAGAGAGAGCCATCTACCTCGCCTATCCACGTCATGTGGCCCCGCGTGCAGCCCTGAAGGCTATTCAGAAGGCCACTGAACGACTGGTGAAGGATGGAGTCCTGCCAAGCCAGGAGACGGCGCGCCGGTTCCTCTGGAAGAAGGCCAGGGAGTACGCGCTGAGCCCGGCAGGCCAAAAGCCATCAGGACACGAAGACTTCCGCCCTCACCCTTCCACATTCTTCAATCAAGACCGCTTTATGGATGATCCTGCCGAGTGGCAGAAACCGAACGGAGCAAGCAATGGAAAGCAGACTGGTACGAAAGCAGACAGGACAGTTGATGCAGTCAGAGCCGCTGTCTCCCAAGCAGCAGATCATAGTCGCCCTCGGGACACTGGCATTGATGAGGGGCGGAGAGTACAGCCAAGCGACACTGACGGCCTTTTCGGAAGGACTATCGAAGGAACCGTTTGAGGATGTGATTGCAACCATCCAGCGGATCTCGGAGAGCCCCCGTCGTGACCGGGAAACCGCGTGTCCTGACTTCGGTACGCTTTTGGTGGCCATCCGGTCCATCCGGCACCCGCAAAGGCACCTGAGAGGCATTGTGGCGAAACTGGCGCGCATCTTTGGCGTGACGGCCGATGAGGAACTGCTCTCGCTGTACGAGGAGCGCGCCGGACACAGGACAGATCAGGACATGGATACGGCTTATCGAGTTCTGAGCCAGGATGAAACGCTGAAGAGGATGCCCACGCCAGCGCAGTTCTTGGCCGCTTGCGGGGTTCCGAAGATCTACCGGGGCGGGACGAGGCCGGAATGAGGTATCTCTCCCTGTTCAGCGGCCTTGAGGGTGCAACCCTTGCTTGGCATCATCTCGGAGAGTGCGCCGCAGTCTCTGAGATTGAACCGGCGGCGTGCGCGGTACTTGCTGCTCACTATCCCGATGTTCCGAACCTCGGCGACATATCCAAGGTCACAGAACAGCAGATTCAGGACCTCGGACACATCGACATAGTGGTGTTCGGAAGCCCATGCCAGGACGTATCAATCGCCGGCAAACGCGAAGGAATGGAAGGATCACGCAGTGGACTTTTCTTTACAGCAATGCGAGTTGTTCGGTGGTCAGGAGCAAGATTCGCTCTCTGGGAAAACGTCCCTGGAGTCTTCAGTGACCACAAAGGACGAGGCTTTGCTTCTGTGGTTGGAGAGATGGCAGGGGTACACGTTGACGTACCGAAAAGTGGATGGAGAAACTCCGGTTTTCTCCTCGGGACAGACGCCCTTGTCGAGTGGGCAGTTTTGGATGCGCAATTCTTCGGAGTTCCGCAGCGGCGCCGTCGCGTCTTCGCTCTCAGAGATTCTGGAGACTGGGCCAGTAGACCGCCGATACTTCTTGAGCCCGAAAGCCTGCAAGGGCATCCTGCGCCGCGCCGCGAATCGGGGCAAGTCGCTCCCACCATCCCTGCGCGAAGCCTTGGAGGCGGTGGCCTTGGATCAGACTTCGACTGCGACGGGGGGGCAATTAGCGTTGGATGGGGGGGCAATAACACATCAGGACCCATCGAAGTAGCAACTGCGTGCAATGCTCACGGCGGATCGGGACGCATGGATTTTGAGAGCGAAACACTGGTGACCGCGCCGATTACTGGACGCCCTTATGCGGATCGTGGCGCGGAAGAATACGGCCTCATTGTTGGTGCATTGACTCAAGGTGCGCACCCCGGCGGTTATAACGGACAGGACGCATACTCTGGGCACCTTGTCACGCATTCTCTTTCCGCCGATGGCTTCGACGCCAGCGAGGATGGAACGGGGAGGGGAACGCCGCTTGTGCCTTGCTGCATAACCGGAGACAAGACGCACACTTTGGATTCGTTTAGCTCAGGAAGGGCGACAGAGGACTCAACAGGAAGAGGATGCCCTATTGTTGCTTTTGACTGCAAAGCATCAGGCCGCAATGGATTCGGAATTGGCGAACAGTCTCCCACTTTGCGCAGTATGGGCCACAAGGACACGCACCAGAACGCCGGCGGGCAGGTTGCCGTTCTTTCACGCATGGCTGTGCGCCGACTTACTCCGCGAGAGTGCGAAAGATTGCAGGGAGTCCCAGATGGATTTACTTTGGTATCGCGCAATGGTAAGCCGATGGCAGACGGGCCGCGCTACAAGATGCTCGGGAACGGCTTCGCTGTGCCGGTTGTGCGGTGGATAGGCGAGAGACTCGCAAAGGCGGTCAAGTGAAATCGGACCTCCAGATAGGCGGGCTACCGGCCAACATCGACGCAGAGACGACCATCCTCGGGGCGATCCTGCTTGACAATGCTGCCCACGCCGAATGCGCAGAGAAGCTGACGGCAGACGATTTCTCGCTCGACTCGCACCGGCGCATCTTCCTGCGCATGATTGAGTTGATAAACGAGCAGCGCGCCGTGGACATCGTTACGCTGGCCAACGAACTGAACCGCTACAAGGAAGTGGAAGCCGTGGGCGGCGTGTCCTACCTCGCATCGCTCACGGAGGGTTTGCCGCGCCGACCGGTGATCGAAGAATACATCCGCATCGTCAAAGACAAGAGCCTGTTGCGGAGACTGATGGCCTTTTCCTCTCAGGCAATAGCGCGGGCCGTAGATGGGGAGATGCCGGCGCTTGAACTTGCTGGCAGGATGATCAAGCAGATCGAGAAGATTGCCGAGCCTTCGATGCAGTCAGGTAGCGCACTGGCAAGCACGTTCATCGTCGAAACGTTGGCGGACATTGACCGCGAGTATCAGACGAAGACGAGCCCATGCATCCCGTCTGGCAATGCGTGGTTCGATGCGAAGACAGGAGGCGGCTACCGGCAAGCAAACATCACGCTCATATGCGCTAGGCCGAACGTTGGGAAAACGCCCTGGGCTGTCATGAGCATTGCTCACAATCTCAAGTTGGGTCGCAAGTGTGTCCTGTTCTCGCTCGAAAAGAAGAAAGAGTCAATCCTCCGTGACCTGGTTCCGTACTTCGTCAACGTCCCGAATCGCGTCGTCAGCAACGCATGGATGCAGACGCCGGAACAGAACATGCTTATCCACGAGGGCATGGAGAGGCTTGCGGAGTGCAGTCACCTGCTCAGCATTTACGACCAGAAGATGGACCGGGAGCAGATTTGCTGGGCGATCAAGCGCGAATCGAAGGACGGCCAGGAAGTTCTCTTTGAACTGGACCACTTTGGGATGGTCAAAGGATCAGGACACGGAGAAGATCCGATCGAGCGCGACAACCTCACATCGGCGTCTATCCGCGACACGATCAAAGAAACGAATAGCGCAGTCGTCGTCCTGCGCCAGCTTCGGAAGGTCGCTCGCGAGTTTGCAGACAAGGCTCCCGCTCCTGATGACGTGAAGGGCTCAAGCAACGCGTGGGAAGACGCTTTTGCGGCGCTCATTATCCATCGGGCAATCGACGGGGAAACAAAGCGTATGTCGCGCACATCGGAACTCAACCTTGCGAAGCTCCGTACTGGCGGATCAACAGGATCAACGAAAGGAAACTTCAACGTGCAGAACCTTTGCTTTGAGGCCGAAGCGGAAATTGACTACGAAGGGCAGGACTACTATGCATGAAAATTCCGAGCGTCCTGATGTTGATTTGAACCTCATCCAGCGGCAACTTGCTGGCATAACCGAATTCCTCAAGAAGAACGTATGGAAAGGGAAAGATGCCGATCAAAAGAAAACCGAAGACTCCGGGGAGCGGAAGGCCATCTGATGCGGTAATGGACGCCTACGCTCAGCGTTACGAACTATCCGTGAAGCAAAAGACGCTTCTCAACCGCTACATAGTTCAAGTGTCACTCTGCCAGAGCGAGGAAGCGCGCCGATTGCTGTTAGGTGTAAGCCAGAAAGAAGTGGCGGCATGATTCATCGCAGGACTCCACTGAAACGCTACACGCCAGTACGCAAAAAACGGCCAGGGATGCGCAAGGGGCAGCCGACTAGCGCAGAGAAGCAAGCGGCCAGGGTAATCTGCTACTCACGCGCCAATGGCATGTGTGAACTTCACAACGGGACTCACTGCCTTGGCTATGCCCCGCTCAACGCGCTGGACGACGAGGAACACCAAGGGCAACTGAGCCATCTCAAGCCAAAGCAACGGTTCGGATGGTTCGAGTCAGAAGAGACGGGCCAGAAGCATCGCTGGAGTTGTTGGAGATGCCACCAGTTTGAACATCAGCACGGAAGTAAACCACACATCGAAAGGAAAGATCATGAACTATGAAGAGTTTCTGGAGGCAAAGGCACAATACGGTGGAGATGCTGGATTCAAGGCTATCTCTATTCCCGATATGCTGTTCGACTTCCAAGGCGATACGGTTGAGAGGTCCCTGCGGAGAGGGCGCTCGTCTATCTTCTTCGATTGCGGACTTGGCAAGACTCCGATGGAATTGGCCTGGGCCGACAACGTGGTCCGCCACACAAATAAGAAAGTTCTGTACATCACTCCGCTAGGCGTGGCCAAGCAAACCATTCGAGAGTCTGAGAAGTTCGGCATCGAAGCGCACCGTTCAAATGATGGGCAGCTTGTCTCTGGAATCAACGTCACCAACTACGAGAAACTCCACCGCTTCAATCCGAACGACTTCGCCGGCGCGGTGTGCGATGAGTCATCATTCATCAAGGCCATGAACGGCAAGCGGCGCGCACAGGTTACGGAGTTTCTGCGCACGCTACCTTTCCGCCTGCTGGCCACGGCAACAGCCGCCCCCAACGACTACGTCGAACTTGGAACATCCTCCGAAGCCTTGGGCGTGATGGGTCAGATTGACATGCTCAATCGCTTCTTCAAGAACGACCAAAACACCAGCGACACACGCATGATGATTCGACGCGCGCCAAACCAAGGCGGTCCAGTTAGCGCAGGATGGCGATTCAAGGGACACGCCGAGGAACCGTTCTGGCGTTGGGTTTGCTCATGGGCACGAGCAGCACGCCGCCCTTCTGATGTTGGTCCATACTCCGATGCTCGCTTTGTATTGCCGCGACTCATTGAGCGCGAGCATATTATAGAAACGCGCACGCTCCCCGATGGTATGCTCTTTCCGCTGGCAGCAACCAACATGCAAGAGGAGCGCGAAGAACGGCGCCGAACCGTGCAGGAACGTTGCGAGATGGCTGCCTCTTTGGTGTCTGGGACCGGAAAGCCTTTCGTGATTTGGTGCCAGTTGAATCCTGAAGGCGACCTTCTTGAGCATCTTGTTCCCGATGCCGTTCAGGTTTCAGGGTCAGACAGCGACGAAGAGAAGGAAGAGAAATACGAAGCCTTCGCAAGCGGTCAGGCCCGCGGTATCGTCACAAAGCAGGTCATCGGTGGGTGGGGATTGAACTGGCAGCATTGCGCTCACGTGGTAGAGTTTGCGACGCATAGCTTTGAGCAGCACTATCAGGGTGTTCGCCGCTGCTGGCGTTTTGGACAAACGCATGATGTAATCAACGACCTAATTGCGACTGAAGGCCAACGCGGCATCAAAGAGAACTTGCGGCGCAAGCAGGTTGCCGCAGACAAGATGTTTGACGAACTGGTACGCCACATGAACGAGTCAGTCCGCATCGAAGGCGGATACAAATTCGAGAAAGAGGTAACAACGCCATGCTGGTAATCGATCAGAAAATCACAGACAAGTACGCCATCTACAACGGCGATTCAGTAGACATGCTCACCGCCTTGAAGGATGAGTCGATCCATTTTTCCGTCTACTCTCCGCCTTTTGCAACAGAGAATGGAGGAGCACTTTACCACTACAGTTCCTCTGATCGCGACCTTTCCAACTCTCGTACCTATGAGGAGTTTTTCTCTCACTACGAGTTCATCGTGCGAGAGATTCACCGGGCCACATTGCCAGGACGCATGACCGCTGTGCATTGCATGGATGTACCAAACAGCAACAGCGGAAACGGAGACTCCTACACCGACTTCCCCGGCGACATTATCCGGTTGCATGAGCGGTGCGGATGGAGAATGGCCTCTCCTCGCATCTCGATTTGGAAGGAGCCGCTTGCTGTACGCAACAGGACTATGACGAAAGCTTTGGCCCATAAGTCGATTGTGGAAGACTCTTGCAACTGCGCAGTCGCCGGGGCCGACTATCTCCTGATCTTTCGGCGCTCAGGGAAGAACGAAATTCCCGTCACTCACCGTCATGGGCTTATCAACTATGCCGGGACACGCAAGGTTCCAAAAGAGTTGCTCAAGTACAAGGGGTGGACTGGAAACCAGATTGAGAATCGGTATTCGCAATGGATTTGGAGACAGTACGCTTCGAGTATGTGGGACGACATTCGCGGCAACATGGGCGACCGCAAAGAGAAAGGCGTCTTGCCCTACCGTGAGGCCCGCGAAGAGGAAGACGAGAAACATTTGCATCCCCTTCAGTTGGATGTCATCACGCGCTCCGTGGAGCTATGGTCGAACCCAAGCGAAACGGTTCTCACTCCATTCATGGGCGTTGGTAGCGAAGTTTGCGCCTCACTAATGAGCGGTCGCCGGGCGATTGGATGCGAACTCAAGCCGAGCTACTACCGACAAGCCGTGCGCAATGTAGAGGAGGTAGAAAAGAACGGTTGGCACGACGACAGCGGCCAAGAGATGCTTTCATTCCGTGAAGAGTTTGACGCGGTTGATCCTGAAGTCCAAGACGGGCCGATGGAAGATCCAAAAGAAATGGACTTCTAACCCAACACCCCGCAGGACTCAATCGAGCTTCTGCGGGGTTACGTCCTTCTCCCAATCGAACTTCGCTGGCATTAGAATTCCCTGCTCCGTCCCACCCTCATGCTTTGTGAACGTTATGATTCGTCCTTTGCTTCCCGGCTTCAACTGTCCATAGGCCCCCAGCAGATTCCCGGTAATGATCTTCGCGCGCTGCCGAGTGTCGCTGAGATAGTCCTGAAACAACTCGGCAATATCAGCATTGCGGCCAAGATTCGCCAGCGTGATCTTCTTGATTTGCGAACCTGGTACGCGCACCTCGCGCAAAGGTCCGTTGACGGCAATGTAGAACTTCAGAGAGCTGGGAGCGTATGGATTGCCGCTTACCTTCTTGCGACCGCGAATATCGTAGATAACGCCGTTGTAAGTGTCGCCGTTGATTTCGATTCTGAGTCCTGATCCCACTCGAAAGTCGTTTAGAATCGTCCGCGACCATTCCCTAATGCGCTCGGCCCGTTCGATGATGTGTGGCGCTTCAACGGATGCGATGTATGGCTTGAACAAGCCCTCAAGGTGTGCGCTCAAGGCCCGCGCGTGGTACGTGTCCCGCTGCCATGGCTCGTACTTCATGAGGTCAGGACCATAAGTCTGTGCGATCAGTTCGGATACCTCCTCCGGTGTATAAGACTTTCCTTGCCGCTTGATTGAGTATGTCCCGAAGGTGGCGTCTTCCCCGAACGGCGATGAAGGATCAGACCCAACGTAGATGACGTGCGAGGTCTTCTGCTCTGCGTCGAAGTCGTAGGTCTTGGGCTCAAGGTCATTCTGCCCTGTCTCATCAAGATACGCGATGTAGTCCGTGTAGCTCTCGGTGATCGTCTCCATAAACTCTCGCTGCTCTTTGACGGGCAAGAGTGCTGAGCGTCCTGTTGCCGTGCGTGCCAGGTCTTCCTCTGGAGTTCCGCCTTCCTCCTCCGACTTGTCCATCGTCAGGCCCATGAGACGGGCAATCTGCTCATTCTCGTGCAGCCACTCCGCGACGATCTTGTCGCCGTACTTGTTCATCATGTCTGGCGCCTCAATCGACATTGCCGACCGCGTGTTGCTCGACGTGTTGGCGTTCAGGCTCTTCAGTTTCTTGGCGAGGCTGATGGCCGGGCGAATCTCTGCGGGGATGGCCAGGGAGAGCATCGTGTACCTTGGCAGGACCATCTGGCCGGTCCTGTTCGAACGTCCGAGGATCTGCATGAACACGTTCACGTCGCCGGCCGGTTGAGCAACGATCATGTGCCGCTGATGTTGGTCTTTGAACTTCTCGGAAGCGTGGAGACTGATTCCTGTCGAGCCCGCCTGGTTCAGAACCAAACAATCGACGCCGCCATTATTGAACAGGCTGCCGGTCTGCACGCGGTCCTTCCGCTCGCTGGCCGGGACTGAAGACAGGACAGGGACGGGACCCGCATAGTTGATTCGATACGAGCGTCCGGTAATCTCTGCCACGGTAAAGCCGGCTTGCGTGATTCGAGTCCTGATCCAATCGATAGGCGACACCGGCAGCGTTACCGCAAGAGCGTCCAGAAGCCTCTCAGCTTCCCGGTACTTTGCTTCCGTCTCGACGTAGAGCAGATGGCGCGGGAACTCTTGGCGGTCATTGCCCATTGAGGTCTTGATGGTGTAGTGAAGGGTCCTGTCGAGGGCACGCCTGAGTATGGTGGACCATGAGAGCTTATCAAGCACTTCGCCCTCGCTCAAGTTCGCCGCACTCACATAGCTGTCGAGGAACGCGCCCATAGTGCTCTCAAGGGCGACAATTGGCTTTTCCCCGCGTCCGAGCGCTTCGATGGCGCAATCTGCTGCGGCATCCGACTTCAAGGCCAGGAGAAACTGCTTCACGATGTTGTGGACGATGGCGCTGAACTTGTGATGGTAGATCTTGATGTGCCGCTTCTTGTACTGGAGGCGCAGAGTCTCGAAATCGTTCTGATGATAGTCCTGATCTGCTTTGAAGATGGCCCGCAAGACTTCCGTCACCTGATCACATATATCCTCTTGTGTGTCCTGATTTCTGTCGTCAATGAAGTTCAGGATGCTGATGCCCTCAAAGGACCGCTCACGGCGCACGAGTTGGCCGGTCTGGGCGAGTTGGTGGCTCACGACGGTCTGTAGTGGTGGACCACCGGCGCGGATGGCGTCAGAGACACGCTGGTTGTCGGGAATGGCAATCGAGATGTCCGTCTTGGTGGCGTAGAGCGTCATGTTGTCCGGCCGCTTCGCCCACGTTGCCGACAGGAACATCACGCCGTGCGCCGCTGGAAGAACCTCTTGGAAGAACGCTCCTGTGTTCGACTCATCGCCGCCGGCGTTGTGGGACTCGTCAAGGATGAAGACGGCTTTCGGCGCCAACCGTCTCAGTGCCTCCTGCTGGATGTTGATCGTATTGATCTGCGAATAGGTCAAGTACACGGCATTCCGCGCGCGCGGCAGTTCGCCAGTCTCGGCAATCCTTGTCAGGACCCCCTTCATGCTGCTCTTGTTGGCGAAGATTTTGCGTCCTGTTGCCTGCTCAGTTATCGACGCCCCGGCATTGAAGAGCAGAGGCCAGACGCTTGGACCGAAGCCGATGTCGTCAAGATCGCGTTGGAAGTCGGTGAAGAGGGTATCCGAGTAGGTGACGAAGATCGGCAACAGACCGTGAAGAATGGTCCACCGGCAGACAGCCGCCGCTACCCTACCCTTTCCAACTCCGGTCTGATCCGCGCACACCAGCGCCCTTTGCTTCCTGATCTGCCAGATGGCCAGGGCAATCGAATCAACCTGGAGGCCCATGAAGTAGCTCTGCATCTCCTTGACGGAGGGGTACTCCAGTTCGCGGGCCACGAACTCGTCCAAGTCGCCACCCTCAGCCCGGACGCGCTCCATAGCCACCCGCATCGGCTCTTTCATTGATCGCGGGCACATCACTGCTTCATCTTGGAGGCTGGAAAGTGAGGCGTAGACCTCTTGATAAGCGTTCATATTCTCGACAGGACGCTGAATCCGAGTCCTGCGGTTGAGTAGCAATAGTCTGGTTGATAAGTCCATATCAGTGCATTGTAAATCATAATTTGCTCCACTTTAGGATATTTATCAAAAAGAAAAGCGCCCTCGAAAGGACGCCTCTCTCTGCTCTGGCTACTACCGCAATCCTCCTACATGTTGAATTTGACTCCTAAGCTCATCTCAAAAGGTAACCGCCCACCTGTGCTCCGAAGAGAATGTCGCTCTTTAGCACGCAAGGAAGCGTTGGGTGTAGCGTGCATTGAGCCAACTTTTGCTCAAGCTGAACCGCCGTGGTAGTGAACTGCGCTCCGTTCGCCAGCATGATCGTGACGTTTGGACTTGCCATGATGTCGTTGGCGGTTTTGATAGTGGTATCCAGGTCATTTCCGGTGGCTGTGTAGCTGGCTATGAGGGGCCTCAACTGCATCAGCAAGTCGTTGGCCGTCTTGGCATCTATCGTGACTGTCTGAATGGCTACAGTGGCCGCGTCAGCCGTCTTAGACAGGTGTCCCGCTGTATCCTTTACCGCATCGCCAGCCAGATTGAGGTTCTGCGCCGCCGCCGTGATGAGCGGTTGCGTCTGTGCCACCTGCTGTTGCATTGTCTGGACAGCTGCGCCGGTGTCTTGCACCGTCATCCGAACCGCCGGAATCAGTCCACAAGTTTCAGGGCGCCCCAACTTGCACGGCTTGAGCACGGCAATGGTAACGTCGCGACTCTCGGCTGTAACGTCTAAAATGCCCTGGTGCGCGTCCTTGATTGTTTGTGAAAATTCTGGCCCCGGCGCGGAGTTTCCCCACTTGTCTACGGCCACGATCAAATGGTGCGATATCCCGAAGCATCCCCACACGGTCAGCCCGAGTAGGGATGCTGAAACTACGCCGACGGCGATGGGTAGGAGGCGCATGGTCAACCCTTCTTCTTGGCGAAGATGAATTTCAGCGCGGCCACAAGTTGCGACCAGGCGCTTGGCGCGGGGATTACTAACGGGTCTTTGCTCATGGGAACCTCAAAAATCGGGCGGTCCAAGCCTCTCGACAAAAACCGCCCATGGCCACAATTGCGCTGCTCGTTTGACGTTTCCCCGCAGCGCAATATCGTTAGAGTTTGATGTTGAGCGCTTCGAAGTCAGCCACAACGGTTTTTTCGCCTGCGATGAAGTCCTTGACGACAGTCTGCACGAGGCTTACGGTTGTTTCGCTCAGCGTGATAGCGCTTGTCACGTTACCTGTGCTGGCGGCGGCAGCGGCCTTCTCGGCGGCGGCGACGGTTTTCACCACATCGTAGAAAACTGCCATCGAAGCGGCAATAACTGGGCCGGAAAGGGCACCGTAGATCTTCTGGATGGTTTTGGCGCCGTTCACAATGTCATTGAGAAACGTGCCGATTTTGGTTCCTGCGGATTCAAGTGTGCTGAGAAAAGACATGTCTTGCGCCTCCTTGGCGCTACTTGTTTGCGTCACCGGGAAAGGTGGCGCCAGGGTTGTTGATTGTGGCGTTGGGTCCTGTGGAGTTGCTGGTTGCACTTGCGTGGCCGGCAAAGGCCCCGAGGGCTCCGCTGACCAGGTTGCTTGCGATTGCGAGGACTGCGGTTCCGACTGCGACCGGGTCCGGGTGAAAAAGAACGGCCAATGCAACGATCACCCCCAGAACTGCGAGTAGAACTGCCCAGAAGGGCTCGGGAATCTTCATAGCGTTCCCTTCCCGCTGCAAACGCAGCATTTTAGATGCTCCTGAGTTCCTTCACGATGGCCAACCTGAATCCAACCTTTGCCGTCGCAAAGAGAGCAGATACGCTTCCACAATAGATTTTTGATAAACCAAATCATATTGGAATCAGGATACACCAGACATGGATTGTTTTACGGCAGAATCGTATGCTTTCTGCAAATCCGCGCAGTAGCCGACGACTCCTGCCGGCGGGTTGACTGTCTTGTGGCCGAGGTTCCAGATTTGGCCGATCTCAACCAAGTTCTTGGGTTCGAAGTGCGCCACATAGGAGTTGAAGTGGCTGACGAATGACCGTGCGCAATCATCAAGGCTGGTTTCGAGCTCGGCAGGAGTAAGCCCTGGGCAGTTGATCAGCATGGTCTGCCACGGGCCAAAGCTGGAAGCGCCATTGCGGCTGTATTGCGCCACCAAAGAACGCTGCGCAGGGCTCGAAGCCCATACTGAACCACCTACGTCATATGCGGGTTCATGCCGCGGTCCGCAGTTGGCTCCTGTGCTGCTTTCGTTAGATGCCAGAGCTGCCATGACGCGCTCGCCGTCGAGTCCTGCCGGGACTTTTAGAACCGGACCATACTTTGCGCAGGACGCCAAGACTTCACTTTTTGGAAAACTGTTCATTTCGCCCTCAAAGATCATCTGGTTGCGGTAAGTCTTTCGGAGTTTGTGGCGGGATAGGAAAATAATGCTCCACTACGCCCTCATCGACGAAACATCAATGTCAAGGCACCGCCTATCAGTGTTCCGATGAACGTAAAGGCGGAAGCGATGCCCGCGAGATAGACTTTCCATGATTCCAGACGCAATACTCGCTTAGAAAGATCAGGGAGATCTTTGGTCCTCTCAATCAAGAGCCCAAGTTGAGACTTCAGGGCCTCAAGAGCTACACCATGTTCTTCGAGCAGTTTAGTCTGCGAGTTCTCTCGCTCTTTGGCGAGCGCATCACGCTCTTTGGTAAGCCGCTCAATGTCTTTTTGGAGAGCGTTCACACCCTCGAATTGACTTACATTTGTCCTGCGCTCAAGCATCTTTTCCCCTGTCATAAATTCAAATTCTTTACCAGCCTATTGCATACCAGTCCCAAGTCTCGCCGCTTGGCTCTGGGTTGACGGTGAACGTGCTGAGTGCCGTACAAGTGGCGGCGGCCGAAGCCGCAGACTGACCGCTCGATATTCTTGGGCCGCTATCGTTGGCGACAATCTTGCACTGCGAGGTCATGGCGATGGGAAGGTTCTGAGTGCATGGGGTGGTAGAGGTTGTGCAACTGATGGTTCCCCATTCTTCTATCGTCCCATCTCCGAATTTTATGTAGCACCCATTGGCATTGCATGTGCGCGTCGTTCCGTTTCCAGACACAGCAGAGACTCTACCTTGGGCGTCTGTGGTGATCGATGAGGGGTTGGTCACCGTGCCGGCCGTGCCAGTGTTCGGAAGTCCAACGTTAGTCTTTCCAGTCCCGTTGCTGCCTACCACCGTTCCGTCGAAGTTTAAGATTGGCTGCTGGGCGAGCGCCGATCCGTTCTCCTGCACTGTTTGATAGTAGATGGTTGCGGGCGTGGGAAGCGCATTGCATAGAGCGTTTCCGTTGGATGCGATACCGTAGGCGAAGTATGATGCTGGGTTGCATGCTGTCGGAGTGGATGCAAGGGCATTCGCCGTACTTGAGTTGCCGGTCAGTGGGCCGATGAAGCCGGATGTGTCAGTGAGCGCGCCGGACATTATTCCACCTTTGGACCAGTCGTCTACCAGCGCAAGGTCATTGACGAAATATGTCCCATAGGACGATGAAATCAGGACCCCATAATGCCCCACGTGAGCGCAGAAGTAGTAGTTTCCGCCGGCATCGGCCGTGAATGGGTTTGTAGGGGTTGCCGTGCTGAGGGCTGTTGTGGTGTAGATGTTAACTTTGTTCGCCACGCAATTGGCCGCTGTCGATCCCGACGAGCAGAGCGCCACGGTCGCGTAGGGAATCGGAGCAATGACGCCGTTTGAGATGGTCTGTGCGACATTGTTCAGGCAAACTCCGATGGGAGCCTGGGCAATGGCAAAGGCCGCGCACAGCCAGAGAGCAGTGAGGGCGATGATGCGCTTTACTGTTCGATTCACAGGGCCTCCGGAGACTTCACCAACTGTGGGCCAGCAACTGCGGCCTCTTGCTGTTTCGAGTCCTGATTCGGTGCCTGCTGTTCAATCCTTCCAACGATCTGCGTCGAGATGATCTTCCGGCACTCTGGGTTACCGCAGAAGATGATGGTGCCAATCATGCCGCCAGGAAAGATCTGGTTCATGATCGAGAGTCGGGCCGGATCGTCTGCACAATACGGGCAGGCTGGCAGCATAACAGGGGTCACAATAGCGGTTTCGTTCGGTTCAATCTTCGTTTCCATCGGTGTTCCCTCCAAAGCGAAAGACTCGCCACTGAGCCTCTTATCAAGGTCCCGTGGCGAGTCAGACTGGTTCTGTACCCGTCAAAGCGATTGTACCGCACCCTAGTAGCGGTAAAAGGCCAGATGCGTGGCCGTGGGCGGCGGGGCGATGGTGTAGGTGATTGTTGCACCGCTCAATGTGAAGTCAACCCCTCCCGGCTTCAGGACTTGCCATCCGCGGTAAAGCCGAAGACTGGCGGCGGGATTCGGGGCTTGCGGCAACGTAAAGACTTTGTTGGTCCCGTTCAGCGTTCCGGTCGGGGTAATCCAATCCGCAAAGTTTGGTTCAGTTCCGCTTCCGGCGTAGGTTCCCCAAGCGAGAAAAGATGCGCTGCCAATCGGCACAGAGGGGATGATCGTGTTTCCATCGAGGATGTAGTAATCTTCTCCCGATTCAGAGAACACCGAATCGAGCAAGCACCGTGCCGGCTTGAAGAAGTTGATGATCGTAGCCATGTAGCTGAGTTGATCTGGAGACGCGCCAAAATTCTGAAACATCCCATTGCGGTAGAGTTCAATGGAAATCGGGGCGTCTGGCAGTACCAGATTCGACCCTGAGATGGTCGGCACTACGGCATCGAAGTAGAGTGGCGTCCCGTCCGTGGCCTTGCGCATCAGGACACACAACGAAGAATTCAACGTGGGGGCAAAGGACATGGCGAGTACCGTCCCGGCCGATGTGTAGTCAACTCCTGGACGCTGCAAGAGTCCGTTGTAGAAGACGCGGAGAGAACCGCCCACCGGAATTGAAGGGAGACTGAATACGCGGTTGCTTCCATCGATTACTCCGATGGGTGATTGCCCTGACCCACTCACTCCGACGCGAAATACAGCCCATCCTTGATTAGCGGGGTAAGCAGACCCTCCCCACGATGCCTGCCCCTCATAGCAGGTTGCAGTGAAGCCACAAAGCCCAAGTGCTTGGACAATAGCTCCCGGTGTGCCCATGATCTTGTGGAGTGGCAGCGCGTTCTGGATGATGGTCTGTGAGGTAACGCCCAACGCCTGCATCGGGACGCTGGGAATCATCATGTCGAGTTCCCATATCAAGTAGGGGAGGATGGACGCGGGGAGATTGCTGCCTAGCGTCCTGATAAGCAAAGGCGTGAGGTCGATGGACTCAAGGCGCGCAGAGAGTTGCATGTGGGCTTGGGTGCGGAGGTCATTGATAGATGATGCGGGCCTGAGATTGTTTGCCATGTTGTTCAGGCCCTCCTGTGGCCCTCCCTCTATCGTAGATGCCGGCCTTGCTCAGGCACCGCACCTCTCGTGCCCGACCTGTAAGTAATCCTGAGCCAATCGCATCAGCTTTAGCGCTTAGTTCATCCGGTATTCTGCCGATATCGACAGGTTTGCCGAGGTACATGTGCCCGATGACACTCCGAAGGTGATGTAGTGCCCCGCCGTGAGCGTTGCACTTGAAACCGACCCATCAAAGTCAGTTGCACTTGTGATGGTGACGGACCCCTTTGTAGTGGGGGAGCTACAAGACCCCGGAGAGGTTCCACAGTCGTACATCGTGATTACCGGGTTTACGGTGCATGTGAAAGTTGCTGCGGCCCCTTCAATATTCTCGACTGTGCCCGGTTTCACCACTTTGAAAACGCCGATGAATGCCCCAACAGGCAGGCTGGAAACTTGCCCGGTCGTTGAATAGTATGACGCACGCGGCCCGGCTGAAATTGATGTGTCACCTCCGAAAGCGAAGTTAATTGCACCTATCCCAGCGGGGAATTGATTGCTTGAATTCACCCCCACATGCTTTGAGCATGTCGCTTGTGTGAGGCTAGAAAATGCCGACGCATGAACGTAAGTGCAAAACAACTCCCCGCCATAGCTGTCGGGGATGACGTGCATAATGTATGGTGTCGATCCCCACGCGGACGGTACGCCGAACATCACGCCCGCAGAATACCCCGCTGTCGGATAAGCGGTGGAGTAGTTGAGTCCCGGATAGACTCCATCGACGGTTACGCTTGGACTCACAACCGATGAAGGGCTGTAGTCCATGTTTGGAACATAGGACGGTTCTGACAGAATCCTATTGATCGACCCTGCCGGCGGGATAGGGAGCATGTGGCATCCGCCGCTTAGGAGTTGCGTGTTCGACGTGAGCATCGTCCCGTAGGCATAGTCACACCATCTCCACCCAGCCCAGCTATTCGGCTGATAGTGCGTATCCCAGGGGGCATTGGACGCGTCAAAAGATAAATTCCATCCCGCAGCAAAACCGGGCAAAGCTTTGACTAGATTGATGCCCTGCGAAAGCTGGTTGGGCACACTTGCTGGAGGGAAAGCTGGAGGGAAATACGATATTGCCGGATTATCTTCCACGCTCGTGATCGATGGGGGGAAGAGTCCCAAAAACTGGTTACTTTTGAATGGAGCGTAGTTGACCGCATTTAGCTTACCCTGGATGAAAGACAAGACGGACTGATAAATGACCTGATGGCCTGGGTTGTTGGGGTGGACGCCATCAGCACCAAGCAGTGCTGCATTATTGAGGGCAGGGACGGCGATTGTGTTCGCGGCTCCGTAGGTGGAGTTAATCCAAGCCGTCAGCGGGACGTAATTCACGCCGCTTGTTTCAAACAAAGGAAGCAGGTGGTAGACCGTAATCCCCGCTGCCTGCAGTTGTGAGACGATAGAAGCATAGTTTGTTTCAATTGTTCCGAGCGCCACGCCAAATGCTACATCATTTCTCCCGATGCACAGGATAATCGTTTTGGGCTTCAAGGCGATCAATTCTGGAATTCGGTTCAGCGTGTCATAGGTTGTTTCCGCGCCGCCGGCATCTACTGTCACGCGATAGTTATCCTGGAGCAGTCCCGACCAACTCAACCAGTATGGCCCGGCAAACTCCCCGAGCGTCTTAGAGTCGCCCACTGCCAAAATATCAACTCCGGTCGGTGTGCCAGAAGAGATGCTCAGGCTAGTAACCGTCTCCGTTCCGCCGAAGTAATAAATGGCGAACTTGCCGCTGTTCCCCGGCACGTATGGGTTTGTGGTGAGATTGGTCCACTGGTAGGAGGTTGAGACGGGGGCGCTTTGCGTCGTCACGTCATAAGCTGAGACGTTGATTATATCGTAGTTCCGGCTCACTGTCAGGCTAATGGTATCTCCTGCGGCGAGTGTAAGAGCCGTCGCGGATGTAGCCACGGGTGCCGTAACATTCGATCCAGCGTCAAGTGCCAACTGTACCTTTCCAGCAAGGGAATCGTTGGACAAATCGATCAGGCCGACAATGTTTTCACGATACGAACTGACCCAGTTGTTGCTACGAGTTCCGATTCCGATTGCCGTGTTTGTGCTGATCGCGCCCGCAATGATCGTCTCCGTCATTGACCAGACAGGAAGATCAGTGGTCCAGTTGTAATCAAGAGTCTGCGAGTAGCTTGGCGTTCCGCCACTGAAAACAAAATTACCACCCGTGATCGTGGGAGTGGCACCATTGGATGTGAATCCATTAAGGTTCGTCCAATTCGAGCCACTATAAATTTGACCGAGTGCTGGAAGGTTATTTGTCACGACAAAGCCATTCGAGCACACGCTTCCTGCGGGCGCTCCAGATGGACATGCAGCGCCAGCTGCGAGGGTGCCTGAGAACGATGCGCTGGTGCCGGTGAGTGCGCCGGTCAGCGTACCGCCAGTTGCGGGTAGATTATTCACCCATCCAGAGGTTGTGCATTTGTACTCGACATTATTCGTCGTGTCCTGATAAGACTGTCCCCACTCTGCTCCATAGGGGTAAACAGTGTAGTTTCCGTTCTGGGTGCACGTGATCGAAGGCGCACCAGAACCGGAAAGCAAATTCCATTTAATCTGATAAGTCGGGTCAATCTGCGTCTGAGCAAAGCAGGTGATAACTGACAAGATCAGGAAAATAAAGAGCGCGATTCGTTTCATGCTGAAGTCTCCTTGTGGATTAGCTAACTGGTTGGTTCTTTGTGCCCATAACGATGGTGAGGTTTACCGCAGTGCAGTTTGCCCATTGTCCTGCTGTGAGCAAGAAACTGCCGTCAGAAGTTGGCGTGAGTGGTGTCCCGCCGATGTTTGCGGTCAGCGTTAGTTGCATGTCGTAGACGCCAGAAACACTGAGCGCCGATTGCCATTGGCTCAGGACTATATCTTGCTCGATGTTTGCGGCGAGCGTCAAGGCGAGATTCTGGGCGGCCGCAGTGATTCCAGCGGCGATGGTCGAGTAACTGGCGTTGGCGTAGAGCGTGATCGCTCCGGTCACGGTGTAATCAACTTCGGTCACAGCCGAAACCAGAACGGTGTCGCAAAGAGGACGCACGGTCTGCGCACTGAGAGCCGATTGAACAGCGGAAAGCAGCGTGCCAGAGGCAATGCCAGAACTGTTTGGGGATGCGGACGGTTGCGTTACGGGTCCTGTCAGGACATAGACCTGCACCGTGCCCGGCGTTGTCGGCGTTGTCGGGACTTGCGCATCAACGATTGTCGAACTCACGTCAAGCGCGAGAGATCGGTACTGCCCTGATGGACCAGCCGTCGTGAGGTTGTTCGGCGCTGCCTGAATGCGCGTGCGGTAGTGGTTGTCTCCCGCAGTCGTTCCGGCCGGCTCTCCGTCAGTTCCATTGGCCGTTGTGGTAGTGTTGGCGACGGCAGAGACGAGCGGAAAAGAACCCATCAGGACACTGACTTGTCCGGCAATATAGCCGTTGCCGCTGAGTCCCGCCGTGGTGCATTGCGCCGCCACAGTGCCGACCGTCTGCCCGGCGACTATCGTGAGCGCCGCAGTCGTGGCGAAGATGTTGAGGCCGTCTTGAGTCCCGACCTGCGTGCCAGAGGCTATCGTGGTGTCGGATGACTGTGATGCAGTGAGCGTGAACTGTAACGTCGTGGTGGCGTACTGCGCGGGTAGCCTGGTGCAATCCAGATACTCGCCGAGGTAGTCCAGCATCGGATAGACGGCGAACGCGAGCAGGTTCTGAAGACCGCAATACTGGATCGCATTTCGGACCAGAATCTCGCGGTAGGCGTAGAGATTGATAAGCAACTGCTCTACCTGGGCCGGGTAGAGGGTCCTGCTGGTGTAACTCTCAAAAAGCGTCACCATGTCGTTCAGGACACTCGTCGGGTCGAGGCCGTCTGAGTCGTTGACGAATGAAGGTGTGGGCAGGTCAACAGGGACTGTCTGAGGAGTGCCGGTGGCCGGCGGGAACGAGTTCGCGGGGATTATGACCGGCATTTAAGAAGCTCCTCCCACAGATATTGTCGTGCTCTCTGTGCCTATCGTAGTCGTGGTAGAACTGCTCGACCCCATATTCGGCTTCCAGTTGATCGTCACGGTCAGAGTCCCGATGTTCGTTGTGCTGGCTACCACATCGACGCTCTCAAGTGTGATGCGCGGTTCCCAGTCGGCAATAGCGGCAGAGATGGCACCGATGATGGCCGGAATCGCAGCGGTGAGCGGCCGGTCAAGGAACTGCGTCAGGTCGCATCCAAACGTGGGGCGGAATGGATCTTCACCGGGGATTGTCGAAAAGATGATCTTGAGGCACTGGTGAACATCCGCATAGGACTGGCAAACTTGTCCGAGTCCTGAACCAGCACCGCCCCCAGCCGTCGAGTCAAGCATCAGCTCCCAGCTCGACGACTGGATGTTGGTGAGGGTCGCATATGGAAAAGTCGTTGCCATCTAGTTCCTCGGAGGCCAGTTCCATTTGCCTTGCTTGGGATCAATGGATTCGCCCGCGCTGGTGATCCAAAGAGAATCGTTGCCGTCAAGGAAAGCCTGCCCGTTGACTCCCGGTTGACCTGGGCCATATTCATCAGGCCAAACTCGCACAATTAGGAGTGGAACAACGTCTCCCGCTGAAGCCGGGTTCCCAATGTGGGCTTGTGCTCCGATAGGCCACTGTTCCCCAATTACCGCTCCATCTGTGGCAATTTGTCCGTTATTTTGAATGCGGGCAGCAATTGCTTTGCCTGTGGTTCTGCGCCGGTTGATCTGTTTCGCATCATCTTCAGTCAGCGTGTACTGCACGATGCGACCGACTGACGGTTTTTGCTCGCTCATAAATCCTCCTAGTTACTGATTTTTGTCAGGACACTCTCAATCGTACTTGCCGTCCATGGCGTTGTCGGCGCGCCGGTCACTCCACCTTGCGGGTCCGAGTGCGTGTGCGCATTGAACGCTGTAACCAGTTTACTCACCAGCGCCAGCGCATCCGCTGCGGTGCCACCGTTGGAAAGAGAAATGCTGCTTGCAGCCTGAATCTCAACATTGCCCGCCGAATCCAGTTCAATGCTGCCTCCCGATGGTTGGCTGAGAACCATCTGGCCGCCGGCTCCGAGTGTCACCTGGAGCTGGTGTGTGCTGGTGTTGTAGTGGATGATCGTTCCATCGGCGAATTGGGTATAGCGATCGGCGGGTGTGAGTCCTGCTGGTGCCGAGTCCACGGTTGACGGGACTCCACCTGTCACGATGCCGTTCTCGTCCCACTCATCCATGACCACCGACACCTGCTCGCCGATGTCCGGTTGCCAGAAGTCTTTGTCGTTCATCGTCTTCATGACTTGGACCGGCAACCAAAAAGAGAGCACGTTCGCCTGGTCGGGGAACTGCACGCGCACCCGATAGGGCGGCACAGACTCGATCTGCGCAACGATGCCCGTCCTGTAAGGCGGGTGGAACTGCTCCGTGTATGGTCCGCGTACTGAGTCTGGCATCTACTCTCCGTAGTCGTCCGAGGCAAACTGTGTGGCCGCGCCGGTTATCGTAGTCCTGAGTTCCAATGAGGTCTTGTACCCGTTCCGGTCCATCCGATGCTTGCCCTCATTGATAATCCATTTTATCGAATCGAGCGCCGTGCCAAATCCCGAAAGCATGACCGGATTTCCGGCCCGGTAGACCATCGACCCTGGGATGATTACCTCGGCCTTCAGGACGTGCATATTGGCGGCGTGGAGGTGGGCTTGTGCGCGTAGAGTGGCCTGCTGTGCGTTCTCTATCCGCTCCCGGACTAGTAGGGTGTCCTGAAGCCCTAAGTCAGCGCCCTGGGTAGCTGTGGCCGCCGCATTGGCTGTCGCCTGAAGAAGTTTCTTTGACAGCGGGTCGAAATACATGACCACGGCTTTCTTATATGTCTTGTCGCCGTGGTGCTGCTGGTGAATCCTGAATCGCGTGGAGTCGGTCTTGTAGATGTACTGCGCACTCTTGTCTGCCAAGCTGGAGATGGTCTTCGCGTCCAGCTTCGGGCGACTGTAGAAGACAAGTTGATTGCCGCGGATAGTGAACTCGTAGTTATGCGCGTTGGCGATGCGGTGCAGGAATCCGAGGTCAGTTTCAAGACGCTGCGTCAGGCGTTGATAAGGAACATCGGGGCTCACCTCTGAAGGGTCCACGCTCATGCCGTACTGGTTGGCGATGGTGTTCGCTATCGAGACAAGAGACTGTCCCTCGTAGGCAACTGATTTTGGAGTCCTGATGGCGTGCGTAACCCCGGCCTGGATGGCGCGAATCAGGAACGTGTCTGGCGGTCCCTCTGCTTCCCACTCGTCCACTTCAAAGTTCCCGCAGGACACGAGAGACTGGCCTTGATAACCAATGGACAGGCTCAGCGCTGTGCCGATCTTCGGCGGATTGTTCGCCCACGCGCGCGCTGAGTCCTCGACCTGAATCTCCAGCACATTGGCTTTGCCGCCAATCGCTTCGTCGTAGTGGATGTGCTGGGAATGGGTCAGCAGGTTTCCGGCGACTTGAGTACCGCCGATCATAATTTGCCACGCCGGGATTTGTACGGATGCGCTCAATCTTCCTGCTCCGGTAATTCAACTGTCTGACCTGCAAGAGCGTGGGTGCAATCGCCAAGAAACTGGATTTTCCCATCAGTCACAAAGGAATGACAAACTCGCTCTGTGCGCCACTCTTTAAACTCCTCAATCGCATCAGGATTGGCAGGATAGGTCACTTTGATTGACGGGGTAAACGTGGGAGAGTTGACGCTCCCGTTCCACCCCCAAGCGTGCGCTCCTGCTATAGGTATGCCGTGGCTTTCTTTGCATCCTGGACATTCAAATATTGCGAAATTGTCGCTAGCTATGCTGACCTTTGCCATTTATCAACCCCACGGCGTGCTGCTGGTTGTGCTGGTCGCTGGTGTGATCAGCGGGACGAAAACCTGAACTCCCTGCGCCACATAGTCGCCAATCGGAATCCCTGGATTATTTTGGATAAGGGACTCCACCTCAAATGGGGTTCCATACATTTTCTGGCTTATCGCGTCCCAGCGTTCCCCTTTGGACACGTAAATAATTCCCGATGACGGTGCGGACGGATTGACGTAGGTGGTAACGAGTGACGCTGTCAGGACCCCGCTTCCACCGTTTGGAATTACAACTGGCATTTATGCAGCCCTCGCAATCGTGCTCAACGGGACATTGGTGTACGGCGTCTGTGCCGGTATTCCCGAGGGGGAAGCCGTCGCGGGACTCACGACAAGCGTTGAGCCGGCCGCCGCGCTCTGTGAAGTAGTGAGCCCTGGGGGGTTGGTGTTGATTGTCGAGTTGCCGATGGTCCCGACCGTCATGGTGTTGCTCTGTAGCGTGGACGGCGCGACATACTCGGTCAGTTCAAGATCCATCTCCGCTGCGATTACAGAGCCGTCGTCTGCCATCCACCGCTGTTTTAGACGGTAGTTCGAGATGACGAATGTCCCGAGGTTGTTCTTGTTCCCGAATACAAACTGCTGTGGAACGTGGAAGTCGGCAAGCTGCGTCAGCGCATTGATGGCCGTCTGCGGCTTGCACCAAAAGTTGTGAAGGTAGATCGACAGTTCAACGTGACGGAGATTGTCGTATATCCATTGCAAGACAGGCGGCGCACCGATCACGTTGATCGCTTCGTAATGGTACTTTTTTTCGATCTCCAGTTTGGTCGGACTCGCAAGAGGCTGGAAACTGACTGGTCCGAAAGATGCAAACATTAGCGTGCCCCCTCAAGTGACGGGTTTCCGAAACTGCGCCGTGCATCGTCGTGCTGGATGTCGTGAAGGAATCGCATCAGGTTATCGCTATGCTGGTCGAGCGCTCCGCGGACAGCACTCCCAACTTGCTGACCGTCAACTCCTGCACCAACTTGCACGGAAACTGTTGCACCCTCCATGTAGTGTAGATGCGTCTCCACTTCCCGTATCTGGTGAGAGATGTCTGAAGGTTCAGCCATGTGCGCGGAAAAAATTTCTGCCGGGGATGCTGCAAACCGAGGGTCGAAGTGCTGTTTATCGAATGGGTGTACGGGCAGGGTGGGGTTCATGTGCGCGCCAGGATGCAAACCCATAGCCTCTTCGATGTCTTTGATGTGGTAGAGAGCCTCCGCGATTGCTACCAGTCCTGCCAAGGCAACGACTACCCATCCCAGCGGGTTCGCAGCGAAGACGAGGGACATTGCCTCTCCCGCTGTTGCCGCCCCACCGATAGCCGCCGTGATGCCAAAGATGGCAGTCTGCATCATCCCAAAGAGTGCCGTAATGCCAGTAATCCTCGACGCGAGCGCGATGAATGGAGCAATCATCTTTCCGGCCCCGACGATGCCTGCCAAAGTCACTAGCCCTGCAGAAGCTAGGGTCAGGTCGCCTATGATGCCAGTAAGCGTCGGGTGTAGCTTTGAGAACTCAGTGATTCCGACTGCTGTTCCTTTGAGTGCGTCAGAAATGCCGTCGATTTGAGGCTTGAGTCCTGCTCCCAGTGCAACCCGAAGGTTAGTTGCCGAGTCCGCCAGTTCCTTCCATCCTGAAGACGTGAGTTCGTTGACCTTCTTTGCGTCCTTGGCTGATTCTCCTGCGTCCGCATTGAACCGGGCAAGTGTCGTGTTCATGTCACCCATGTTCTGCACCAGCAGTCCGAGTGCGTCATTCTGGCCTTTCATTTGGTTCACAAGGGCTGAGCGTTGCGCACTGGGTAAGTTGGCAATCTGCTGCAACGTCGCAATCAGGTCGAGATGCTTCTCTTTCGTTCGCTGGATATGAAGTCCGTACCGGGCGAGTTCGTTGGTCCCGTTCTTGTTCGATTCGGTGAGCTTGTCGATGATTCCCTTGACGACAATCGCAGCACCAGCGCGGCCACCTTGCCCGAGTTTGCTCAACTCAGCCCAAACGGTGAAGAGTTGGTCCACATCCACATGAGTCTTTCCGGCAACCTGCCCCAACTGCCGCAAGTCCCGCTCCATATTTCCAACCGGAGCATCGGACTTCAGGAAGCCGGCGCGCAACAGTGCCAGATTGTCGGACAGTTTCTCAAGAGACTCGTTTGTGTCCTTGCCCTTGATTTTCAGGTTCTCGAAGGCTGAGCCGAGGATGTTTGACCCTGTCGTCGCATCCACCCGCAAGGCCGTTGCGAGTTGCGTGGCGATCTCCGTAGCCTTCAGGGTGGCACCCACATCCCCGAGTTTCTTGTACATGTTCTCCTGGGCTGTGGTGATGTCCTCCGCAGACTTCGGGAACTTGATGGAAAGCTCTTCCGCCTGCTCCTGAAACTGCTTCAATGCCTCCGCGCTGTCGTTCGTGACCATCCGCAGGCCAACCTGGGCATCCTCAAAGGCAGACGCGGGCTCGATAATGCCCTTCAGCATCTCGTAGCCCGCTCCGATCTCTAACGCCGAATACCAGATGCCGTGGAGGCTGTCCGAGAACGCTTCAAAGCTCTCGCTCACCTTCTTCAGCGGCTCTGTTGCCTCGTCGCGGAGTTGGACGAGAACCTTCAGGATGGATGTTTGATCGTCTTCGCTCAAGGTTTCCTCCGCTTCGGAATGCGCTTCTCAACTGCCTTCGAGTAGGAGTGCATAACTAGATACCACCCCACCAAATCGCCTATTGACATGGAATCGATGGATTCAGGACTGACCCCTTCATGTACCATCGCGCCCAGTGCTTCCATGCTTAGGACGATTGGTCTGTTGGCGCGTCCTGAGCGGGTTTCGGCGCGTCCGGCGCTGGAGGTATCGTTGCGATCAGCTGGTCTACCTTCAGGAGTAGACCAATCCTCTGGAGCAAAGGGCGCAATACCTGAGAGACCTCGGCACGAAAAACCATCGCATCATCGAAGTCCATCTCGTCCACGTCTTCCATGCGGATGCGTTTGCCATCCACGAGGGAAAGCCGGGAAGCCAGAGCATCCTGAATCTTGATGCTATCTGCGTTTTCGCCGGCGACCGTAGCGGCCAAGCGCTGGTCACGGCCGGTCCCTTTGAGCAAGATCACATGCTTGCCAGAGGGGAGGTCGAACTCGCGGCGAATCTGTTCGGGGGAGGGGGTTGTATCGGAAGTAAGTACGATGGGTCCTGTTGCCATTTTAATCACCTCACGCCAGTGCTTGGCTATGGTTGTGGTCGGCCTCTACGTCCCTTGCGAGATGTTGAGCCGAACATTGAAAGTGCATCCGTCAGTCACGAAGCCGATGAACCCGCTTGATACTGCCGTCAAAAACTCAGCAGGCGCACCGGGCAAGATTGCGAGTCCCGTCTGGGGAGTGACCACAACAGGACTCGACGCACCCAGTGCTACATACACGGGTTCTGCTCCTACATTGACAAGACGCAGTGTTGCTCCCGTGCCAGGATTGGAGATTGTCTGCGCGATTCCGCTTGCTACGACTTGCTGCGAAGCGGACGGTGCATATCCATTGGCTGCCACTTATCAACCTCCGATGTTCGCTCGGTAACCGGCCAACTGGTCAACGCCATTCACGACGTACTGGTTCGAAAAAGCGTCAAAGAGGTAAATCTGGACGCCTCCGACGCTCAGGTCGACGTGGTAAACGTCGAAGCTGGAAGTGAACTCGACCAACTCCTGAGACTTGAAATCCACGTCGCCCACGTCGAACGGAACGCCGTTGAAGTTGTAGATGACAGGACTCTCGGAAATCTCCCCGTTCGCCGATAGGGTCTGCAAGTCGCCCAGGCAGCTTATGGAGCACGTCTGGCTGGACAAGGCCACTTGGCTGATGGTGTCAGGATCGAACGAAGACCATTTGATGGTGGACTCCATCATGTCCCAGCCGGTCGGGATCTTGATGCGCGCGGCCATGCCGAGGCCCTTGTAGTCTGTCCTGATGCGCTTGGGCTGAGGAATCTTGACTTCGGCGGCGCGCCCGAGGAGTTCGACACCGTTCAAGTACACGTTGCAATTGCTCAGCGAATTGATGACAAGATTTGCCACGGTGCGCTCCTTATGCGGTCACGTTGAAGTTGCTGGTTGTGCTGGTGCTCGTTACGGATGCCCCGAGGTTCGCAAGCAGGCTGGTGTTGATGGAGAAGTTGTAAATGATCTGCTCGGCCGGCGGCGGCGGCATCACGCTTACTTCAAACGTGAGTTGCCCATTCGCCAGACTCGCAGGGGGGTTGTCAACCGGGTTGTAGGTGACCGTGCTTCCAGCAATCAATGCGCCCTGCTGAATCAGCGAGTTGATAAAGGCGTTCACGCTCTGCAAGATCGAATTGATGAGGCCGTTGGTGATGGGCTTGTCGGCAAAGGGGAGCGAACTGTACTGGATGCTCTGCTCCACAACGTCGAGGGTCCTGCGAACGGCGATAAACGTGGTCACTGCGCCGCTCGACGGGAAGCTAGATGCCCGGTTGCCCCAGGTCCTGTATCCAGTCCCGAAGCCGTTGAATACCGTCATGATGCCGGCCGCGTTCAGCGCGTTCGTGTCCGAAGTCGGATCGTAGGCGCTCATGTAGAGACTGACATCAGGACCCAGAATCCCGTTGATGATAGTGTTCGACGGCGAGAACCAGAAGCCATTGGCGATGTCGTTGGCTGCTGTAGCTCCGGCAACCCAAGTGCTGTACGGCGTGTCCACTGTGCCGGTAACGTTCGTGTATCCGATGGTCCCTTGTGCGCTCACCGTGACTCCGGTGGGGCTGATGGTGGTGGGCGTCTTCAACTGCCATGGGAAAGTGAGGGCGAGCCGGTCGCTGGCCTGATTGAAGGCATTTCCGGCGGCGCCACGGTTGGCGATAGCGGTTGCCACGGTCGTGTTCGGCGGCGCGTCGGTGAACGAGATGGCCCGGAGCTTCGTCGCCATGGCCAGCAGATTGGCGCTGGTCGACGCATCGTAGAAGGTTGGGGTGATGAGCAGTTTGGCGAACAGTCCCATCGTCTGGAATGTGGTCTGCAAGGCTTGGATGCCGGTGTAGGTGCTTCCGGTCACGGTCCCGATGATGTCGGTGTAGGCAACCTTGGACGGGTCGCAGTAGGCACCGGAGACCTGCAATGCCTGCGCTGAGGTGATTGCGCCGCCGCTCTTGGTGTAGAGCAGGCCGTTCACGTAGTCGATGGTGTAGTCGGTGTTCTCGACGTAGGTCGTCGATCCGGCCTGGTTCTTTACCACGACGGTGGTAGGCGGTCCAGCGAAGGTCACGTTGAAGGTGGCGCCGGTGCCACTTCCCGAGGTGCTGGCCTGAGATACAGGATTCGACGGCGTGGCCGAGTAGCTGCCGGCCGTCGTGATATTCGCAGTATTCACACCAAAGACGCCAAGGTTGAAGGTTGCCCCGGTTCCGAGTCCTGTTGAGCTTGCCTGTGTCAGTGCCGCGCTGTTCACCGTGAAGACGCCAGCATTGACGATGCTGAAGGTGGCCACGCCCAGGGTAATTGCCAGTTCGGCGCCAACCAGTCCAGCACCCGTTACCGGCTCAAGAGTTGGCGCGGTAGGGTTGACCGTGTAGGAGCCCGCCAAGGTGATGGACAGTACCGCGGTAATCGCGCCGCTGGCCACCGTCACAGATGCCTGGAAGCGTGTCCCGGTTCCAGTCGTACCCGTGACGGTCTGAGTCCCGTTGGTGCCGCCGCTTCCGCCCGCCGCCACAGTGGCCGCTGTGACCTGCGTCGATGTCACTGTGAGTTGCGGCGCAACTGAGGACGTGCCACCAGTGAGCGTAACGCTGTCACCTGCTGCGTAGTTGTGCGATGTAGCGCCGCCGGGGGCATTCACCGCCAGAGACACGAGCTTTGTCGTGGCCACCGTCAGGACAGCAGAGACGGAAGCGGTTCCACCAGCCAAGGTGATCGTGTCGGCTGTTGCATAGCTGTGGCTTGCCGCGCCGCCCGCCTGCGCCACGGTGTCAACCGAAGCGGTAGAAAGGGGAGTGTTGGGCAAGCCTGGACCAATTAGGCCCATGTGACCGAGTGTTACCGGCACACTGTTGGATGCGGGTCCTGTCAAGGGATTGGTCGCAAAGGTGCTTTGATGCAGGAGCGGGTTGAACACGTCGATGACGATGACGGCACCCGCGCCCTGGAGTTGAATGTCCGCAAGAGCTTCAGGAATCGTGTAGCCGGCAATCTGTTTACCGAAGTTCGACCCCTGCGCGGCGGACTGAATGAGCGTCGGGACATTGATTCCGGGTCCTGCTCCAGACGATGCCGACCACTGCGGAGCCGAGCCGATGAGGCCAATAACTGCCGAGTTGACCACCTGAATGGATACGCCGTTAGTGTTGACCTCGGTTACCGTGATGCCATGGAAGAAAGCCATTTTCTCCGCTCCTTTGCCGCCAAACGTGAAAAAGCCGGGACGAATCCGGCTTATCAAGCCTTCTCCATCCCGGCCAGGTTGTTCCTGTACCGTCGATACAAAGTGTATCAGGTTGCTACTCTGATGGGACGATGACCTTATCTCCGCTCGGAGTAACGTTGAAAATCGCTTGCTGCAAGTTCGCCAGCGCGTAAGAGGGCAACAGCCGCGGGCGAATGGTGAGGACGTTGAAAGTCAGATCGTAAAGCCAGACGCGCCCTTGTGGGTCCTGTTCCGAGAATCTTTCCTCAGTGAAGTAGGCGTGACGGCATCCGGTAGGCTGGAATCCACCCAGCGCTGATTCAATCGCATCGATGAGAGCATAGACTGAGCCGGCCCCACTGAGGTTCCACGCCGTCTTGCGCGCCTCGACATGGACCTTGAATTGAAGAGTGCGCTCCTGGACCATGCTCGACGTTGCAAGCGGTTTCGAGAGTCCCGTGTTGCTGTAGGAGATCAGGACAAAAGCTATCGCCGATGATGCCCACCACGTATCAAGGTCAAATGCCGGGTAGATGTAGACCGGGATCGCCAGGGAACCGGAAGCAAAGAACGCCACAAGTTGCGCGGCAATCTGGTTCTGAATTGAGTCCACGGTAAGGGACGCGGGGGGCGTGTTGGTCCTGCCGCCCCATGCCGTCGGGTCGATCTGTACCGGGAGCGCGCCATAGGTGGGGTCGCTCATTTACGTGTTCGCCTTTGCGCTCAGTTTCTCGGCTCGCGCCGCCGCTTCCTCTGCCAACTTCTGATGCTCAGCCGCGCCCTTGGGGAGGTTGTCACGGTAGGAGTTGGCAGCTTGCCGATAATGGTCCTGAGCCTGTCCATGAGCGGCTGCGGCCTCCAGATGTTTGGCCTTCTGCTCGACAGTGAGTTCGGGCGGTGCCTGTATATCCTGAACGCCTCCCCAGCCGTAGGCCTTGCGCTCATGTTCGCCCTTCATCTGCGAGTGGTGCAGACCATGGGCAATGGCCAGGTGCATCTTCTCTTCGCTGGCACCGGCGTCCCGCTTTGCCATTGCCAGTCCGCGCGTCTGGCCGCATAGAACACAAGTGCAGCCCACGCCGTGATTGTTGTATGGGTTAGGAGTTGCCGACTTCGCCATTCCCATTCTGGAGTCTTCGTAGAACATTTGTCACCTCGAATGCGGCAGTACGATTTCTACGCCGAAGTTCTGTTTGCTCTGACGTTGCGACGATGAGCCTGTGATTGTCAAGGTGCGATGCGTGATCCAGCACTCTTGCACCAGACCGCCCAAAGTCAAGTCCGCCGTGGGTCCTACTGAGTCTTGGATGGCGCTCTCAACCGCATCCGCAAGGTTGTTAAGATTTGAGACATTGGTCTCATCTGGAACTTCGCCTTGAAGGGAAACAACTGAAATCGTGCAGAGTAGAGATACCCGCGCAGGCGCAAATAGAACGCTACGGTCATAGATTTCACCGGCCTCCATCATGAAAAATGCGGGGTACTGCTCCTCGGCCAGGTCGGTATCAGGAACCGGACGACGGCCAGCATAGTTGAACGGGCTTGTCGGGGTCACGAGCGCCGCTTTCAACTGCGCGAAGAATGCCGAGTATATGGCCTCGCGGCCTAGTGGGTGTCCCATCAGCAAGCCTCCAAAGAAAAATTAAACCAGATGCTTGACATTCCCGCAGAGTTTGATAAACTCGGTTTGTACCTGAAAAACAGCCTCAACCAGAGGCATTGGAGATAGGAATGAAAAGTTACATCATCGAAGCAATTGCAACTACGAAGAGCGGCTCCTATGAAGGCCCCGGCAAGCAGCAGTGGATTGCCACCCTCACCAGCCTGAAAGCGGCCAAAGCAAAGTACACGGAGATGTGGGCCGATTCGAGCATCCTCGCATTGCTTATGCTTGAGTGGAAACCGGGAACCATCGAACCCTCCAACCGCCCTCTTGAGCATGGAAACCACGGACAACGGCAATGCGATGGTGGATGCCCTACCCTCACCGTTCTTGCCCATGCCGACAAACTCTTTGTGCGCGGCGGAAAGCCATGCGATCCGCAAATATACGCTGATTGCGTGGGCCATGTGCTCAAGATCGGTGGAGGGAACGGGTTCGCGCTGAAAGCGCGCGCCTCTGATAATTGGATCACGAGCTACGGCGATGTGATCTCCCCGGTAGGCGGAAAGCGCGATCTGCGAATTCCTGCGCAGAAGAGCGTGTTCATCTCTTGTGTGCGCTAATCTCCGCCGCGCCCAGTCCAAGGGTAAGCGGTAGCGTCTCGGTTGGTCCCGAGGGCCGGTACGTAACCCGGCGATCATTTTTATAAATTCCACTCTGCCTCCGTAGACATTCGGGGTGCAGGATTAGCACGATTGAAATTTTCTAAGGCTCTCTGTGCGCTGACTAGTGCGGGAGAACTCAATGATGGAATATTGCCAGTGTCGCGTTGGAACGCTCTCTCGCGGGCCTCTAGTATCGAAGATTTCTCGTCCTCAACTGCGTTAGATAGCCTACGGCGCTCATTTTTAGTTTTAGGAGAGAACTTTTCTTGTGTTTTTTGTTCAGATGATGCCGGTTTATCTCCTCCTCTATTGATAAATGCCATCATTGATGCTACATCATGGATGTCGTAAGGCGCTTTCTCCTGATTCTTCCCGGCAACGTGGTCCTTGACGCTTTGCGGTCCTTTGTCCACTTCGCCGTCTTTCATGTGGACGTGAGTTCCGTTCATGGTGATCCACGAGCCGTCTTCATCGTCAGACTTGTGAAGATCGCCCTGCACCATCCCAATTCTCGGATCGTTGTAAAACATGGCTATTCTCCCGACTCCTTGATTCCTTCATCTACCGCCTGTTTCAATCGCGCTTCAATCCATGCCCGGTTAGCGTCAAGAGCAGGACCCGCGAACGGACGCGCCGGGATTGAGACGTGATGCACGAGAACGAAAAGCAAGTGGACGATGCCATCCATGACGCCGAACATGTAGACATTGTTGCCCACGTTTGAAAAGAAGATCCGATCATAACCGGCGTCTGCTGCGTCCCGTGGTGCGAACCTTGCCACGCCTGCTGATGTGAGCGCGTCTTCCATGGGAATGGCCAGCATGTGGCCGTTGGTTGCATCAATCTCCGCGCCGAACTCTTGCGCGGGACCGTACTTCAAGCCCTTTCCGGCCATCATGCCCCCGGTCAGGCCGTGTTCATCTTCCTCAACTGGCATTGCCGCCATAGATGCGGCAAGGTTTCCAGACCGTCTCTTGAGTCCTGATTCCTCGAAGTGCTGCTGCCCGTAGCTAGCCAAGTGTTCGCCGATGTTCGCCAGTTGGCGGCGCGCGGCTGTTCTGATGGCAGGACCCATGTGATCCAACCGTGCAGAGAGCCGCTTGCCGCCTTCTAGGGTGATGTCCATGCTTAGCTGGCGACTGCTGCGTTCACAGCGTTGGCGTAGTACCAGATGCCGCCGTGGGCCTCCAAAGAGAGCTGGCTGTTGGCTGTGGCAGCAAGGGTCAGAATGTGCTTGTTGCCATTGATGACATTGGCCGGGGTTGTCACGGTGTGCTGGTTCGTGGTGGTAGTGATGAAGAGCAATTCGGCTCCATCCTGACCGCCCGCTGAAGCCGGGCCCGCTACCGGGGCTCCGAGGGTCATGGCCGCTACGCCAGCGTAGGTTACGAGCACAGTGCCGGTGATGATGCTGATGACCGCAGTCGCCGAATTCACCACCTGATCGGGCGTCATCGCTCCATGCGCCAGCGTTCCGGTAGTGTTGAACGTCGGAGCCGCTGTTGAATCGCCAGAAAGCCCAGCGTCAACTACGCTCATTGTTGCCAGCGTATTCAGCACACCGCCATAGCCATTCGGCACGTTGGGGGTAAGGTTCGATGCAATCTTGCCCTGGTTTGCGCCGCCCGTCACACGGTACACGTCATAGACGGCACCGGGGATCGTGTTCCACGAGATGGTGTTGGATGCCGTAGCCGAGAGCGTGGCCGCGCCGGTAGTGATCGTGACAGTTGCGGGTACCGTTTGAGTGCCGAGCTTGGCGACCACGGCATACGTGTAGTTGGTCGAAGCGGGGGCCAGTGGTACGGCAATCACCACCGGAGGAGTTACGGGCACAGCCTGGACCGCCGTCACAAGAGCGTTGACGAGGTCTGTCTGCTGGGCTACCGCAGGGTTGGGCGACGTGCTGATGATGTTGAGATTTGACATTGTTTTGTTTCTCCTTTTGGTGGCTAGACGGTTCCCATACCGTCAGTTGGGAAAACTTCGCGGTGCTTATCCAGCATCGAGATGGTGGACGGATGCGCATCCTTCAGGAAGTAGTTGATCCGGTCAGGACCCACACCAGAGCCCGTATCGCCTACTCGGGTCCTGTTCTTGAAGAGCAGCGCCGATTGCTGCATACAAGCCAATTGGAAGTCGTCAGGCACCATGTTCGCGTTGCTTGGCAGGACCGGAATCGCTCCCTCGCACCGCCAGAAGATGCCGTTGTCATTCGTGAGCGAGTTGCGCGTCTGGAGCCATGTTCCCGGCGCCGTTGCGCCCGTCGTGCCGCCGTTGACGGACTCATAGTAGAATCCGCCTATCTGAATCTGCGCGTTGGCCAGGGTGACTGCGGCCGCCGTCCATCCCGGCAAGGTCAGGACCCCAAGCTGCCCCGGCGTCATAAACCCGCCAGAGTAGTTCAAAGTGATGTTCTGACGACCTTCCCAGAAGCACTCATCACGTAGGTTGATAAACCACTTGTCCCACGAAAGATGCGATGCTGAGCCGTTCGCAGATGGGAGGATTACGTGTCCTGTTTCCCCGTAGAATCCTGCCAGTACGACAGACGAGACGTTCAGGACCGGATAGATCAGCGCACGCATTGAGCGCCGGCCATTCCCGTTCCGAACCTCGGCGAAGGTGCCCACGGCCAGGGTGCGCGATACGTAGCGATTGATGCCGTCTGATACCGCAGTGATGATCTTTGACAGTGCGGGATCTGATGCGGTTGTTTGTCCCAAAGCGGGGCTTATGTAGTTCTTCAGGTCCGTCAATGTCGTCAAATCAACCGCATGAGGCATCTGATCTACTCCACCTTGATGCGCGCACTCTGCTTGCCAGCAACCTTGACTTCGCCCGGAACTGGCAAGTTCAAGTCCTTTGCGTTCGCGGCGATGGCGTCAAAGTCCTCTTGGCTCACCGTCATGCTGACCGGCGAAATCGTGAAGCCGATAGCCTGCAACTTTGCGACACTCTCCTCTTGCACGGTCACGAACCCGGTATCGTCTGCTTGGTAGTTCCTGCCATCGACAGAAACCTGCGAATTGCCTTCAGGACACTGCAATCTGACCATTTCATTCCCTCCAAAAAATAAGGCAGGAGGCGTTTGGTTGCCGCCGCCTGCCTCATTGTAAATCCATCCGTAGGTTAGAACGTCTGGGTTCCCGTCGGCTGGTTGATGTTGGTCAGGATGGCGAAGGCTGGGGCGAAGTACAGGGCGAACGTCTCATCGACATACACGCCGTACTCATTGCGCCGGGTGCGCAGCGGCCAGGACACTTGCACATAGTCCTGACGGACACGCGCTTCGAGGATGTTGGCCACGCCGCTCAGGGGGTACGGAGAGCGATCGGACCAGAAGAGAATCGTGCCCGGAGGCAGGTTGGGGTGCGTTTCAATCGGCAGCGTGTTGCCGTAGATCTTGTTCTTGTAGGCGTTGACCGTGCGCCCGGCAACGATCTGAGAACCGCTTCCCGAGTCCGCCTCAAACACCATGCGGAGGCTGTTGTTGGTGCTGGCCGTGTTCAAGAACTGAGAGATGTTCGAGTTCAGGTCGGTCGAGCTAACCAAAATCCGGTCAAAGCCAATCTTGTACTGGTCGTAGGCAGCCTGGAAGACGGCGTCGAACTCGACGATGCTGGTACCGGCAATCGTCAGGCCCGCATTGCCGCTGGCGCCTTGGAAGATCAGCGCGCCGGAGCCCGCATATCCGAGAGTACCGCTGGCCACAACGGGGAGATTCGGGTTGGTTGCCATGGCGGTGCCAGGAGCGGAACCGGATACGGAACCGTTGATCTGGCTGAGGATGCCATCGGGAAGCAGGGTGTTGGTCGAATTGTCCTGATACGCGCCGTTGACCTGAAGAGCGGTGATCAGTTGATTGGTGGTGGACGGGACCGAGCTGAACTTCGCCTGGTTCGTGGTGGTGATGCCCTGGAGCCGGGCCGCGCCGGTCGTGGTCCCGAAGTACCAAGCGTAGGCTACGGCGTTGACCACAGGCGTAACGGTTGCGGTGATGATCTGGCCGGCAGTCGGGGTGATGGTGGCCTGTGCCGAAGGTTGAGCCGATCCGCCGCCCACATTGGTGATGGTTCCCGTGGTGCTGGTCAGTGTGACCTGCCCAGGGATGCCGTTGGCCATGCTGCCGGTGCGCCATCCGGCGTGACTGAGGGCAACGCAAACGAGGTAGTAGGGAACGTTGGAAAGCGCCGAAGTAGTGCCGGCGGCGGTCAAGGTGGGCGTGGGAGTGATGCCCAGCGGGGTGGAGGCATTGCCGCCGATGAGCGTCTGCTCTTCGCCCACCATGACACCTTGCAGCGTGGCCTGAATCGTCACGCCCTGAGCATCGGGCTTGAGGTTGAGAGCGGCCAGCCGCGCTTCCCAAGACACGGAACCTTCGAGGCCCATCGTCTTGTAGCTTGCCAATTGGTCCTGAACCGTGATGGCGGAAGCGGCCGCGCGCTCGCCCTCGGGGACGCCGATGGAAACGTTGTTGACATTGATGCCGGTGACCCTCTTCCAACGGTGCGCCGTGCCGCCATCGGCAGGGACGCGGGGAAGGCTGGAGATCAGCGGAATCAACTGCTTGAACGGGTGCATTTCCTGAACGATGCGGCTCAGGTCGTACCACACCAGCCCTGTGTTCTGGTCAACAGTGTCGGCCTTTGCGAGAGTGCCGACACGCTCGTCAATGGCCTGCTTGAAAGTGTCGCTTTGCAGGAACTTCTCAAAATCATTCATCTCAGATTCTCCTATTGCCGAGTTGCTGACTAAAAGCTGGAACCGCTGTGGACTGCGCTGGCCGGTCTAGTTGCCGCCCAGGTCAATCTTGAAGTTGGGGTCGTTGATCGACTTCGCAAACCCGCTGCCAGGGGTGCACATCAGACCGAAAGCGCGCGCCGTGGCCTGCTCAGAGCTGCGCTGGTCGTTCGGATCAGCTTCGGAGAGCGATTTGTTGATCATCCGGTTGAAGTCAGCCTTGCCGTCGCTGGCCGGGAACACATCCCCGGTAGAGTTGGCAACGAACAGCTTCGGGCGGCGGCCGGCGGAGGGCTGATTCTCGATCACGGACATCTGACCCTTCAGGAAAGCGTTGTCGGCAATCAGCGGGGCGGTAGCTTCGGCCACAGCGGCCTTGACCATCGTCGCAATTGCAGCCGCAGAATAAGGCGAGTCGCCAGCGCCGCGGAAGGTGTTGCCCTCCACTTCGCCTTCAGTCATGCGCCGCGTGGAAAGCTCTTCGACGTTCTCCGAATGAGGCTTCTCGCCCAAGTCGGTTTCCGCCTTCTCGCCATCCCAGCCAGTCATGGCCTTGCCGAGCGCAGCGTGAGCCAGTTCGTGATGGTCGGCAATGTCGTTCATGTGTCCCGAAAGCGCCGTGAGGTGCTTCTTGAACTCATCGCCGCCGTCGGCCGCCTTGCCCATGCACTTGTGAAGAGCCTCAAGTTCATCGACCGCCTTGCCGTGGGAGGCCGAAGCCTTCTTGATGTGGTCATCGGCCTTCTTGATGGCCGCCTTTTTCCCTGCCGTGAACCGCTTCTGGAGGTCAGTATCCATGATGGTGCTCTCCTTTTGCTTTGTGCTGCCCGGCCAATCGGCGGGTAGAAGGTGGGTTGCGTTCAGCGCTTTCGCGCGTGTGACGATGTGAGCCTTGGCTTTCTCGGGGTCCGATGCGCGGCCAAAGGCTTGGACGGCGTTCTCAAGATCCTTCACGGTCTGGACAGGGAAAGAACCGTCGGGAAGCGCTACCCCAGTGCTACCGAGGTGCTTGCGTTCCTTTTCGCTGAACTCCCGCTTCTCAAGGTCAACGCCGTCCGCAAACTTGGCGGTCAGAGTGGCCATCTCATCGGCGGTCAGTTCCTCGGACTCAACAGGACTCAGATTCGTGTCCTGTGCGGCTTTGGCAAGGTCCGGGAGTGCAATCTTCCCCATCCCGAGAATCGTCCGGAACGTGTCAAGCGCCTTTTCCATCAAAGTCTCGTTACTGGTTTGATTCTCCATCGACCCTCCAAAGGCGAGCCCACCGGCAATCTTCACGATGTCAATGCGACAATCGGAGTTCGCCGGCCGGTCAACGAGGCTGATCTCTCGCAAGGAAAGCGCCTTGACCACATCGCCAACCTTCTCCAGTTTGGAACCGCCGATACTGAATCCCTTGTAGACGCCTTCCTTGCACAGCTTCCACGCAGCGGGATCAACGATCTTGGCTCCGATGTACAGCCCTTTGGCGTCAATGTGGGCCTCTTTGGTCACGCCAACGGCATTGTTGGTGTGCATGGTCCTGATGTTCGCCCACTTCATGTAGTCGGGGAGGGCGGCCTTGATGGCGTCCAGCGGAACAATCTCCCCTTGCAGGTCCTTCGATGGCGTTGAGGCATAGCCCCAGACCATTCCGCTCTGCGCGTCCACCTTCTCAATCGGGAGAAATACGCTGAAATCGTCCATCTGGCTCCTGTAAACGCAAAAAGGCCCGGACGATTGAGCTTTGATAAGCCGTCACGTCCGAGCCAGATTGTTTCTGTACCCGTCGATTGAGATAT
>Ga0224529_1000113_pt1 | contig 60106 bp, 51 predicted proteins | sample CBST50metaG_FD_179893 | JGI IMG/M metagenome (GOLD analysis project Ga0224529, IMG submission 179893) | Peat soil microbial communities from Stordalen Mire, Sweden - C.B.S.T50 | ecosystem: Environmental > Terrestrial > Soil > Wetlands > Peat | place: Sweden: Norrbotten County, Stordalen Mire...
GTGTAGTCAAGGCATTTTTCGTCGTCATCATCGCCGCCGCTTCGGTATCGATGGTGGTGTACCTGATCCCCGGCCTGGCCGGCGGGGGAGCCACATCCGCCGATACCTATGCCATCGTCTACCCCCACTGGTACAGCCGCTTCCTCTCATCGGGCGTTGCGGTGAGCCAGCAGCGGGTAGAGACGATGGCCCGCCAGCAGTTGACGCGGCAGCGCTACCCGGACAACCCGATGATCCTGGGCCTGTTTGAGCAGCGCGTCGGCCAGCAACTGGTGCAGAAGCAGGTTCTGCTGGCAGAGGCAGAGAAGCTGGGCATCCAGGCCAACACCAACGATGTGATCCAGTTTCTGCACCAGGGCCAGTTTGGCGAGTACCTGTTCCCCAACGGCCAGTTCATCGGCACTGACCGGTACACCACCTTTATCGCCAGCCAGTTCAATCTGTCCGTTTCGGACTTTGAGAACGAGGTGAGACAGGATATCGTCATTCAGCGGCTTCAGGCGCTGATCACCGCCGGGGTTACGGTGGGCGACAAGGAAGTTCGCGACGACTATCGCAAGGCCAACATCAAGATCAAATTCGACTATGCGGTAATCTCGTCGGACGACCTGCTCAAGACGATCAATCCGTCAGACGGCGAGTTGGAGGCATTCTTCAAGAAGAATGCCGTGCGCTATGCCTCGGCGGTGCCGGAAGAGCGCAAGATCACCTATTTTGCCTTCACTCCCAATGAGCTGCCCGGCGGAGTTCCACAGCCCAGCCAGCAGGAGATTCAGCAGTATTTTGCAGCGCACCAATCCGAGTACACGGTTCCGGAGCAGGCAAAGTCTCGCCACATCCTAATCAAGGTGGATGCCGGCGCGGACGCCAAGACCGACGCCGCGGCCAAGGCCAAGGCGCAGGGGATTCTCAAGCAGATTCAGGGCGGCGCGAACTTTGCGGATTTGGCCAAGAAAAACTCCGACGACCCGGGCAGCAAGAGCACGGGCGGCGAACTGGGCTTTGCCAAGCGCGGCGCGATGGTGCCTGAGTTCGATAAGGCCCTCTTCAGCCAGAAGATCGGCGACACGCAGATTGTGAAGAGCCAGTTCGGCTACCACATTGTGCAGGTGGAGGAGCGGCAGACGGCGCACTCCGAGTCAATCAGCGAAGTGCTGCCCATCATTCAGGCAACGCTGATTCGCGAAAAGGCGGCGCAGGCCGAAGAGAACTTTGCCCATGTGCTGACATCAGAGGCAATCAAAAACGGCCTGGTGAAGACCGCCGTGGCTCACCGGCTTGAAGTGGTTACCACACCGCTGGTCGGCAGCAAAGGCGTAATTGCCGCGCTGCCCGACGGTTCGCAGGTGATTGCCAAGGCCTTCGAGTCCAAACAGGGCGATCCGCCGCAGTATGCGCAGACCGGCGAAGGTTTTGCGATCTTCCAGGTTACGGGCATCGCTCCGGCGCACGCGCCGGTCTTTGCCGACTGGAAGAGCCACGTTCTCGACGACTATCGCCAAGAGCAACTGCCCGTCCTGCTCAGCCAGAAGACCACGGATTTGGCCAACAAGGCCAAGGCCATGAACGATTTGGCCAAGGCCGCCAAGGCCGTGGGCGCAACCGTGAAGACCAGCGACCTGGTGGGCTCGACCGGCCAGGTTCCCGACCTGGGCCAGGTAGGCCAGGTGGCTCCGCAGTTGCTTGAGATGACGCCCGGCTCGATCAGCGGACCCATCAACGCACAGCGCACCGGCGTGGTGGCCAAGCTGCTCGACAAGCAGGAGCCCAGCGCGGACGAGATCGCCAAGAACTTCGATCAGACCCGCGACGAGATTCTGGAACAGCGGCGGTCAGATGCTTTCAGCGTCTTCCTGAGCGGCATTCTGGACGACTACAAGAAGCACAATCGCATCCGGCTCAACGCCAAGGCGCAGGGTCCGGAGATTCCGGGGATGTAGTTCGCAAGCCTTGAAGCGTTTTCGGTTCAAGTGTTAACAAGATTTTGGGTGCCCCATCCTTGAATCGCTTTTTGATTCAAGGGTGGGAGACAACAAAGATCCGTCTCAACCGTAAACAATTCGACCGAAAACTTGGCTCTGAACAGCAGAAAGGCCCGCATCCTGGATGGATGCGGGCCTTTCTGTTGTTGAAGTGCGAAAGCCTTAACGCAGGCCGGTGGTCTGGAAGGGCAGGCCGGTGAATGGCGAGTGATCGGGCTGGGCATCGAGGTTGGGCGCAATCGAGGCGCCTTGCGAAGATGCCGGAGCGACGCTGACGTTCCAGCCGTCGAGCACCACCAGCGCGTCTTCGCCGTTGAAGTCCTTCAAGTCGGCTTCGATGGTGATGGTTCGGGTTTCATTGGGAATCAACGACACGTAGTTGTCGCTGTAGAAGACCGGCAACACACGCTCACCGGAGTGCTGGCGGCGCAGTTGCAGATGGGCCATGAGGGCGATGTTTGCCGTTGGGTTGTGGAGCGTGACCGTGACCTGGCGCTTGCCGTCCGCGTCCTTGCGCTCGACCTGGGCGGCCAGTGTGACCGCGGGCATCGTGTTGAGATCGGTGAAGATGTCCTGATAGCCGGGCTGGGCGCGCCAATAGAAGTTGCTTGAGAGCAGTTTGCCTTGAGCGTCCAGCAGTTCGAGCTTGATGAAATGCGTCGCGGCGAGCACGGGCGGGAAGTTGACCGGACCCAGATTGGTGGCGGCATCGGGCGCCGCCGTCACCTTGGTGTCGTACTGGGATGCCAGCGAGCCGTCCAGGTGGTAGATGGAGACGCGCGCAACCGCATCGGCAACCGCATCGGGCAGGTTGTTGATGACCTGGAGATTGCCGGTGGCCTCGTTGAACTGAATATGCACCAGCTCGGACGCATGCATCACCGCAAAGAGCGATGAGTTGGGCTCCAGGTCATAGTGGTAGAGCTGCCAGACGAAGCTGGGCTGGGCCGGGTCGCTCATCCAGGTGAGGATTCCGGTTGTGTGATGGAAGAGCTGCGCATTGCGCCCCTCATACATGGCGCGGTAGGCCTCGTAGTTGGCCATCTGCGCCTTGCGCACGAAGTCGGCGAGGTTGGCGAACTTGCCATAGCGGCTGGCGAGGATGCCGGGGTAGATATCTCCGCGTTGCGCGCCTCTGGCCAGGTCGTGCTCGGCCCAATCGTCGTTGATGGTCTCCCAGTCTTTTTGCGGCATCATGCCGTGGATGGATTCTAAGGTGGGCACGGAGACGCTGCCGGTTTCAGTTTTGAAGAAATCGTCGCCAACGGCGTAAAACTCGCGCGGAGTCCGCCAGTTGTAAGGGCCGTTCGAGCGCACGCCGGCGCCGTCGGTCGAGCTCGGCTGGTAGCGGCGGGTGGGTTCGAGTTCGGCCATCAGCTTGCGCAGCATCGTGTCGATCTCCTTGGGTGGATAGCCCTCGTTGCGGGCGCACCAGACGGCGATCGAAGGATGGTTGCGGAAGCGCAGGATTTTTTCGCGCACATTGGCGATGTAGGTATCAAGATCGGTGGGATTGGGACCGTCGGAGGGATTGGGCTGGAAGAACTCGTCCCACAACAGGATGCCGTACTTGTCGCACATCTCATAGAAGTCTTCGCTGGTGCTTTGGCCCACCCAGTTGCGAATCATATTGAGATTGGCCAACTGGTGCATGTGGATTTCAGCATCGAGCCGCTCGCGGGGAATGCGCTTGAGCGCCTCGTCCAGCCCCCAGTCGCCGCCGCGGATGAAGACGCGGACGCCGTTGACCGAGATGGTGAGGTATTCAGAGTCGGGAACGCTGTAGGTGATCTTGCGGACGCCGAAACTCACGTCCTGAGCGTCGGAGACATTTTTCCCGAGATTGAAGCTGAGATGGAGCTTGTAGAGGTTTTGTGCGCCGTATCCGTTGGGCCACCAGAGCCGGGGATGATCGATGTGGAGCGCGGGCGCGGTTTTAGGATCGAAGCTGACCAGTTGCGTGCTGTGCGGAGCCAGCTCAATCTGCCGCTGGAAGGCGATCTCTCCGATGCTGCCCTCGAGCACGCCCTTCTGCGGCTTGTCGCTGACGTTCTCGACGGTGGCCTGGACGGAGACATCGGCCGAGTCGATCCGGGGCAGGGGAAGATCGGTGGTGACCAGAGGATTCTTGACCAGCACCGGTCCAGTGGCGGAGAGATAGACCTTCTGCCAGATGCCGGTGTCCCTATCGCGAATGCCCGGGACCCAGTCCCAACCGATGGTGGAGAGAAAGGTCGGTCCGTCGATGGCGGTGATGCCGCCGTTCTTTCCGAGGCCGTTGCGAATGGTGTGTTCGACTGGATCGCCGGGGTGGGGCTGCGGCGTGACCAGCACGGCCAGCACGGCTTGCTTGCCCGGCTCCACATGCGAGGTGACGTCGAACGTGCCGCGGCTGAAGGCTCCGCGCATCACGCCAACCTGCGCGCCGTTGACCCATACGATTGCGGAGTAGTTGATGCCGTCAAAGTTGAGCCAGACGTGGCTGCCCTTGTAGGTTTTTGGAATGTCGAGCGTGGTTCTGTACCAGTAGGAGGTGCGCGCCAGGCTTTCGGGAATCACCTCGGGGCGGTTGTTCTCTCCGTAGAGGGGCTCGGGATAGACTTTGTTGTTGACCAGCGTGGTGAGCACGGTGCCGGGAACGGTGGCCGTGTACCAGCCGCTGGCGTTGAAGCTGGGAGCCGCAACTTCCGCGCCGGATTGGGGCACTTTGGCCGCGTCCTGCAACTGCCAGCCGGCGGAAAGAACAAGAGGTTGGGGCGGGGCAGGCGCCGCGGCGGCGGAAATGGGCGCCACGACCGCAAGCGCGAATGCCAAGGCTGAAAAAAGCAATTTACCAACACGAGTCTGCAAAAGATTAGTCCTCTGGTATTTTTCTGGAAGGTTTGACGGCTTTGTCTGCCGGACACACGGATTATAGTTGCTGGGGCAAGGGGCTCGAATCGTTATTTTCCCTCGATTCAGTCGATAATGAGAGCCATGGACTTTCAACGCTCGTCCGGAGTTCTGCTGCACTTGAGTTCGCTGCCGTCGTATGGCGGCATCGGCGACCTGGGGCCAGCCGCCCATGAGTTTGTGGCCTTTCTGGCCGCCGCCCGGCAGCATGTCTGGCAGGTTCTGCCACTCTGCCCCACCGGCTATGGCAACTCGCCGTATGCGGGTTCGTCGGCCTTTGCCGGCAATCCCTACCTCATCAGCCTGGAATACCTGTCGGATTGGGGCTGGATCGAGGGCCAGCGGATCGCGGGCCTGGCCGGGCGTGGCGGCAATGTGGACTTCGACGAGGTGGAGGCGCGCAAGCTGCCGCTGCTCTATGAGGCTGCGGCGAACTTTCTGGATCGCGGGCCGCACGACCCCCGATTCGCCGATCAATGGAGGCAGTTCGACGCCTTTTGCCGCGCCCAGCAGGGCTGGCTCACCGATTATGCCCTCTATGCCGTGCTGCGCCGCCAGTTCAAGACCGGCGCGTGGACTACGTGGCCCGAGCCGCTGCGCCACAGACGGCCGGAGGCGCTGGCGCAGGCCGCGGCACGGCACAGCCGCGATCTGGCCGAGGAGCGCGTGCTTCAGTTCGCCTTTGCCCAGCAGTGGAAATCGCTCAGAAAAGCCGCCGCATCCAGTGGTATCCGCGTCCTGGGCGACGTGGCCATCTTCGTCAATATGGATTCGGCGGACGTGTGGGTGCATCCTGAGCTTTTTGAGCTGGACGAAGATCTCAAGCCGGTGCGCATTGCCGGTGTGCCGCCCGACTACTTTTCGCCCACCGGCCAGCGCTGGGGCAATCCGCTCTATCGCTGGGACGTGCTGGAAGAGAGCGGCTTCGGCTGGTGGATCGAGCGGATTCGCCGCGCCTGCGAGCTGTATGACGTTGTGCGGCTTGACCACTTCAGGGGATTCGAGGCTTTCTGGGCAATCGCGGCCAGCGAGCAGACGGCGGTGAACGGCGAGTGGGTCAAGGCGCCGGGGCTCAAGCTCTTCAGGGCGCTCGAGGCGGCGCTGGGGCCGCTGCCGCTGGTGGCCGAGGATTTGGGCCTGATTACCGCCGAAGTGGAAGCGCTGCGGCTTGCCTTGGGCATGCCTGGAATGAAGGTGCTGCAATTCGGCTTCAGCAGCAAGGGAGCGCACATTCACCTGCCCCACCGCTTTACGCCCGGCGTCGTGGCCTACACCGGCACGCACGACAACGACACCACGCAGGGCTGGTGGGATGCGGCCGGCAAGGCGGAGCGCAGCGCCGTCGAGGCCTATCTGGGCCCGGTGGGCGCACGCGCAGGCAACGGTCCGGTTTGGCCGCTGATTCGGGCTGTCGAGTCTAGCGTGGCGCAAATGGTGGTGCTTCCGGCGCAGGATTTGCTCGAGCTTGGCTCCCAGGCGCGCATGAACACCCCGGCAGTGGCCGCCGGAAACTGGAGCTGGCGCGCCCCGGAGGCATCTTGGAAGCCGGAACTGGCGGCGCGGTTGGCCGCGCTGGTCGAGGTCACTGATCGCGACAACGATCCGCTCGGCGAGCCAGAGCCAGAAGAAGCCGGCAGAGCATAGCAGTCTGTGGCGAAAGTCGAGTATTGAAAGGGCACGGCTTCAGCCGTGCCGATTTCGAGGCTCAAAATGTGCCGGCTTTAGCCGCCGAGGGATGCTTTTGGACGGTTTGGAACCTTCCCTCGGGGGCTAAAGCCCCGGATTTTTCTGGCACATTTCCGGCACGACTAATCCAAAAGGGAGATCCCCCGGCTCTGCCGGGGTGGCAGTCGAACTTTGAGAATTCCGGGAGTATGTTCTCCCTCGAATTGCCCGTGCTGCGGCAGTGAAGACAGCAGTACGAGGTTTTTGCTTTTGTTCTTGCTTTTGCTTCGGACGGTTGCGAAAAGGCCCCTTTGAGGGGCCAGCAACCGTAAAGCCACCGGCTCTGCCGGTGGATACTTACAGTCGTGCCCTTTCAAAACAATTGCTTTTCGTGATTCACGACTTTCATGCGTTGGCCCTGGGTCTGGCGAAGAACTGTTTTGCTCTGGCGACAAATCTTGTTATGCTGGCTGGCACATGGAAATCGCGGCGATTCAAACACACGGACTCACGCGGCGCTTCGGCGCGCTGGCGGCCGTTGAGAATGTCACGCTGAGCGTGGCTCCGGGACAGTTCTTCGGCTTTCTGGGGCCGAACGGAGCGGGCAAATCAACCACCATCAAGATGCTGACTGGGCTGCTGGAGCCGAGTGCGGGGACGATTGAGATTCTGGGCCAGCCCTTTGGGGCCGGAGCGCTCGATTTGAAGCGCCAGATCGGCGTGGTGCCGGAAGGAATGGCCCTGCTGGGACGGCTGACCGCGCCTGAGTATCTGCACTTTGTGGGTCGCATGTATGGGCTTGACCGGGAGACGACCAACCGGCGCACCGAAGAACTGCTCGATTTTATGCAGTTGGCCAACGAGAGCCGCAAGCTGGTGACCGACTTCTCGCACGGAATGCAGAAGAAGCTGGCCATGGCCGCGGCGGTGATTCACGGGCCCAAGGTGCTGTTTCTGGATGAGCCCTTCGAGGGCGTGGACGCGATTGCGGCGGGGCAGTTGAAGACCATGTTGCAGCGGATGATCAGCCACGGGGCAACCATCTTCCTTACCACTCATGTGCTGGAGATTGTGGAGCGGCTGTGCAGCCACGTGGCCATCATCAGCCAGGGACGGCTGGTGGCCAACGGGTCGCTGGAGGAGCTTCGCTCCGGCGTGGCTTCAACACTGCCCGGCGCGGAGCAACAGCGGCTCACGCTCGAAGAGATCTTCCTCTCGATTGTGGGAGCCGGCGGCCAGGAGCCGGCACAGGAGCTGTCATGGCTGGCCTAGGCGAAAACCAGCAGGCCGGAGCAGGGAAGGCCGGACCGGAGAACGCGACGGCCTCGCTGGCGCGGGCGCAGTATGGCGCGTTGGCCGGCTTGCGCTGGCATATGTTTGTCAACGGCTTGCGCTCCAACCTGGGCACATTCGAGTTGGGAGCGCGCACCGTCGGGTTTGCGATTTACGCCATGATGGGGCTGGCAATGGGCATGGGCCTGGGTGTGGGCGCTTATGCCATGGCCCGGAACGATGCGTTGCGGTTTTTGCCGATTCTGTTTTGGATCGTGTTTCTGGTGTGGCAACTGGTTCCCGTGTCGATGGCCTCGTTTCAGGAACAGTTCGACATGAGCAGTCTGCTGCGCTTCCCGGTGGGCTTTGCGCCGTTCTACCTGCTTCACCTGATCTTTGGGCTGGCGGATATCTCGACGATCCTGGGCGTGCTTAGCTGCCTGGGCATCTGGATCGGGATCGTGGCGGCGCGGCCCGAGCTGTTTGTGTGGACGGCGTTGGCGCTGGTGGCCTTTGCGGTCTTCAACATCCTGATGGCGCGGGCCGTCTTTGCCTGGATCGACCGCTGGCTGGCGCAGCGGAAGACGCGCGAGATTCTGGGCGCGGCGTTCCTGGTGCTGGCGCTGAGCGCGCAACTGCTGAATCCGGCGCTTCACGAGAAAAGGCATGGGGCGGCAGCGAGTCCCGAGGCGCGTGCCGCTTCAAAGGCCGCAATGCAGCGCTGGATGCCGCAGGTGGTTGCGGTGCAAAGCTGGCTGCCGCCGGGGTTGGCCGCGCAGACGCTGGTGCGGGCCGAGGAACCTGAGACGGCCCTGGGTTCGCTGGGAATGCTGGGAATTTTTGCTCTGGCCGCTGGCGGCGCGCTGGCGGTGCGCCTGCGTGCCGAGTATCGCGGGGAAAGCCTGGGCGTGGCTCCGGCGGCAAAAAAAATGGCACCGAGCCGCGCCAGGGCCGGACGCCAGGGGGCCTGGGTCCTTTTGGGCTCCGGCCCAATGGCCGCGGTGATGGAGAAGGAACTGCGCACCACGGTGCGTTCGATGCCGCTGCTCTATGCGCTGGGCGCCCCCCTGGTGTTTGTGTTTCTGTTTGGAGCCATGTTCCGCAACTCCGCTCCCCGCGGCGGGCATCCGTTTATTTTCGCCTTGCCGTTGGCTGTGGCCTATGCGCTGCTGGGGTTTACGCAGTTGATTTATAACAACCTGGGGGCGGAGGGAGCGGGGATTCAGGTGCTTTTTCTTTCTCCCACACCGATCCGGAGCGTTTTGCTGGCCAAGAACCTCTTCCACTCGGCGCTGTTTGCCCTGGATGCGCTGCTGGCCGCTGTATTGGTGACTCTGCGCATGGGCTGGCCAAACGCAATTGTGGTGGCGGCCACGCTGGCTTGGCTGCTGTTTGCGCTGCCCTCGAATCTTGCCGTAGGCAACGTCTTCTCGCTGACCATGCCCTACCGCATCAATCCGGGGCGGCTGACGAGGCAGCGCGGGTCGCAAGGCAATGCGCTGTTGAGCCTGCTGGCGCAGGTGACGGTGTTGGGAGTGGGAGCGGCGGTCTTTGGGCTGTGTTCGCTGGTGGGCAGGCTATGGCTGGCAGTGCCGGTCTTTGTGGCGCTGGCTGGGGGCGCCATGTTTGCCTGGATGCGCGTGCTGCGCAACTCCGATGGCATGGCCAACGCGCGCAGGGACGCGCTGGTTGCGACGTTGATGAAAGACAGCTAACAGCTAACAGTTCACCACTGCTGGCTGTTAACTGTTAGCTGTCAACTGTCCTAAAAAGGTATGTCGTCGTCGGAGATTTCGGCGGATTGGGCGATGTCGTCCTGGCCGGCAGGCGGGCGCTGGTCGAAGCTGGCCGTCGAACTGGACGAACTTGCCGGCCGGCTGTATCCGCCCTGGCCGCCGCCGGAACCCTCTTCGCGGCCGGAGAGCAGGATCAGTTCATTGACGATGATCTCGGTGCGATAGCGCTTTGCGCCGGATTCCTTGTCGTCCCAACTGCGGGTCTGGAGCTTGCCCTCGATATAGAGCTTGGAACCCTTCTTTACGTAGTCGCGGACAATCTCGGCGGTGCGCTTGAAGGCTACCAGCGTATGCCACTCGGTGCGGTCCTGCCAGTTGCCCTGCTGATCCTGAAAACGGTCGCTGGTGGCCAGTGTGAGGTTTGCCACCATGATGCCGCTGGCGCTGGAACGAATCTCGGGGTCTTTCCCCACATTGCCTAAAAGGGTGATTTTGTTGATGCTTCTTGCCATGTTCATGCACTCCGTTAATTGAAAAGGATAGCAGACGCTCAGCGGTTGTGGGTGAGCGAGCGGTTGCGCAGCCACTTGGCCACGCCCAGGGCTAGCAGCAAACCTCCAAATGGAATGCACATCAAAGCGACGATGAGAGCGAACCAGCCGGTGTTGGTGCTGGCCCCGGTGGGCGAAAAGCCGCCCAGCAGGGTTTGAAGCAGCACGGCGGCCAAAAGGCCCGCGCCTAAGATTGATGCTCCCCATTGCAGCAGTTGGCGGGTGCCGTCGGCGGGCAGGGGTGGATTCGGATTTGAACTGGATGCGGGCATGATCGCTCCTATCCCTGCGCCAGGCGCAGCATGATGTATGTGACGACGCCGGTGACTGAGACGTAGAGCCACAGCGGAAAGGTCCAGCGGGCGACCTTGCGGTGCTGGGGAATGCGGCCGGTGAGCGAAAAGAAGAAAGTGACCAGCACCAGCGGCAGCGCCACAATGGCCAGCAGGATGTGACTGGCCAACAGCGGCAGGTAAACCGAACGCAGGGCCGCGTGGACCGGGTAACGAACGTCGCCGTGCAGGGCGTGGTGCGCGATATAGCTGACAAGAAAGAGTGTGGAGAAGCCGAAGGCCGTCATCATGGCCGCGCGGTGCGCCTTGATGCGTTTTGCCCGGATGAAGGTGTAGCCGATGAGCAGGGCGGTGGCGCTGAGGCCGTTGAGCAGCGCGTTGAGCGCGGGCAAAAAGGCATACTGTGTGCTGGACGCCGCGGCGGGATGGACGTAGATGAGCCAGAAGAGAAACGCCGTGGCTGCGGCGCTGATGAGCAGAATGGCTGCGATGGCGGGGCGGGTGCTGGATGAAGGGGCGACGGTCGTCATGGTTCCGCTTCCTTAGTGCTTTGCCTTGGCGCAGAGCATGAGCGTGGTGAAGAGCAGGGGCAGGTAGAGGACGCTGACCTTGAGCAGATCGCGGGCCAACATGCGGCTCTTGGTTTCGTCGCCGGTGCGCAGGATGCCGGCGAAACGGACGGTATAGGCCAGGTAAAACAGGCCCAGCGCGGCGGCCAGCGCGGCATAGGCTACACCAGCCATGCCCAGCAGCCAGGGCGCCAGGCTGACGGGAATCATGACCACGGCGAAAAAGAGCGCCTCGGCCACGGTGGACCAGCCATCTGGTTGAACCACAGGCAACATGCGGATGCCGGCGCGGGCGTAGTCCTCGCGGTAGAGCCAGGCGATGGCCATGAAGTGAGGGAACTGCCAGACAAAGAGAATGGCGAAGAGGGCCACGCCCGGCCACTCGATGCGGCCGCGGGCAGCCGTCCAGCCCAGCAGCGGGCCCATTGCGCCGGGGAATGCTCCGATGAAGGTCGCCAGCGAAGTGAAGCGCTTGAGCGGCGTGTAGATGGCCACATAGGTGAAGGCCGTGAGCAGCGCCAGGGCCACGGTGAGCAGGTTGGTGGTGAGCGCCAGCCATACAGCGCCTAGGGCCAGCGCGCCGAGGCCGGCCACGATGCCTTGGGCCAGCGAAAAGCGACCGGCGGCCAAGGGGCGGTCGGCGGTGCGCTTCATGCGGGCGTCGATCTTGCGCTCCAGAGCCTCGTTCAAAGCGCCCGCTCCGGCTGAAACCATGCCGATGCCGAGCAGCGTGTCAAGCAGGCCGCGCTGCATGGTGGAGATGCCCGACTGCATGGAGCCCAGATAGAAGCCGCCCCAGCCGGTGACCAGCACCATGGCCACTACCTTGACCTTGAACAGTTCGCGCAGGTCGTGGATGAGCGTAGCCGTGGCGCCCGGTTCCGGCGCGTGCATGTGGGCATGGGCGTGGGTGGCATTCTCAGCCGAGGGTGCGGCGACTTCCGCGGGAACTGCGGCTTGGGAGACGGGAGTCATCTGGACGTGCGTAGACCTCGGTGGTTGAGTTCGGATCGCGTTGCCGCCGGAATTCTGTGTTGATGATAGCAAGCGGGGAAGTTGCGGTGACGGAGCAATCTTGATAAAGTTCCTGCCCTCCCGCCTATGCGCCAGGAAAAAGGCGCATGGATGGGGCACCCTCGGCCTGCGCAACAGTTGCCTCGAAAAGGCCGTTCAGCCCAGGCGCGCGGCCCGCAGAATCGCCTCCATCGCCTCCTGCGGCGTGAGGGCGTCCACCGGAATTGAGATGTGGGCGGTGCGGTAGAGCGGCAGGCGGCGCAGGTAGCGGCTGGCCAGGTTGGCCTGGTCGGCGAGGATGGGGCGAGTGTGCTCGGTGCCGCGGCAACGAGCCAGGGTGGTGGCCAATTCCACTTCGAGGTGAATCAGGATTGTGCCGGGGGTGGTGAGCAGCAGCGTTCGGGTGACAGGGTGCTCGATTGCGCCTCCGCCAAGAGCCAGAACCAGCGAGTCGGAGGCGGCCAGCCGGGCAATGGTCGAGTGCTCGCGGTCACGGAATGCAGCCTCGCCGTGGCGTGCGAAAAGCTCGGCAATGGCAGCGCCGGCTTCGGCCTCGATCACGTCGTCCACATCCACAAAGCTCCAGCTGAGGTGGCTGGCCACCAGCGGGCCGACGGTGCTTTTGCCCGATCCCATAAAGCCGGTGAGGACAATGCGGCGGGGCGGGGCCGTGGGGGCGCGATACGGCGCGGATTGGGCTTCGGATTGTGTCTTGGTCGTCATGGGTGCTTTCCGCAACCACTGAGAACTGCGTTCACTCCTTCCAGTATAGGGGAGGGTGCAGGGAACTGGTTACCGCTCAGCCAAGCACCATCACCACGGCTCCGGCGGTGATCAGCAGGCCGCCCACTACGACCGGGGCGGTGAGTTTTTCGCCCAGCAGCAGCCACGCAAAGACCATCACCAGCGGCACGCTCAGCTTGTCCAGCGGAGCCACGCGCGAGGCCGGTCCCAGTTGCAAGGCGCGAAAGTAGCAGAGCCATGAGAGGCCGGTAGCAAGGCCGCTGAGAACGAGAAAAAGCACGGTACGGCGGTCGAGCGAGCGCAACTCGCCGTGCTTGCCCAGCGCCAGCGCGATGCTCCAGGCAAAGACCAGCACCACGGTGGTGCGCAGCGCCATGGCCAGGTTTGAGTCAACATGCGCCACGCCCACCTTGGCCAGCAGGGCGGTGGCGGCGGCAAAGGCCGCGGAGAGTAGTGCCCATCCAATCCAGCTCATGGAAATTATGGTACGCGGCCCAGGCTCCGGCGGCTGTCTTCTACACTCGAATTCATGCAGACAGGCAAGGCCAGCAGAACCGCCCTTCGCGTAGCCATTCGCCGCGCCGCGCACCAGTTGGTGGAGCAGCCGCGCATTCTGGACGATCCCATCGCGGTGCGGCTGGTGGGCTCCGCGCACCCGAGAGACATGGAGCGCGCCATGCACAAGGTGGCGCGGGACTTTCGCCTCTTTATGGCCGCGCGCAGCCGCTATGCCGAGGACCGGCTGGCCGAGGCCGTCGCCAACGGGGTTACGCAATACGTGGTCCTCGGAGCCGGCCTGGACACCTTTGCCTATCGCAATCCCTTTCCCGCGCTGCGGGTCTTCGAGGTGGATTTTCCGGCTACGCAGGAGTGGAAGCGCGCGCTGCTCGCCGAGGCCGCCATCGCCCTGCCCGCCAGCCTGACGTTTGTGCCGCTGGACTTTGAACACAATGCGCTGGCCGAGGGGCTCGCAGAGGCTGGATTCGATGCCGGGAAGGCCGCGTTTTTCGGCTGGCTGGGAGTGGTGCCTTACCTCACTCTCGATGCATTTCGCGCCACGCTCGGCGCAATTGCTCAACTGCCTGCCGGCAGTGGGGTCTGCTTCGACTTCGCTTTTCCTCCGGAAACGCTCAGCCCGGCGCGGCGACTGGTCTTCGACGGTCTGGCTGGCCGCGTGGCCGCCGCCGGAGAGCCATTCCGGCTCTTCTTCGGACCTGAGGAGTTGGCGGCGGAACTGCGCCGCGCCGGATTCGAGCGCCAGGAGCAGGTGGATTCAGACGGGCTGAACGAACTCTACCTCAAGGGCCGCGCCGACGGCCTCAAGCTGTCCGGCGCGGGACTGGGCCGGCTGGCCACTGCCTGGGTGTGAGCGCGTGAGGCAGGGCGAGGTCGCGCGGTAAGATGAGTCATGCGCCTGCCCGCCGTTCTGTCGATCACTTTTGCCCTGCTTGCGCTTTCGGGCTGCGGCTATCACACGCTGGGCGCGGCTACTCACCTGCCGCCCGATGTGAAGACGCTCGCCGTGCCGGTCTTTGCCACGCGCACTGAGGCTTATCACACGGAAACGGTGATGACCAACGCGGTGATTCGCGAATTTGCCGCTCGCACGCGGTTCCGCGTGACTCCCGATGAGAGCGAGAATGCCGACGCCACGCTGCACGGGACGATTCTCAAGGAGTCGGTGGCGCCGCTGACCTACAATTCCTCGACACAGCAGTCGTCCAGCTTCCTCATCACCATGGTGGTTTCGGTTACCATCAACGGTCGGGACGGCAAGATTCTCTACGAAAACAAGAACTACGTCTTCCGCCAGCAGTACCAGTCCACCACCGACCTGCCGACCTATTTGCAGGAGAATCCGGCGGCCCTGGAGCGGCTTTCGCGCGAGTTTGCGCGGCAACTGGTGGCCGATGTGCTGGAAGGGTTTTAGGGCTTTCCGTCGATGGCTTTCCAGGCGGCGCGGGGATGGGAATCTCTTTGCCGCCTGGCGTCCCTGGGGGGAGGGAACCGATGGAAGCTCGCGGGCTGTGCGCCAAATTGCCAGGTTGCGGTCATTTACGGCGCTGCTGCGTAGCTATCCTCCAATGTAGATGCAATTGGAGCCAGTGGCGTTGCTCGTTTGTGGCGCAATGGCAGGCTTGGCAAGCGTCATCCGCTCATGGCCGGGGATGGACGCGCGGTGTTGCGGCTTCCGGCAACTTTTGGCGCGCCGGGTTGGCCTCGCGGCTCCGGGGAAGGTATTCTGGAATCGCATGATCGACGCAATCATTGGCAGCGCTGTTTTGGGGATGGCACTTTGACTGGCGCGCGCTGGGGCGCGGGATTCGCCGCCGTGGGCCGCTTTGTGGCGGAGATCGAGGCCGCCGCCGCCGGCAAGGGTTCGCTGCGGCCCGGCTACGTGCTGGCCGGCGACGAGCTGTTCCTGCTGGATCGCTGCCGGAGCGCAGTGCTCAAGGCCTTTGTGCCGCCGGAGTTGAGGGATTTTTGCCTCTCCGATGTGGACCTGGCCGCGACTTCGATCTTCGAGGTGCTGGACCAGGCGCAGACCCCCTCGCTGATGGCTCCGTTTCAGGTGATTTTTGTTCGCAATGTGCGGCAGCTTTATACTCGCGGGGCCAAGAAGGACGAATTTGCGGCGCTGAACCGCTATTTTCGCTCTCCTAATCCGCAGGCGCTGCTCATTTTTGTCGCCGACTTTCTGCGCATCCCCTCCGATGCGCGGCGCATGGAGATGGACGACAAGAACCGGTTTGAACGGCTCACCGAGACGCTGGGCGAACACTGCGGCATGGTGGAACTGGCCCGTGTGAACGAAGACGACGCGATGCGCTGGACGGCGGCCACCGCGCAGCAGGGCGGCGCGCGCATGGATCCCGATGCAGCTCGCGAACTGGTGGACGCGCTGGGCGCGGATATGATGCTCGTCTCCTCGGAGCTGGAAAAGCTGCTGCTCTATACCCTGGGCAAAGGGCGCATCACGCTGGGCGACGTGGAGACCATGGTGCTGAGCGCCAAGCAGCGTTCGCTCTATGAGTTGACCGAAGCCATCGGCGCCCACGACCGGGTGCGCGCGCTGGCCCTGCTGCAAGGTTTGCTGAACAGCTCCGACGCCGGCGAGGACGCCGCTATCGGCCATCTCTACATGCTGGCGCGGACCTTCCGCCAGATGTTGGTGATCCTGGAAAAGAATGTGCGCGACTCGCGTGCCATCTGGCAGGCGTTGTGGCAGGGCTTCCGCATGCCGCCCTTTGCCGCCGACGACCTGATCCGCCAAGCCCGCCGCTACAAGAGCCGCCGCGATCTTACGCGGGCGCTTAGGCTGATTGCCCGCGCCGATCTCGAATTGCGCTCCTCGCCGCCGGACAAGCGGCTGGTGCTGGAGCGGCTGGTCTATGAACTGGCCACAGAGCCGAAGCCCGGTTCGCCGCTGTTCGCATCCGCGCAGCTTTCGTTCGAGGTTTAGGGCATCTTCATTGGTCTTGCGGCGCCGGCATTGAGCCGCAAGAGCAAAAACGCGACGCGGGTGGGGCGCCCATTTCTTGCTCTATCTTTGAAAATGGCTTGGTTCAGCGGAGCGCCGCGCGCCGGCGGGCGGTTTTCGATGGGCGCTTCAAACGACGCCATGTTCGTTCAGCCAGGGGCCATACTGCTGGTCGAGGCTCTCGATGTGTTCCAGATACCAGCCGCGCAGGAACGAGAGCAGCGAGCGTATCTCGACTCCTTCGCCGTATTGCACCCGATGAGCCGACTGGAGGATTTGCGCCAACAGGCTGTGATGCGCGGCGCAGTGCTCGGCCAGGCCGGGAAAGCCGTATTGCTGCAACAGTTGCTCCTCGCTCCAGAAGTGCATGCGCGTGAACTCGATCAGCCGGTCAAGCAACTCGCTGACCTGCTCGCGGCTCGAACCGCGCACCAGCGCCAAGCGCAGATCGTTCATCGTATCCATGAGAATGCCGTGCTGGTCGTCCATGGCGCGAACTCCGACGGTGCTGGCGTGGTTCCAGGTTAAGAGGGTCAAATGAATCTCCGTTTATCGATAGGGCTTGTTCACACTGCCAAAGCCACCGCTCCGGAAGTGTGAGCAGACCTTAATGAAGATATCGGTCAGTTTTGGATGTGTGTTACCGGTAATCTGCGCGGCAGAGGTGACCAAAGTTTTCCGGCGCGGGTCTTTAGGCTCATTCCAAAATGATGGGGGGCTCGGTGGCGGATCCCGCCTGGTGGCCGCGCGTGGTGAGGGTCACGGCCGCGGCGAGGATGAGGCCGCCGCCCACCCAGGCGTAGGGGCCGAGGTGTTCGCCGAGCAGCCGGACTCCCAGCCAGGAGCCAAGCGCCGGTTCAATGTTGAGGAAAACCCCGGCGCGCGAGGCCGGGACGTGGTGGATGCCCCAGTTCCAGAGCAGAGTGGTGGTGGCCGTGCAGAGCAGGCCGCTGATGGCCAGCGCTACCCAGGCGGTGGCGCTCACGTGGGCAAACGGCGGCGGCTGCACGCTTTGATGAGTGAAGGGACTCAGCAGCCATGGGCCCAGAACCAGGACGGCCAGCATGGCAGTTCCCGAGAGGATGGTGTAAGCGGTTACCGCGAGCGGGCTGTGGGTCATCATCAGCTTTTTGCTGAGCAAAATCCAGGCCAGAGCGGTCACCAGCGAGGCCACCACCATCAGGTCGCCCACCAGCGAGGGCCCTCCCTGCACAGCCGTGCCGCGATTGCCTCCCAAAACAATGAGCGCCGCGCCGAGCGTGGAACCGTAGAGGGCCAGCCAGCCCAGCCGGTCAAGCCGCTCGCCGGCAAAGATGGCGGCCGCGGTGGCCAGCAGCACCGGCATGGCTCCCACCATGAGCGAGGCATGGCTCACGGTGGTGCGGGCCAGGCCGTGGAATTGCAAAAGAAACTGGATGGGCACGCCCAGGGCGGCGGAGATCAGCAGCAGGCGAACCTCGCCGCCGGTGAGGTGCGCTTGTCTGCCGCGGTTTCGCCCGCCGCGGCTGACTAGCGCCACCGGCAACATCGCCAGCGAGGCAAAGAGGAAGCGGTAGAGCACCATGTGCTCCACGCTCATTTCATTCAGCGCGAGCCTGCCGAAGTAGAAGCCAGTGCCCCACAGGCATCCGGCCATTGCGCAGGCTGCATAGCCCAGAAACGCGATGCGCCGATCAACCACCCCATCGACCAAGACCTGTCGCCGGGGGCCCCGGCCCGCTTTCAGTTGAATTTCCATCTCTTTTTTAATGTCGCACACGCACGTGGGGGCCGTATCACTGCCCAAAACGGCGCGCATCGGCGAAAATACTCTTCGATGATGAAACGGCTGCGAATTTTCTCGTGTTACGCGGGCCCGGGGTTGACCTTGGCCGGTGTGTTGCTGTGCGCGTTGCCGGCAGCGCAGGCGCAGGTTGCCGCTCCCGGTGCGCCGGGTGAGACTTTTGCGGCCGTGGACAAGGCTCCTGGGAGCAAGCTGGAGAAGCCCTCGCAGCCGCCCGCATTCAGCATCGCCGTTGCCCCGTTGGGGTTTTCGCCTCCCGGCCCAATCTACCTGGGCCAGCAGAACAGCCTGGCTTCGCTGGACTTTCTGGACGAGAACCGGCTGCTCTTTACCTTTCGCGTGCCGGGACTGATACGGCGCGAGGCCGAGGACACCTCATCGAGCGCGGAGCGGCAGATTCGCGCCGTGGTGCTGACCCTGCCGCAGGGAACGGTCCAGGCCGAGGCTCTGTGGACCGTGCATGACCGCGTGCGCTACCTGTGGATGCTCAAGGACGGCCATTTTCTGCTGCGCGACCGGGACAGCCTGCAACTGGGCGACGCCACGCTGGAGTTGAAGCCTTTTCTGCGTTTTCCGGGGTCGTTGCTTTGGATCGGGATCGATCCCGCACAGCGGCTTCTGGCGGCCGAGTCCATTGAGCCCGCGGCGAAAAAGCCCGCCGGCAAGACGGAAGAGGACCAGACCGATCTGGTGGTGCGCATCCTGCACCGTGACTCCGGCCAAGTGATGCTGGTCAGCCGCGTCCGCGCGTCCGTTCATCTGCCCATCAACTCCGACGGCTATTTGGAAAGCCTGCACGGGGACGGCGAGAAGTGGGTAGTGAACCTGAAGAGCTTTAGCGGGGGGAGCACGGTTCTGGGCCGCGTGGACTCGGTGTGTTCGCCCGCATTTGAATTTGTGTCGCAGAGCGAGGCGCTGGTGACCGCATGTAGTTCGGCCGGCGGACGCAAGCTGACGGCAATGACCACCGGCGGCCTCCGCCTTTGGGATCTCCAGATACCGGGCGCGGCGATTTGGCCGCTTCTGGTGATGGCCCCGGATGGCTCGCGGCTGGCGCGGGAGACTCTGGTCGTGGACCACTCGGTTAATGCCCCTTTCTCTCTGGGGGCAGAGGAAGTGAAGCAGCAGAGAATCCAGGTCTTCGATGCGGCCAATGGCAAGTTGGCGCTTGCGACGCCGGCCAGTCCGGTGCTGGATGCCGGCGGCAATCTCGCAATCTCGCCCTCAGGGCGGCGCGTGGCCGTGCTCAACGACGGGGCAATCCAGATATTCGAGCTGCCGGCGGCACCAGCGCTGGCTGACGGCGCCGGGTACCAGCCTGTGCGATGATGAGCGGTTTTGCCCTGTCCACTGTGAACGCGACCCGTGTAGACTGAGCGACGGGAGATTTTTCTTGGCTACGGCTGTCGTAAACTATACGGCTGCGGCGGTTACCGACCGCGGACGCAAGCGCCCCTCCAACGAAGACGCCTTCGGCTACTCGGTAGAAGACGGGGTCTATGTTGTGTGTGACGGCATGGGCGGCGCCGCGGCTGGGGAGATAGCCAGTTCGCTGGCAGTGGACGAGGTGTTGCGTCTGCTGAGCCACCGCTCCAGGTCAGTGCTTTTGCCGCAGGCGGCCGAGCAGGCCGTATGCGCCGCCAACGAGGCCATCTTCTCCCGCTCCCAGCGTAACTATAGACTCAGCGGCATGGGCACCACGCTGGTGGGCCTGATGATCGAGGAGCGCCACGTGCTGGTGCTCAACGTCGGAGACAGCCGATGTTATCGCCTGCGCCACCGCAGCCTGGAGCAGATCACCCTGGACCATTCGCTTGTGGAGGAACAGGTCAGGCTGGGCCGCATGACGTGCTCAGAGGCCTCGCGATCGCCGCTCCGGAATGTCATCACCAGGGCGCTTGGCACCCAGTGCCGCGTTACGCCGGATCTTTTTGAACTGGAAGCCGAGCTGGGCGATCTGTTTCTGCTCTGCTCCGACGGCCTCACCCGCGAACTCTCCGATCCGCAGATTGAATCCATTCTTTGTTTCGATCTTCCTCTCGACGATCTGTGCGCCCACCTTGTCCACGCCGCCAAAAAATCCGGCGGCCACGACAACATCACCTGTGTGCTGGTGCGCGCGGGGGCATAGGCGGTTTATTCGCCGCCAACATCGGAGCGGCTCTGCGAGCGGCCCCGCAGCCGATGGAAGAACATGGCCAGCGGGATGCAGAGCAGCGCAAGATAACCCAGAAAACGGAAGTTGTCAGCATAGGCCAGCACCGCTGCCTGCTGCTGGACGCTGCGGTAAAGAGCGCCCAGGGCATCCTGCTGCGCGTTGTAGGGGCTGGCGCCTCCCATGCGGAACTTTGCCTGCAAGCCCTGGAGCAGCGCCATGGTGGCGGGATTGCCCGCTGTGAGGTTGGCGCCCAGATAATTCTGGTGAGCTTGGGAGCCGCGCACCAGAAAAGCGGTAACCGTGGCGATGCCGATGCTGCCTCCGATATTCCGCATCAGGTTGTAGATGCCTGAGGCATTGCCGATCTCCTGCTTGCGCAGCAGACCCATGGTCATGGTGGTGAGAGGAACGAAGACGAAGCCGCCCGCAAAGCCGTTGATGAAGTTTGGCACGGCAACCGAACCCATCGAAATTCCCAGATTGATGTGGCTCAACAGCAGGGTCGAATAGCCGAAGATGGCGAAGCCGCAGGCCAGCAGGATGCGGCCGTCGACATAGTTGACCAATACCGCGACCACGATCATTGACAGCAGGGAGCCAAGGCCGCGCGGACTGACGGCCAGGCCGCTGTCAAGCGCCGAATAGCCCAGCAGCGTTTGCAGAAACAGCGGCAGCATGGCGATGACGCCATAAAAAGTGAAACCGTAGAGAGTGGCGATCAGCGTTCCCACGGTGAAGTTGCGATTGCCAAGTATGCGCAACTGCACAATCGGTTCCCGGCTCGTGAATTCGCGGACGACAAAGCCCACGAGCGCGACGAGAGACACGGCCGCGGTCCAGCGAATCCATCCGGTTGCGAACCAGTCCGCCTCCTGGCCTTTGTCCAGCACCAACTGCAAGGCGCCCAGCCAAATGGCCATCAGGCCAAAGCCGAGATAGTCGATTGCGCCGCGAAAGGCGTGGCGCAGGTAGGGAGGATCCTCAATGAACAGGTTCACCATGAACAGCGCCAGCAGGCCCACCGGCAGATTGATATAGAAGATCCAGCGCCAGGAGTAGCTGTCGGTGATCCATCCGCCCAGCGTGGGGCCGATCACCGGGGCCACCACAATGCCGACGCCATACACGGCCATGGCCGTGCCGTGTTTTTCGCGCGGAAAGCTCTCAAGCAGAATGGACTGGGCCAGCGGCTGCATGCCGCCTCCGCCGATGCCTTGCAGAATGCGGGCAACGATCAGCATCGGCATGGTGATCGCCATTCCGCACAGCAAGGAGGCGGCGGTAAACACCAGAATCGAGATCGTCAGCAGGTGCTTGCGCCCGATGCGCCGCGCAATCCATCCCGCGGCGGGCAGCATGATGGCGTTGGAAACCAGATAGCTGGTGAGTACCCACGTGGATTCGTCGGTTGAAGCCGAGAGGTTGCCCGCGATATGCGGCAGGGCCACGTTGGCAACCGAAGAGTCGAGCACCACCATGAAGGTCGAGAGCATCACCGAGGCGGCGACCATCCACGGATTCACGGAGGGCTTCCACTCGGCGGCTTCAGCTCCTGGACTCCGTTGCGTGACGCTGACCATAGAGTCAGTTTAATATACTTTGCAGTCAGTTCAATTGCGCCGCCGCTCCAGCGAACAGCGCGCGCGGCCCGAGGCTCGATGAAAAGCAAACGGCAGGTGGTGTCGGAGTTTCGCCGCGCGGAGATCGTGGATGCCGCGCGCTCGGTATTCGCGCGCCGGGGATTTGCGCACGGAATCATAGACGAGATTGCCAAAGAAGCGGGAATCGCCAAGGGAACCGTCTATCTCTACTTCCGGTCAAAGACGGAGATTTACCGGGCGGTTCTGAATCACGATATGAAGGCTCTGAAAAAGAGCACGCTGGAGCGGATCGATGCCGCGACCAGCCTCAGAGACAAGATCGGGGCTTTCACCCTTGCTCGGCTGGAAAATGCGGAGTCAAGTAAGGAAATCTTCCGGATCATGGACTCCGAGCAGGAAAATCTTTCGGTGACGCGCAGCCAATACCGCGACTGGCTGCGCGAACCGGTGCATCGTCTGGCATCGGCCATTGAAAAGGCATCCCGGCAAAGCGAGATTCGCCGTTTGCCGGCTGAAAAAGTCGCATGGATCATCGCCGATATGACCAGGGGAACGATTCAGCGCAGATTGCTGGCGCAAAGCGACACGCCACCGAGCAAGGATTCCGAGTTTCTGCTGGGGTTCATTTGGGCAGCGCTCGAACCCAGAGCGAAAGGGTGATGATCGGCCCGGTTGCTGCGCGATCCGGCTTATGCGCCAGGCCATTCATGGCTAGGCAGGCGGAGGGCTCTGGTTTCCCAGGTCTCAAAAACGAGACCTGGGGCACCCAAATCATGTACTAAATTGAAAATGCTTTAAAGCCCGCACACTCTATTTGCGACTTGATCTCCATTCAATAGGGATATGATTTCTCCTTATTTGCGATTCGGTTGATGTGCGCGGGTTCTGCTGCGGAAAATGGGGCAGTTGACACGGGTGGAGCGCCCGCGTATTCTTCGATGGTTGTAGTTATCGATAACTTCTTACCGGCAAGGAGCCAGAATGGGCAAGCCAAATCAGGGGGAAACTGCCCCTATCGATCCAGCGGCAATTCCGCAACGAAAGCTGTACACCGGAGCCACGATGCCGGCTGTCGGCCTGGGCACATTCGGGTCAGATCACGTGACCCCCGCGCAGGTTGCCGATGCGGTGAAGGGAGCGGCAGCGGTCGGCTACCGGCACTTCGATTGCGCGTCGGTCTATGGCAATGAGGCCGAGGTTGGCGCTTCGCTGGAGGCAATCGTCAATGGCGGGCTGAAGCGTGAAGAACTCTGGGTCACCTCGAAGCTGTGGAACGACAAGCACAGCGAGGACGATGTGATCGCCCAGTGCCGCAAGTCGCTCGCCGACCTGCGGCTCCAGTATCTGGATCTCTACCTGGTGCATTGGCCCTTCCCGAACTTTCATGCGCCGGGCTGCGATGTGACCTCGCGCAGCGCTGGCGCCAAGCCCTACATCCACGAGAACTACATGAAGACGTGGCGCAAGATGGAAGAGTTGGTGGAGCTGGGCCTGGTGCGGCATATCGGCACCTCGAACATGACCATCCCCAAACTGAAGCTGGTGCTGCGCGACGCGCGCATCAAGCCCGCGGTGAACGAGATGGAGCTGCATCCGCACTTCCAGCAGCCGGAGCTGTTCAAGTTTGTGGTGGAGAACGGAATTCAGCCCATCGGCTACTGCCCGATCGGCTCGCCGGGACGCCCGGAGCGCGACCGCACGCCCGAGGACACTTCACCCACCGAAGATCCGGTCATCGTCGAGATCGCCAAACGCCATGGGATTCATCCCGCGGTGGTTTGCATCAAGTGGGCGGTGCAGCGCGGCCAAACGCCGATTCCGTTTTCAGTCCACAACTACCGCGCCAATCTTGCGGGTGCCGCCGGCGATCCGCTGATGGACGCAGAGATGCAGGCGATTGCCAAGCTCGACCGCAACTGCCGGCTGATCAAGGGTCAGGTTTTTCTGTGGAAAGATGGGCAGACCTGGGAAGCTCTGTGGGACGTGAATGGAGAAATTACGCCGGCGTAGAATTGCGCAAGCTTATAGCATTTTGGAAAATGCTATAAGCTTGGACTTCATTGATTTCCCACCCTTTCCGCAGAAAAAAGCGGAAAGGATGGGGCACGGAAGTCTATAGCAAAAACAAAAAATCTCTAAAACAAGCAACGGGAGAGCAAAGAGATGAATGACACAATGACCGCGGCGTTTCTGCCCGGAAACTCGACCGTCGAGATGCGCAGCGTGCCGGTGCCGGCTCCGGGCCATGGAGAGGTTCTGTTGCGCGTGAAGGCCTCGACCATCTGCGGCTCGGATATTCGGTGTATCTATCACGAGCACCTGGGCAAGGGGCCGGAAGGCTACCAGGGAGTGATCGCGGGGCACGAGCCTTGCGGCCAGATTGTGGCCGCCGGCGAGGGCTGCCGCCGCTTCAAGACCGGCGACCGTGTGATTGTGTACCACATCTCCGGCTGCGGGGTTTGCAACGACTGCCGGCGCGGCTACATGATTTCATGCACCAGCGAAAAGTATCGCCGCGCCTACGGATGGCAGCGCGACGGCGGCATGGCCGAGTACATGATCGCGGAAGAGAAGGATCTGATCGCACTTCCCGATGAGCTAACCTTTGCCGACGGCGCGCAGGTGGCTTGCGGATTCGGAACCGTCTACGAGGGTCTGGAGAAGATCGGCATCGACGGCAATCACGCCGTGCTGATTACCGGATTGGGTCCGGTTGGCCTGGCTACGGGCGCGCTTTGCCGCAAGCTGGGCGCCAACAGGATCATCGGCATCGACGTGGTTCCGGAACGCATGAAGATCGCCACGGACCTGGGCCTCTGCGACGCGGTTCTGGCCTCGGGGCCGGACAATGTGGCCCAGGTGAAGCAACTCACCGGCGGCTTTGGCGTGGAGCGCGCGGTGGATTGCTCGGCGAACGACGCGGCGCGGGCCACGGCGATTCGCGCCACGCGCAAGTGGGGCAAGATCGTCTTTATCGGCGAGGGCGGAAGGGTCGAGATCAATCCCTCTCCCGACATGATTCACGATCAGAAGACGCTCTATGGCTCGTGGGTAACATCGACGTGGCTGATGGAAGAACTGGTGGAGCGGCTGGTCCGCTGGAACCTGCATCCGGCCGATATCATCACGCACAGGTTTCCGCTGGAGCGCGCGGCCGAAGCCTATGCGCTGATGGCCTCTGGCAAGTGCGGCAAGGTGGCCGTCTGCCAGGATGAAGAACTGAGTTAGGACGTGTTTTCCCAGGTTCCGGAATCGGAACCTGGGGCACCCAAACCGCACACGAACATTGAAAATGCTCCAGTGTTGCAACGAGGAAAGAAACGATGACTGAGTCAGTAACTTCCGCGGCGCCCGGCTGGGAGCGTCAACTTGGCACTCTCTTGCCGCTGTATGGGCATCGCAACTGGGTCGTGGTTGCCGATTCGGCTTATCCCGCGCAATCGAAGCCGGGAATCGAAACGATCCTTGCCGACGCCGATCAGATTCATGCCGTGCGGACCGTTCTGGATGCGATTGCCGCATCCAGGCACATCCGGGCCAATGTTTATGTGGACAAGGAGTTGAGCTTTGTGGCGGAGAACGACGCGCCCGGCATCACGGAGTACCGGAAGCAACTCGATGCCGCGATCTATGGCTCCAGCGTAAAGCGCATTCCACATGAGCAGATCATTGCCAGGCTCGACCAATCCGCGCAGGTTTTTCGCATCCTGATCATCAAGACCGACATGACGATTCCGTATACCTCCGTCTTCTTTGAACTGGATTGCGGCTACTGGAACGCCGGGGCGGAAGAGCGTCTTCGCCAGGCCCTGCTGGTGTCGGATTTGAAATAGAAACAGGCAACTTTGCCCGCAGAGGCAAACATTGCACTCCAGGCCCCCGATATAAGCGGTACCGTGAAAGGAAAGATAGTCGAATGGCATTGAACAGGCGTGATTTGCTCAAAACTATGGGCGGTGCATGTTCCGCACTTGCTCTGTCCCGGTTTGCTTCAGCCCAGGGAGCAGCCCAGGGCGGAAACTTTCTGGGAACCAGGTCGTCCTTACAGGCCTACCGGATTCCGGATTGGTTCCGCGATGCCAAATTCGGCATCTGGGCCCACTGGGGACCGCAGTCGGCAGTCGAAGATGGGGATTGGTACGCCCGCAATATGTACATGCAGGGATCGGAACAATACCTTTACCATGTGGAGCACTACGGGCATCCTTCAAAGGTCGGCTACAAGGACATTGTGGGCGAATGGAAGGCCGCCAAGTGGGATCCTGAAAACCTGATGAGCCTCTACAAGAAGGCTGGCGCCAAGTATTTCGTCAGCATGGGCGTGCATCACGATAACTTCGATCTTTGGAACTCGAAGTATACGCGCTGGAACTCGGTGAAGATGGGGCCGAAGAAAGACGTCGTCGGATTGTGGGCGAAGGCCGCGCGGAAGAACGGTTTGCGGTTCGGCGTCAGCGAGCATCTTTGGATCAGTTACAAGTGGTTTGCCGTGAGCCACGGCGCCGACAAGACCGGGTCGCTGGCCGGCGTGCCCTATGACGGCGTCGATCCGGTGAACGCGGATCTGTATCACGATGCCGATTGCGCGCGTTTCGTGAACAGGCTGACGTGGGACGACAACGGCATCCCGGATGCGTGGCGCCAGCACTATCTTGACCGCATGACCGACCTCATCGACAAGTATCAGCCCGACCTTCTTTACACCGACGGCCACCTTCCCTTCGACGAGTATGGGCTGAAGATGGTCGCGCACCTCTACAACGTGAGCGCGCAGTTGCACGGCGGCGTGACGGAGGCGGTTTATAACAGCAAGGAAGCCTCGGATTGCGCCATTGGCACTTGCCTGCTGGATCATGAGCGCGGCGTCTCGGACCTCATTGCGGCGAATCCGTGGCAAACCGATACCTGCATCGGCCAGTGGCACTACAAGCGCGGCCAGAAGTACAAGTCGGCCAAGAAGGTGATCGATCTGCTGGTCGATATCGTCAGCAAGAACGGCAATCTTCTGCTCAACTTCCCGCTGCCCAACTCTGGCGAGCTGGACTTTGAGGAGGTGGAGGTGCTGGAAGGCATTACCGCGTGGATGGCGGTGAACAGCGAAGGCATCTACAGCTCGCGCCCGTGGAAGATCTACGGCGATGGCCCGTCAACCAAAGTCAAGATTCAGACGGGCAACTTCAACGAGGACAAGCAGAAAGACCTGACCGCGGAGGACGTTCGCTTCACCGTCAAGGGCAGCACGCTCTATGCGTTCGTGATGGGTTGGCCGGAAAAGGAGGCTGTGGTGCCGGCGCTCGGCCTGGCCAGCGCCCAGGCTCCGGGCAAGATCCGCAATGCGTCGCTGCTCGGCTACAAGGGCGAACTGAAGTGGAGTCAGGACGAAGCCGGATTGAAGGTCCAGATGCCCGCGGAGAAGATTTCAGACGTAGGCATCACGCTGAAACTGGAACTGGCGTAGCCGCAAGCCGCGCCGGGCAGATTTCTCTGGAAAACGGACGCAAAGGCAGGGCCCGGATGTGCCATCTTCTCCCGTGAATGCGGGGTGAATCGGGCACATCCCGGCCCTGCTTTTTTTGCACATTTTTTTGGAACCGCATTTCCTCAGCGGCGGCATGTACCATAAACAAAGACTGCTCATGAAAGACACAAAAAACCTCTCTCCTGAAATTCTTCTTCACATTGCCCAGACGTTGAATCTGCCCATGCGCGGGCTGGTATCGGTGATTGAACTGCTGGACGACGGCGGTACCGTGCCGTTTATCGCGCGCTATCGCAACGAGGCCACCGGCAACCTGGACGAAGTGCAGATTCTCGCCATCGAGGAGAAGCTGGCCTACTTTCGCGATCTCGCCGAGCGCCGCGAAACCATTCTCAGCTCGATTGCGGAGCAGGGCAAGCTGACCGACGAACTAAAGGCCCGCATCGAGGCCACGCTCGACAAGAGCGAGCTGGAAGATCTCTACCTGCCCTACAAGCCCAAGCGCCGCACCAAGGCCACCATCGCGCGCGAAAAGGATCTGGAACCGCTGGCGCAATATCTATGGGCGCAGCAGAACTCCGCGGAACCGCTGGAGAGATTTGCCGCCAGCTTTGTGAATGCGGAGCTGGGCGTGGTCACGGTGGACGAAGCGCTGGAAGGCGCGCGGCACATTGTCGCCGAGTGGATCAGCGAAGACGCCGACCTGCGCAAGGCGCTGCGCCAGCTTGTCTTCGACGAAGGCATCGTGGTCAGCCGCAAGGTGATGGATGCGGTGGACGAGCAGGATAAGTTCAAGATGTACTACGAGTACAAGGAGCCGGTGAAGACTATTCCATCGCATCGCATGCTGGCCATTCGCCGCGGAGAAGGCGAAAACGTGCTCTACTTCCTCATTGAAGTGGAACCGGAGCGGGCCGTCGCGATCATCCAGATGCATGTTTTGCGCGCACAGGGCGACTGGACGCGGCAGTTGGAAATGGCCATCGACGACGCGTGGAAGCGGCTGCTGAACTCATCCATTCAGGGCGAGATTCGCCTGGAGTTGAAGAAGCGTTCCGACACCGAAGCCATCAAGGTTTTCCGCGACAATCTCTATAACCTTCTGCTGGCTCCGCCGGCCGGGCCGATCTCGGTGCTGGGCATCGATCCGGGCCTGCGCACCGGCTGCAAGGTCGCGGTGGTGGATGAGACCGGCAAGCTGCTGGCGCACGACGTGCTTTATCTGCACACGTCGAAGCACGGCAATGAGGAAGCGATGCCGAAGCTTGAAGCCCTGCTGCGCAAGCACAACGTGCGCGCCATCGCCATTGGCAACGGCACCGCCGGCCGCGAAACCGATGCCTTTGTCCGTGACTTTTTGCGCGAGAAAAAGATCGACAAAATCTTCTCAGTCACGGTGAGTGAATCGGGCGCCAGCGTTTACTCCGCTTCCGCTGTTGCCAGGCAGGAGTTTCCCGATCTCGACCTGACGGTGCGCGGCGCAATCTCGATTGCGCGCCGCTTGCAGGATCCGCTGTCGGAACTGGTGAAGGTCGATCCGAAATCGATTGGTGTGGGCCAGTACCAGCACGATGTTGACCAGCGCCAGTTGCAGGAGTCTCTGGAGACGACGATTGAAAGCTGCGTCAACAAGGTCGGCGTGGATTTGAATACTTCATCGTGGACGCTGCTGCGTTTTGTTGCCGGAATCACGGAACGCACCGCACTGAATATAGTGAGTTATCGGAATGAAAAGGGCAGCTTCCGCTCGCGCGCGCAGGTGCTTGAGGTTGCTGGCATCGGCCCCAAGACATTCGAGCAGGCAGCCGGTTTTTTGCGCATTCGCAATGGCGACAATCCGCTGGACATGACCGCCGTTCACCCGGAGTCGTATCCGGTGGTGGAACAGATTGCGGGGTTGCTGAATGCGTCGGTGAAGCAGATTATTCAGCAGCCGCAACTGCTTGAGCAGGTTGACCGCAGCCGGATTGCGGCCGGCGCCTTCACGGTCAACGATATTCTGGCCGAGTTGCGCAAGCCGGGACGCGATCCGCGCGACAAGTTTGTTGCGCCCAGCTTTCGCGAAGAGGTGAGGGAACTGGCCGACGTGGAGCCGGGCATGGTGCTGGAGGGCGTGGTGACGAACGTGACCAAGTTTGGCGCGTTCGTGGATATCGGCGTTCATCAGGACGGCCTGGTTCACATCAGCGAACTCTCCAACCGCTATATCAAGGAGCCGTCGGAGGCCGTGAAAACGGGGCAGATTGTCAAGGTGAAGGTGCTGAGCGTGGATACCAAGGCAAAGCGCATCGCGCTCTCGATCAAGCAGTTGTCGGCGCCGTCTCCGCGCCCAGCGGCCAAGCCTGAAAAGGCCGTGGCAAGGCCGGAAAAGCCTACGGCGGGACCGCAGCCCACAATCAATGAAAAACTTGCCGCGCTCTCAGCGAAGTGGAAGGTAAGGTAGCTTGAAGCCGGCAGTCGCCGACGGCTGCCGGAACGGCATCGCGGTTCTTATTGCTCAGACAAGGACGATCCAAGCCGCTAAGGTGAATAGCGTTGGGGCGTGTAGATAACGGCCTCGGCGATGGCGAGGAGAAACCATGCGTGGAATCAAGTTACTTGTATTAGCTGCCGCTGTTGGAATGTTCTTTGCGGCAACCGCTCCCAAATCGGAGGCTCAGGTTACCGTTAACATCGGAGTAGCTCCCGATTGTCCCTACGGTTACTATGACTATGCACCCTATAACTGCGTTCCCGACGGCTACTACGGCGCGGAATGGTTCAATGGCGGCGCATTTATCGGCGTCGGGCCGTGGTTTCATGCCTCCAACGACTTTCACGGAAAGGTCGATAACACGTTGGATCCGCAGCACGGCTATAACGGCGCAACGCCAAGGGCCGGCGACAAGCCCGCAGCGCAGCGTAAATCTCCAGATCAGTTCAAGGGAAATGAAACGCGCGATGGACGCGGCCATACCACGACAGAAAAGCACTGATCGGCGCGAACGGCCGATTTTGCCTGAAGAAGTGCCTGGCGGTTGATTCGATGGTCGGGGCGGAGAGATTCGAACTCCCGACCCTCTGCTCCCAAAGCAGATGCGCTACCAGGCTGCGCCACGCCCCGACGGTCTGCTTCGATTGTATCGCGGATCGGTTTCTTGATGGGCGGGTTTGATGAACGGCATATCGACAAATACTGACGCTGTCGCGCCAGTATTTGTCGATGCGCCCGATAGCGGAACCAGAATTGCCATACCTCGAAACCCTTGCACTCAAGTCGACGCGACCCCAAGAAGCGGCGACCTCGCACAAGTCCAAATCGGGTACAGTGATTCTGGTTCCGCTCTAGCGGCTGGCAAGCCAGAGCACCAGACCCACCACCAGCGCCAAGGGAATGGCGAAGACCAGTGCCAGAGCCCCGGCCAGCAGCAGAAGAAACGCCCAATCCCGCCCGGTGTGGCGGCGCGGCTCGGCCAGATGGCGGCAGAGCAGGCGATAGTTGCGGCGATTGGCCTTCCAGGCGATGTCGAAGATGTCGCCGAAGAGGGGAACTGAACCCACCAGCACCCCGATGCCGAGATTTGCGGCCATGCGCGCCAGCGTGACGTAGGGTACGCCGCGAATCCAGGCGGCCAGGGGAATGATGAGCGAGAGCAAGCCGGCCAGCACGTCTCCCAGGCCGGGAACCAGCCCGATGATTCCACTCAGTCCGAAGCGAATCTGGGTGCCGGGAATTGTGAACGCCTCATCCAGCAGAATCTCCAGCCCGTGCAGAGTCCGGTCGCGGAAGAGCCAGGCGCCGTGGTTCCAGCGATCCTGCGCGGAAGGGGCGGCTGGAGCCGTGGATCCAGCCGGAATTGGCTTGAGGTGGGGCATGGGTAGGTTCCCTCGGGCGGGTTGGGCAGGACAGCCTGATTCGATGCTACAATCAAAAAGATAGATGGCGGCAGTAGTTCAGTGGCAGAACGCCTGACTGTGGCTCAGGATGTCGTGGGTTCGATCCCCACCCGCCGCCCCAAGTTCTGCACGGACCGCACGGGCCGAAAGCCCACTTCCCGAGTTGCCGAGTCCCCGTGATTCCAGAAATCCAGGAAAATACAGCGATTGACAGTCCCACCCGCGGTCTGCCGGGGTGGTTCACCGCTTTTGAGCCCAGACGCGGCTTGAGCAACGGCCATCTGCAAACGATTGTGGGTAATTTTCTTCCCCGGCCTGCCTTCCGGCTCGCCGACGCCGCGGAAACGGTCGAGGTGGATCCCGCGGATGGCAGCCGCGTGCTGTGCCATTGCCATTGGCAGCCTGAATCGGAGCGCTCCAGACGGCTGACCTTGGTGCTGGTTCACGGTCTTGAAGGCTCTTCGGACTCCCAATACATTCGGGGCCTTGCCGCGCGGGCCTGGGACGCGGGCTGCAACGTAATCCGCATGAACATGCGCAACTGCGGCGATACGGATACGCTGACACCCACGCTCTATCACTCCGGGCTTTCAGGCGATCTGGGCGCGGTGGTGCTGCACTTTGCGGAGCGCTTTGGCCTGGAGCGGGTGGCGCTGGTGGGCTACTCAATGGGCGGCAACCTGGTGCTCAAGCTGGCCGGAGAGTGGGGCAACCGGCCGCCGCTTTGCGCCGTGGCCGCGGTCTGTGCGGCCATCGACCTGGCGCCCGGCGCCGACGCCCTGCACGAGCCGATCAACCGCGGCTATGAGGGACATTTTTTGCGCGGACTGATGAGACGCTACGCCCGCAAGGCGGAGCTGTTTCCCGGCATCTATGCCTCCGCCAGGGAGATTGGGCCGGTTCGCTCCATCCGCCAGTTCGACGACAAGATCGTTGCCCGCTATTGGGGCTTTCGCGATGCCGGCGACTACTATGACAAGGCGGCCAGCGCCCGGGTGGTGGACCGCATCGCGGTTCCGACGCTTGTCTTGTGCGCTCAGGACGATCCCTTCATTCGGCTCTTGCCCGAGACCCGCGCCAAGCTCGTCGCCAATCCGCATATCTCCTTTGTGGAGACGCGCCACGGAGGCCACTGCGCCTATCTCTCCCGTGACTCGGGCAACGAGATTCACTGGGCGGAGGCGACCGCGATTCGGTTTCTGCTGGCCGCGGCACGGTAAGAGGTCTTGATGGGACGCGGCCTGTGATGCCCCCAGGCTCGCGCGGCAACCTTCCGCAACCAATTGCTCAGAGCGTGCGCTTGAAGAGCGGCGTGGCGATGAGCAGCGTTCCCATGCCGAAGACGAAAAGGAAGAGCAGGTCGTATTGGATGGCTACGAATCCGCCGTCCTTGAGCAGGATGGCTCTGAAGCCGTGTACGCAATAGGTGAAGGGATCAATGATGGAGATGGCTCGAAGCCAGCGCGGAAAGGCAGCGATGGGATACATGCCTCCGGAGGGATAAAGCAAGAGCGTATTGAGCACGCCGAACATGGCGCGAGGGACCAGTGGGTCGTCAACACGAACCATCATCAGAAACATCATGCCGTTGAAGGCGACGGATGTGACGATGATGAGGGCAAGCAGTTCCAGGTCGGCCTCTGGATGGAAGATGACGCCGAGGCCGGCCATGAGCGAGCCGATTACAGTCAGGGAGATGCCGGCCAGAACGGCCTTGATGGAGCCGGCTATGTTCATGCCGAAGACTAACTCCAGACGCGTGATAGGAGTGACCAGATAGCCCTCGTGAACGCCTCGCGCCTTGTCGTCGATGTATAACATGCCTCCGCCGATCATGACGGAGATATACATGGCCAGGGCCACGGTGAGTGGAAGAAGAAACTTCATGTAATTGACATACGGGTAGAGTTCGACGATTTCAAGGGCAAGCTGGCTGGCAAGGCGGGGCTGAATGACGGGGGCGGTGAGCGCGCTGACCACCAACCGCATTTCGGCCTCGAGGGAGCCAGACATGAACTGGTCGGAGTTGTCGACAACCAAGCCGAGATGGGGCGCGTCCTGCGCATAGACGCGGCGGGAGTACTGGGCGGGGACGATGACGGCGGCGTCGATTTTGCCGGTGCGCACGTCTTCGCGGGCCTTGTTCTCGTCGGTGTAGTTGATGGTGGTGAAGGTCTTGATGTTGACGGCGATGGAATCGAAGGCCTCGCGGAGCTTGACGGCCTCGGGGCCGTGGTCGTAGTCAACAACGGCGACGCGCGCGCCGGTGATCTTGCCGCCGAAGGCATTTCCCATGATGACCAACTGCAAGATCGGCATCATCAGGGACATGATCATCAGCGTAGGCGAACGGAAGAACTTGCGCATCTCGCGCTCGATAATGGCAAACATTCTGTTCATGGCTTGGCTCCGGGACGGGGCGGCATGGTAAATGCAGGCGGCTTGACCTGCTCATCGCGGAGTTGGCGGCCCGTGTAATGGACGAAAACATCGTCGAGCGAGGTGTTCTGGACGCTGAGCGAGGTGAGCGTTTCGCCGAGCGATGCGGCTAACTCGACTAACTGCATGGTGGTTTTGGAGCCGGAGGAAGTTAGCACGCGATAGAAGCCGGCGCTCTCGGCCTGCACGCTGGTGACGCCGTCCAGGTGTTCCAGGCGCTGCTGCCACTCGGTGGTTTCACGATCGAAATGGACCTCGACGACGTTGGCTCCGGGGACGCTCTGCTTGAGTTCAATGGGTGTGCCGAGAGCGACCAGCGTACCGTGATCGACAATGGCGATGCGGTCGCAGAGCTTGTCGGCCTCTTCCATGTAATGGGTGGTCAGCAGCATGGTGAGATGGCGGGTTTCGCGCAGGTTGTCGAGCATCTCCCAGACAGCGATGCGAGAGACAGGATCGAGGCCGGTGGTGGGCTCGTCGAGAAAGAAAATTTGCGGATTGTGGACCAGGCCGCGGGCGATTTCAACGCGGCGGCGCATTCCGCCGGAGAGCGTCTTGACCTGCGCGTCGCGCCATTTGGTCAAATCGACGGCTTCAAGCACTTCCTGAATATTTTTCTGCCGCTCGGCCTTGGGCACGCTGTAGAGCTTGGCATAGATGCTCAGATTCTCTTCGACGGTGAGGTCCGGATCGCTGGTGAGCGCCTGGGGAATGACGCCGATCATGCGGCGGACGGCGTCGGGCTCCCGGGCCACGTCGTGGCCTGCAACTATGACCCGTCCGCCGGTGATGGGGACAAGCGTGGTCATCATGCGGATGAGGGTGCTTTTGCCGGCGCCGTTGGGGCCGAGCAGACCGAAGATTTCGCCGTCGGCCACCGAGAAGCTGACGCCTTTGACCGCTTCAAAGGCGCCGTAACGCTTGACGATGTTTTCGACGGCGATGGCGGCGGGTTTCCACCCCACGGACGAAGACCTGTCCGTGGGGGCCCCGGGCTGGGATGTGGGGGTCACTGTTTCACCAGCTTGCTTTTGGGAATGTACACTTCGGCGGTCATGCCGGGGACAAAACGCTCGCCGGGATTGTCGATGAGCAGCTTCAACTGGATGGTCTTGATGTCGCGCTTGCGGCTGCTGACGTCGCGCTGGGTGGCGAAGTCGGCCTCGGCGGCCTTCACGATGATTTTGCCCTGGAGGGTTGCGCCAGAGGGCATGACGACACGGAGCGAGTCGCCCAGTTGGACGGCGTCGGCCTGCGTCTCGGGCAGCGGCGCGTAAATCCAGGTCTGGGTCAGGTCCATGATGGTGACGATGGGCGCGCCCGCGGCCACCACCTCGCCCTGGCGCGCGGCGCGGACGTTGACTTTGCCGCTGACCGGGGCAAATACCTGCGAGTAGCCCACCTGCACCTTGGCCTGGTCGGCCAGGGCGCGAGCGTTGGCCACCTCGTCGCGGGTCGAGTCCACCGTGCGCGCCGCGACCGTGGTGAGCAGCTCATGGGCGCGTGCCTGGCGCAGCGAGGCTTCAGCGGCGGAGACGTTTTCCCTGGCCGTATCGACGGCGGCCTTGGAGGCTTGGAGGCTGGTGGCCGCTTCATCCCTGGCCTGGGCGCTTATGATGCCCTGCTGGGCCAGCGCCACGGTGCGGCTGGTGTCGGCCTGCTGATGTTCGTAGTTGGCTTGGGCCTGGGCCAGCGTGGCCTGCGCCGCCTTCAGCAGAGCCTCGGCGTTCACGGTGGCGCTGCCGGTTTCGCCGCGGGTTTGGCGTTCGGTTTCGACGGTTTCGCCCAGCTTCCACCGCTGGCTGCTGGCGGTGGCCTCGGCGGCTTTGCGCGCGGCCTCCAGGTCGTCGCTCTCGATGATGGCGATGAGCTGGCCGGCCTTCACATCCTGGCCTTCGTCCACGGTCAGCGTCTGGATGCGGCCGGGAATCTTGGCGCTCACCAGCACCTCGTTGGCGTCCACGGTGCCGATCAGTTGCAGGTCACCGGTGGGCCGCACCGTGAGGAAGTACCAGATGAGCGATCCCACGGTGAGCAGAGCCAGGATCAGAAAAACTCGATTGCGTGCGTTCACTTGTGCCTCACTTCATGGTTCACAATTGGGCGGAATTCCGGCGTTGGCTGCGGCAGAATTCCGCCGTTTTTGGGCATGGGCGTGGCTGCGAGCACCCGCGCGGCCACCCGCGCCCCCTGCTCCCGGTCGATAAAGAGGGTTTGGCCCAGATATTGGATCGCTGAGCTCCGGCGGAACTCCAATGCGCTTTTTTCCAGGGGGTCGGCGCCCTGAATCATCTTCATGAACGGCGCGGAAAGGAAATAAAAGACATTGGCTCCCAGCGCCGCATAGCGGATTTGCGCAGGATCGACGGGAATCAGCTCGCCTGTGGCAATGCCTTCTTCGAGCACCTGCTGTGTGCGCTCCATCAAGGGCCTGAAGACCCGGTCCACCAGCGGCGTGAGGGCGTTGTCTTCGCCGCGGTGCAGGCGAATCATCTCCTGCTGCATCAGACTCTGGAATCCCGGGTTGGTGTGGATGCGGTCGAAATGGTTGAGCGCCGACAACAGGAAGCGCTCTCCGGCGGAGGCGCTTCCCTCAAGCACGGCCATGCTGCTGGCCCTGACGCTCTCGGCCACCGACTCCAACGCGGCCGCATACAGTGCCTCTTTCCCTTTGAAGTAGTAGTAGAGTAGCGCCTTGTTCACGCCTGCGGCTTCGGCAATCTGCTCGGTGCGCGCCCCGGCCAGGCCGTTCGAGCTGAATTCACGAATGGCGGCGTCGAGGATGCGGGCGCGGGTCTGATCAGCGCGCTCGGTCTGGGTGCGGGTTGGAGGGGTGGTCGCCATATTGACTAACTAGTTAGTAAATTACATAAAAAGACAGTTTTTCGCAACCATCCGCCGGGAAAAATTGTGTGAGTTTGCTCAAGGAATATTCAAATAGCAGGTCGCTGGCTGCTTGATTCCGTCGCGGAGGGGTTAGCGGGGAAGTGCGTTCAAGCGAAGAAGCTGATCTGGTGGGGTGGGGCTGGATCGGCGACCCGCGGCTGGAACTCATCCTCGTCTTCGACGGCTGGATCGTCGAACTCATCTTCGCCTCCGCCTGCGGATTTTCCGCCGCTGGGCGAATAGGTCTCGTCACCGATTCTGGCGAAGTTTTCGATATCGAAGACGCCCGACAACTCCGGATCGGCGGGTAGAGGCCTGACGACCGGCAATGCGCGGATGCTCGTGACTGGTCCGATTTCCATCTTCGTCCGCTCCTCGCTTAGGGTTGCCCTTGATGGCCAAGATCGGCTGGATGGGGTGCGAACTTTAATCTTTTCTCAAGATTCTCTGTCCGATTTCAGCACACATGGCGGCCCGGCTTGGCAGGAATCACCGGGCGGCGAGGGTGGAATGAACTTACCGGCGCAGGGCCACGGCGGCGGGCGCAGTGGCCGGGCAGTTATCACTTGCCACTCCCGGCTTGCTACACTGGGGCCATGTTGGACGAATTGGAGTTTCGCAGTCTGGTTGAAACGGCTCTCGACTCGCTGATGCAGCATTTGATTTTGCGCGAGGAAGACGACAACGCCGGCTTCGAGGTCGAGGAGCAGGGAGGTGTGCTGCATGTGCTGTTTGAGGCGCCACCGGGCAAATTCGTCATCACGCCGAACGCGCCGATGCGCCAGATTTGGATTTCAGCGCTATCGACGAGCTTCAAGCTGGACTGGGATGGGGCGGCCTCGGCGTTTGTGTTGCCGCGGACGGGCGAGCACCTGATGGCCCTGGTCGATCGGCTGATCGGGGAGCAACTGGCGGGCTAGAGCCGCATGACTTTTGGGCTGGCGAGGATTCATGCCTTTGGGTATCTTGGGGAATCCCAGGCCTCAAATGCGAGACCTGGGATTCCCGTTTCAATGACTCCAGACTTGAATCACTTGCAGAACCCTGTGGCGCGGCTTTACTGCAACGAGTAGACGGTCTTGAGCACCTTTGCCGCAACCGACTTGGGCAGCGGGGCATAGGAGAGAGCTGAAACCTCGCTCTCGCCGGAGTTGACGATCCAGCTCAGCAGATCCTTGATGACCTTGCCCTTGGCCGCGTCGGGAGACTTGAGCGGCACCAGCAGCCAGGTAAAGCTGGAGATGGGGTAAGCCTCCTTGCCAGGCGCGTTGGTGATGGAGACGCGGTAGTCGGCGGGGAGCTGTTTTACGCTGGCCGCGGCTTCGGTGACGCCCGCGATGGAGGCTTTTACCCAGGTTCCGGCGGGGTTCTTGACTGCGCCGTAGCTGATCTTGTTTTGCAGAGCGTAGATCAGCTCGACATAGCCCAGGGCTCCGGGCAACTGGCGAACCAGGCCGGCGACGCCCTCATTGCCCTTGCCGCCCACGCCCACCGGCCAACTGGGCGAGGTGCCCTTGCCGGGGCCGTTGGCCCATTCCTTGCTCACCTTGCTCAGGTAGTCGGTGAAGATGTAGCTGGTGCCGCTGCCATCGGAGCGGTGAACCACGATGATCTTCTGGTCGGGCAGCTTCACGCCGGGGTTGTCTTTTGCGATGCGCGGGTCGCTCCAGGTGGAGATCTTGCCCAGGAAAATGTCTGCCAGCACGTCAGAACTGAACTTGATGTCGCTGACGCCAGGGACGTTGAAGATGGGCACAACGGCGCCCAGCACGGTGGGAATGTGAATCAGCTTGGTCTTGGAGGAGGCCAACTGCTCGTCGGTGGCCGGGCCGTCGGTGGCGCCAAAGTCCACCAGTCCTGCGGTCACCTGGCGGATTCCGCCGCCGGAGCCGATGGACTGGTAGTTGATCTCGACGCCGGGATGGGCCGCGCTGTATTCGCTAAACCATTTGGAATAAATCGGATAGGGGAAGGTTGCGCCCGCCCCCGTCAATTTTTGGGCCTGAGCGGTGCTCATGGCCAACATCAAGGTCATAACGGCAACCAAAGTCTTTTTCACAGATCGCTCCCTTGCAGATGAACTACCGTAAATGATTGTCTACCGGGAATGTTACGGGCGTTTGAATAGACGGAAGGTTTCCGGCACTGGGTGAAATCAGGGCTGTGGGATTCCCAGGTCTCAGAATCGAGACCTGGGAATCCCGACCATTAAAGAGCAGATCAAGGCTGGGGTTCGACGCGATTGCGCCACTTAGCGGCCAGGGCTTTGTCGGCCAGCGCCTTGATGTAGACTCCACCGACGACGGAACGGGCCTGGAAGGCATCCTGCTTGCCGTTTTTGGTCTCGTACCAGTCCGTCAGGGGAACGCGGGTGGGGCCCTCGTTGACCCAGCGGCCGATGGGAGCCATGATGGCGTCGAATGCGTCCGGCTGGCCCGGTTGCGGCTTGTCGGCGAGCGTGGCCGTCCATACCGACCAGTCGAGCTTGGTGTAGTCGCGCCGGCTGTCAAGGGGCAGGCCGTACTGGTTCAGATGACGCAAATAGAAAGCGATTTCAGTCTGCCGGATTTTAGCCGGGAAGAGGTTGAGACCGAGAATCTGGTCCCAGACGAGGTTGTATTTCTGGCTCCAGGTTCCGGGCTTGTCGAAGGCCAGCTTATAGTGGTCGCCGTCGAGGTCCATGGTTTGCCATTGGGCGGCCATTCCGGCGGCCAGCCTGGAGTATTCCGCCGCAACCTCTGGTTTGCCCACGCCGCGAGCCATCTCAGCATAAGCCGCCAGCGCTTCAATCGCCTTGATGGAGAGGTTGGCGTTGTGGGCCAGGTGGCCGGCGAAGTCGTCGGTCGAGAGCTGGTTTGACGGATCGAGACCCTTGTCGCGCAGATATTCGGCCCACTTGGTGAACTGCGGCCAATAGGTGCGCGCGAACTCCCAGTTGCCCTGTTCGCGGCCCATGGCGGCCACCAGGATGAGCAGATTGCCGCTCTCCTCGACGGGCATCTGATCTTCTTCGGTTACTTCGCCGCCGCCATACACCTGGCCGTTGGCCAAGGGATAAGTGCCGAGATCGTGGGGCGCAAAGGGCCATTTCCAGCGGGGCAGGGCGGCGTATTCAAGCACCGGCTTCAACTGCGCCTGAAGCAGCGCGGGATTGAAGAAGAGAAAGAAGGGCGCCGAGGGGTAGAGGACATCGACCGTGGAGATGCATCCGTTGGAGAAGTTTTCCTTGGGAAAGAGCAGGGGAGTTCCATCGACATCGGCGGCAAAGCCGTGGGCGGCCAGCGTTTGGCGATAGGCGAGGATGGCCAGTTGGGCATAGGCCTTGCCGCCGGTCTTTTCCAGGTCGGCGGTCAGTTCGCTGTCAAATTGCCGGCCGCGCCGCTCCAGGCTGGGATATTCGCTTTCAGCGGCGGCCAGCATCCGCTGGACGCTCATGTTGTTGCGCTGCCAGTAGGGACGCAGTTTGCGGCCGAGATACTCGATGGCGTAGTCCTCGGTGTAGGAGAGCAGCACGTGGCGGCTCACGGGCACATCGGAGAGCTTGCCCATCGGCAACAGGACGGCCAGGTGAGGCGCGCCGTCGCGGGGCGCGCGAGGCTGGTCCATGTTATCGGCCTGGGGCAGCGCGCCGGTGGCGGCAAAGCTGCGCAGTGAGTCGCGAGAGAAGGCAAACTGCGCACCGGGCTGGTCTGGAGCCGGGCTGGGAACCCCAAGATGGAAGTAGCCCCAGTCGATGCGAAGGTCGTCTCCCGCGCGATTCAAAACCCGCTGCTCGCGTGAACCTACATTGAGCACGGCAAGTCCCTGCGCCTGCGAACGGCCCCAGGTGACGGCCTCATCGTCGGAGTTGACGGCGATGATCGGATCGACGTCGAGCAGGATGGAGAGATCGCGGCTGCCCTGCCCGGTGGCGCTGAAGGTCACGTAGGTGACAGGGCGGGAGAGTACATCGAGATCCTTGGGAAAGGCCGGCGTGAAGAACGTCACGGTGAGGCTAACCTGCGCGGCCTGGAACTTATAGATGGAGCGCGTGGGAGTTACCTCGAGCGAAAGCTGCTCCATGGCGGGCACTTCGCGAGGTTCCGCGCCCATAAAGCGCCAGGTTTTGCCGTCGATGCGCGCCATGCCAAAGATCGGCTGACGTGCGCCGGTCCAATGCTTCGTGTTTTGATCGGTGAGCTTGTCGGCCATGGACCAGATGCTGAAGTAGGGATTGTGAGCCACGAGCGGCACCGCGGGAGGCCGTTGCTGGGCTCCCGCCAGGCAGGCCGCAAAGATTGCCGGCACGGCCAGCAGACAACGGCAAAGGCGGCGCGCCGAAGCGCTTTTTGGAATCGTTTCCATTCTTATGCTCATTCTTTTTTCTCCAAGGCTGGTGGCCGGCAACAAGATGGTTCACCAGGCGGCGCAATTTTCGCTTGGCCGCCCGGAGCATTTCACAAGCAAACCCATTTTAGACGAAGAGGAAGATAGGCAGACGGAACCTACCGCATGACGCTTGCGAAGGCTCTCAACTACCGTTCTCACGGTGCATTGAAAATTTGAGGCAAAAAACGGTGTTTTGGCGCCGAAACACGCTGAAAACTGCTCAAAAACTGGCTAAAAAAGCCTCTGATGTTTACCGATAAGTCAATAGGAGAAATCTTTAAGTTGTTCATTCATAGATGTTTACATGCATACGCTGGCCGGAAATTGCATCAAAATGGGAGGGGGGGGGTGGGGGTCCGCAATATTTCAGGCCGATGCGGGGAGTTTGTCGGACAGTGGACAGTGGACAGTGGTCAGTGAACAGTGGACAGTGGACAGTGAACAGTGGTTTGTACCCATCTCTTCCCATCTACCAGTGTGCGCCGGGGGACGATAATTATCGGCAAATGGGGTCGAAAGAGAGGCGCTGCCGTCGATCTTCGCCTGCCGCGTAGCTTTGATCCATGTTTGACTGGCGATTGCTGGCAGTGCTCTCATAGTTGCCTTGGGCAGAGTTAACGATTGTCCCATCGAACTGTGAGGCTCGAAATGCGTAGCAGTGGAATGGTGTTGGCAGCGGTGGGTTTGTTGGGTGTTGCAATCAGCGGATGCGGCGGCGGCTCAAGCTCGACCCCCGCCCCTACCCCAACGGCGTCAGCGCCCACCATCACCACCACCGCTGCGCAACAAGGCGCGGAGATCGTCAGCCTGGGCTCAACCACCTCCGGGGCGGTCCTCTACTACACCCTTGACGGCACCACGCCCAGCAGCGCGTCGCAGCAATACCAGGCGCCGTTTCTGGTGGCCTCCAACCTGACCGTCAAAGCCATTGCCACCGCCGGTGCCGACGCTCCGAGCAGCGTTACGAGCCAGACCTTCACTCCCAACATTCCCTCGGGAACGCTGGTGTGGTCGGACGAGTTCTCGAACGTGACGAGCGCCAACGTCCAGCCTAATCCGCTGGTCTGGACCTACGACACCGGCAACAGCGGCTTTGGCAACAGCGAACTGGAAAACTATTGCGCGTGGGGCTCGAACAGCTCTCCATGCAGCACGGCGAACCCGAATGCGTATGTCAGCACCGACGGATACTTGCACATCGTCGCCGAGCAGCCTTCGGCCGGAGTCTATACGTCCGCGCGGATGAAGACCCTGGGCCTGTTCAGCTTTCAATACGGGCGCATTGAGGCGAGCATGAAATTGCCCGAGTCGCAGGGCATGTGGCCCGCCTTCTGGCTGCTGGGCAACAACATCGCCACCATCAACTGGCCGGCCTGCGGCGAACTCGACGTAATGGAACACATCGACGGCAGCAATCCTGAGAACGAGGGCTTCGACTGGGTGCAGGGGTCGGTTCACGGAACCGGGCTGAGCGGCGGCATTCAATACCATCCGTCAGGCTTTTCCGCGGCGGGTTGGCATACCTACGGCATGATTTGGACCAAGGGCCAGATCCAGTACTATTTGGACAATCCCGCCAACGTCTATGCCACCTTCACGCCCAGCACCCAGGCCGGGACCTGGCCATTCGATACAGGCCCGGAGTTTGTCATCCTGAACCTGGCAGTTGGCGGAGATTGGCCTGGTTCCCCCAACGCCACCACCGTATTCCCCTCGCAGATGGTGGTGGACTACGTGCGGGTGTACACCAACTGAAGGGGAAGCCCCGCTTAGGGATATACTTCTAAGTGGGATGGCTGTCGGCTGCGGTCGACCGCTCGCTTGCAGGAGAGGAGGGAACAGATGAGTGCGACTAGCACGATGGAGATGGGAAGGGATCTTTGGAATGCGCGTGTGTACGCCGGGCTTTCTGTTGCCTCGGAGTTGGCAGCCAGGCTGGATCGGCCGAGACTTGTGGCCTTCTCGCTGCTTTCTTCATGGCAGATATATTGGAAGTTTGGCAGGCTCAACCGGGACCTGGACGAAATACTCAAGGAATATGATCGGCCTGTACCGTTCCCACCAGAGATGCCTGGCGAGATGATTCGGGTGGGCCGAGATATCCTCTTGAAGTTGTACGCGGACTGCAAACGGCTTCAGCCTTTGCCCGATGGCATTCCTCTGCATGGATTGATTAATAGGAGGATAGCCCGTCTGCAAATTCAGTCGGAGCGCATCCTCGACGTAGCGGATTGGTTTGACGCGATGAGCAGCCCCGAGGAGACGAATGCCAAGTTCGATGCGGCCTTGGCGGACCTGGCCAAGGGCGACGTCGTTCCTTGGGCCGCAGTTTGATGACGTTGCCGCTTGAGATTGTTCTTACCAAGAACGCGACAAAGAGCCTTGAAGCGCTGGATGCTCCGACCCGGAGAAGAGTACGCGAAAAGATCGAAGCGGTAGCCGCTGACCCGCTGAATCCCCGCAACTCCTATCCACTTCAGGGGACCGACAAGCGTTCGGCTCGCGTTGGCGGCTATCGCATTCTGTTCTTGATCCAGGACCCCAACCTGCTGGTTGTCGATATTGAATCGCGCGGGCAGGTCTATCGCCGGATTTGACTTGACACGGCCAATCATTGTCCGCTCCCGATTCACTTCCCCCAACCGGCCGTTGAAGCGCCCCTCCCCGCAGTTCGCTGTAAATGCCGTTGCGACGGCCCTGCTCCCGTGATACAAAGTAGACATTCAAGTTTGCCCCCAAAGGGCAAGCCTGGATTTCATGCAGAGTGGCTGAGGGACGAGCCCTGTGACGCCACGACAACCTGCCTGGGCAAACCAGGAGCATGGTGTCAACTCTCGCCCGGAAACGGGGAACATGAGATTCGGGGGCTGCTTCAGCACTCTTGGCCGAGGCGGTTCGCATGGTTTTTCGAGTCACTTCACGTTCGCTCTTGATTGAGCCGGTCACGCGCTCGCGTATCCGCAGTCACTCTTGCACAAAGCGAGGGATCAGTGACGGCTGCTTACGAATTGCGATGTCGGGAATGCGGCAAATCCTATGGGATTCAACCGCTTTACCTCTGCGACGAGTGTTCTTCTCCGCTCGAGGTGGTCTTTGACCTTGAGTATGCCCGGAGCCGCTTTACCCGCGAAGCTATTTCCAATGGACCGCTGAATATGTGGCGCTATCGCGCGCTGCTGCCGGTTGCCGACAGCTATGAGCCGCAGACGCCGGCCGGGCTGACTCCGCTGGTCAAGGCTCCGCGGCTGGCCGCGCACATTGGGGCGCGCAATCTCTACATCAAGAACGACGCGGTCTGCATGCCCACGCTCAGCTTCAAGGATCGCGTGGTGGCCGTGGCCCTGGCCAATGCGCAGGCCTTCGGATTCACGACCGTCGGCTGCTCGTCGACCGGTGACTTGGCCAACGCCGTGGCCGCCGGAGCCGCGCGGCTGGGACTGAAGAGCTTCATCCTGGTTCCGTCCGATGTGGAGCCGGCCAAGATTATCAATACGCAGGTTTATGGCGGCACACTGGTGCGCGTTCAGGGCGACTATGACCAAGTGAACCGGCTTTGCTCGCAGATTGCCGGCCGCTACAACTGGGGCTTTGTGAATGTGAATCTGCGCCCCTACTACGCCGAAGGTTCAAAGACGGTGGGCTTTGAGATTGCCGAGCAGTTGGGCTGGCGGCTGCCGGACAACCTGGTTTGCCCCATGGCCGGCGGTTCGCTGATTACAAAGATTCGCAAGGCCTTCAGCGAGTTGATTGCCCTGGGGCTGGTGGAAGACCGGCCGGTCCGCTTCTTTGGAGCGCAGGCCACCGGCTGCTCGCCCATCGCCCGGGCGGTGAAGAATGGGACTGACGTCATTGAACCGCAGCGCCCCCACACCATTGCCCGTTCGCTGGCCATCGGCAACCCGGCCGACGGCGCAAATGCAGCGCGCGCCATCCGCGCCTCCGGCGGCTGGGCAGAGGATGTGTCGGACGTGGAAGTTGTCTCGGCGATCCAGGAACTGGCGGAGACCGAAGGCATCTTTGCCGAGACGGCCGGAGGCGTGACGACCGCTGTGACCGCGCGGCTCTATGCCCATGGCCGCATCCAGCCGGACGAACTCACCGTCGCCTGCATCACCGGTAATGGCCTGAAGACCACCGATGTGCTGAATGGCGCGTATGACCAAAGCGAGACCATCCGCGCGAACCTCAGCGACTTTGAAAACTTTGTGGAAGAACACAACGATGCAGGTCAGGGCTGGAGCCTGGCGGCGGAAGCTTGTCTTCGTTAGTGCGTTTTTGGAAATGTTGTAGACCGAAATTGTGTTTGATATCCCACCCTTTCCGCAGAAAAAAGCGGAAAGGATGGGGCACGGAAGTTTACAGCAAAAACCAAAATCCTCTCGTGAGCGATTCCGCGGCGGAGAGCCTTTTCCATTACCGCCGGGTTACGGAATGAAGAAGATATTTGCACGGTATTTGCATCCGTTTGACCGTCTCTTTACATTGCCCGGCGGATACTACTCCCGTGATCCCTCAAGCACGGCAACAGGTTCCTCTCAAGCTGGCTCTTGCTTCCACGTCTGTGGTGGAAGTCTCACTCCCAACTTTCGCTCCGTCCCTGCCCGCGGTTCCGGCCCGGCGGCGCATTCATGCAGAAGTTGGGCGCTATCGGCTGCGGCTGGCTCACACTGTCGAAGATCGCGATGCCGCCTGCCGCCTGCGCTTCAAGGTTTTCAACATCGAGTTGGGCGAGGGGCTTGAGAGCTCCTATCGCACCGGGTTGGACACCGACCAGTTCGACCTGTTCTGCGAGCACCTGCTGGTCGAGGACAAGCTGGAGGACAATCCCGCCCGGCGCGTCGTGGGCACGTATCGCATGCAGTCGGGAACCACGGCGGCGCGCAACCTGGGCTACTACTCCGAGCAGGAGTTCAACTTTGCCCCTTATGAGCCGCTCAGGGCCGGCATTCTGGAGCTTGGCCGGGCCTCCATCGACCGCGAACATCGCACTCCCGAGGTGCTCACGTTGTTATGGAGGGGGATTGCGCAGTATGCTACCAACATGGGACTGCGTTACCTGATCGGTTGCTCGTCGATAAACTCGCAGGATCCGGTTGCGGGCTGGCAAATGTATCGCCAGCTTGAGCACTACCGGGTTCAGCCGGAGTTTGAGACGGCGCCAACCGAGGCTTACGCCTGCCCCACGGAGCAAGAAGGCCGGTACGCACAGCCGCCGGCCCAGCAAGAAGCCCAGGAGTTACCGGTTTCGCACAAGGTGCCCAAGCTGCTGAAGACCTATTTGGCCATCGGCGCGCGCATCGGCGGTCCGCCGGCCTGGGACCGGGAATTTGGCACCATCGATTTCCTTACGCTGCTCGATCTCAGGCTGATCGCGCCCTCGGCGCGGAACCGCTTTCTGGCGCCGCTCACCACGTGAACATCCGTGCCGTCCGGCGCGCTGTGGCGCTGGCGGTGGCTCTTGCCCTGTGCATTCTCCGTTTCTGGCTCCTGCGCCTGCGCGGCCCTGTCTCGCTGGAGCGCCGCGCCGTGTGGGTGCAGCAGGCGGCACGTGGGATATTGGCCGGGGTGGGTATCAAGTATCGTGTTGAAGGCCAGCCGCCGGCTCATGGGCTGGTCGTCTGCAACCACCTCAGCTACCTTGACATCCTCATTCTTTCGGCAGCCATGCCCTGCTTCTTTGTCGCCAAGATCGAGATTGGCGGCTGGCCCTTCTTTGGAAAGGCGGCGCGCACCGGCGGGACCATCTTCCTCGATCGCTCGAGCCTGGCCAGCGCCATGTCGGTTGCCGATCAGATGTCGGAGCGGCTCAAGCTGCCGATTCCGGTACTGCTGTTTCCCGAGGGCACCAGCACGGACGGCCTCCAGGTGCTGCGCTTTCACTCCCGGCTCATCGACCCCGCCACATCTGCCGGAGCGCAGATTACGGCAGCAGCCGTCCGCTACACAATCGAAGGCGGCGTGGATGAGCGGGAATTGTGCTGGTTTGGCGACGTGGAGTTTCTGCCCCACCTCTTGAAGGCGCTGGGCACGCCCGGCTTCTCCGCCGATGTCATCTTTGGCGAGCCGCAGGTTTACTCCGACCGCCGCACCGCCGCCGACCAGACCCATGCGGAAATCGAGGCCATGCGCAGCGGCGGCGTTCTCGCGCTGCAATAAGCTTTGACTGGAACGGCAATGGATGGGCTTGCTTCGGTTTCAGCTTCAGGCGCAATTCGCAGCTTCGATCATGCAGGATGGGCAGGGATGCCCTTCAGCAGGGGCTAAACATGCTCCGGAAAAACTCGGAATTTCGGGTGGAACTGGTGCAAAGCGTCCCTCCGTGGCTAAAGCCAGCGTTGATTCTGTTGGCTTTATGCGGGGGTTGAAACCCCCGCCTCCCTCCGGATTGAGTTTTCCCGCAGCCTGTTTAGCTGTGCCCTTTCAAAGCATGGCTTTTCTCATTTGGCCTTTGGAGTTACCGCTGTGCGAATGGTCGCAATCTCTGCCGCGGGCGACGCCAAAGTCATCTCGACAATGGTATCGGCCGCACTGGGATTGCCGCTCAGAGTTACTTCCACACCGGCATCGCTCTGCTTGCATGAGGCTTCTCCGCCGGTAAGCGCGGCGCAGGCCAGAATCCTGGCCGGCAGCGCCGGCAGTGTGAGCGTAGTTCCGGCGGGATTCAGGATATGCAGATAGATTGTATTGCCGCGATAGGTTGAAACTCCAAAATCGCCCGGCAGATAAGGGCCGCCGCGAGTGGCATAGATGCTTTGCCCATAAGTGTGCATCCACTGGCCTATCTCGCGCAGACGAGCCGCCTGTGCCGGATCGATCTGTCCATCCGGACGGGGACCGACATTGAGAATGAAGTTTCCATCGCGTCCTACCGCTGAAACCAACAGGCGGACGATATAGTCGCGGGACTTAACTTTGGCGTTCGGCTGGTATCCCCATGCCCCTTCGGTCAAGGTTGTGCATAACTCCCATGGATACCGGTTTTCAAAATCGCCGAGTGCGCCGTCGCCTTCGCGCGATCGGTAATCCGCCGGGGCGTCGGTTCGGTCGTTGATGATGACCGACGGCTGCAACTTTCTCAGGTTGTTTACGGCTTCGTCGTCCTGCCAGCTAAAGGGTCCCGTGTAGCGTTGATTCTTGGGCCGCGAGTTCCATACGGAGCCGTTGAAGGTGGCCCCGCCGAAGCCCAGCCAGTCGCCGCCTCCGCCGTCGAACCAGACCACATCGAGCTTGCCATAGTGCGAGGCCAGTTCGTTCAGTTGGCGATGGTACTGGGCGCGCATCTCCTCGGCATTGGCCCGGTAAATGCCCGAAAAAAAGAAGCCTGGAAAGCGCCAGTCGAGCGGCGAGTAGTACAGACCGACGCGAAGCCCGGCTTTGCGAACGGCCTTCACGTAATCGGCGACAAAGTCGCGATGTGCGGCGGACTTTACGGCCGTAAAGCTGCTGCCCGGATCGTCGAAGAGCGCAAAACCATCGTGGTGGCGGGCGGTCAGCACGGTGTACTTCATGCCGGCCGCGTTGGCAAGCTCAGTCCAGGCATCCGGATCGAACTTATCGGGATTGAACTGCCCGGCCAGCTTGGCATACTCGTCTACCGGAATCTGCTCACTCCATTGGACCCACTCGCCGCGGCCGAGAATGGAATAGACACCCCAGTGCATGAAGAGGCCAAACTTGGCGTCGCGCCACCATGCAATGCGCGCCTGCGCATCCTTGTCGGCAACCATGGGCGCCCATTGGGCATGTGCGCAGGACGAGGCAGTGAGAATACCCAACAAGGCACATAAAAACTTCGCGCGAACGCCAGCTTTGTTCAACTTTCCTCCCGGTGAAACGGCTGCGATGCTCGAATGCTTATCGCAGACGATGCAAACGTCATCAATAAAAACCCTAACATTGCGCAACCATATCCGCCGGCCTCAGGGTCGGTTGCCGCAGAGCGATTCTGCCGCGGAGTCAGGCTTTTTCTGCAATCAGCAGGCGCAGGTCGCGCAGGTTGTGGCCGGTGGGGCCGGTGACCACGGCATCGCCCAGCGCGGTGAACATGGGGCAGGCGTTGAACGCGGTCAGCGATGCTTTCAGATGGAATCCGAAGGTATGGGCGCGGAAAACGGTGGTGGGGTCGGCGATGGCGCCCGCCGTCGGGGTGTTGCCGTCGATGCCGTCGGAGCCGGCGCTGAGCACGGTCAGACGTTCGCCCGGATAGCTTTCCAGCTCGAGCGCGCAAGCCATGGCAAACTGCTGGTTGCGGCCCCCGGCGCCGGGGACGCGGTCGAGCTTGACCGTCACTTCGCCGACCGAGATGAGGCAGAGCCGCGGATGGACGGCGCGCAGAGCGTGGAAGCGCTCAAGCAGGTAGCGGGCGGCGTCGGCATAGTTCCAGTCGTCGCAACTGTTATCGACCGCCGCGTAATAGCCGGCTTTTTCGGCCAGGGCGCGGGCGTTCTCCACCAGGTCGTGGCTTGAGAGCAGAATCTCGAAGACCGAATCGCGGAAGGGTGTGTCTTCACCGCTCATGGCAGCCGCAGCGGTTACGCGGCGCGCATGCACAGCCTCGGTGGTCCAGGGCAGACGGGGAAAGAAGGGCGGACGCCAGCCTTTGTTGCCGGGCGATTCGGGCAGGTCTTCGCGCTCAAAGAAGGCGCGGATGGAGGGCGGCAGCTTGGAAGCCAGGTCGTACCGGGCCAGCAATTCGCGGACCTCGGCGACGGTCGAGTGATCGGGCGAAGTGGGGCCGGAGGAGAGCGCATCCAGCGAGCGCAAAGGCACGTCGGGCACCAGCAGGCTCACCTTCGCGGCATCTGGCGCGGCAATGGCCAGCCGCCCGCCCTTCACTGCGGAAAAGTGCTTGCGCAGCGTGTTGACCTCGCTGATGGGCGCGCCCGAGGCCAGCAGCAACTGATGAAATGCAATGGTGTCGTCGAGCGAGATTTTCGGGTCCAGGGGCAGGTCGAACATGGCCGAGCCGCCGCCTGAGATGAGAAAGAAGATCAGCGTATCTTTCTTGGCTTTCTTGAGCATGGCCAGCGTGGCGCGGGCCGCGGCGAACGAGTCTTCGTTGGGCACCGGGTGGCCGCCCTCGAAGTAGCGAAAGCGCCAGTTGCGGGCTTTGGGCAACTGGTTTGAGCAGCAGATGCCGCGCAGGCCTTTGCGGCGCTTCATGCGGTCGAGCAGGGTATCGAGCATGGGGCCGGCCACCTTGCCCAGCGCAATGACGAAGATGCGCTTGTAACTGGCGAGATTGATGCTGGCCGGGCCGCTGCCGTCGGGCAGAAGGCGATGGAGCGTGTTGCCCTCGAACCGGATGCGCCGGTCGAAAGCCGATCCGATGCTACAGGCTTTGAGGGCGCCGGTAAAGATTCCAGTGGCCGTGGCGTGCAGGTTATCAAGAGAGGCTTCACTGACTGGTGTCATGCCATTTGCTCCTTCAGCCAACCGGCGAGCGCCTGCTGCATCGGCTCGAGTTGACTGGTAAAAAAGTGATCGGCGCCGGGAAGGAGCAGCAGCCGTTTGGGTTCGGCGGCGGAAGCGGCCACTTGCGCCAACTGTGCGGCAGGCGCGTACTGGTCGTGGTCTCCGCTGAGGAAGAGCTTGGGGATGGTGCAATCTGCAAGGAAGGGATAACGGTAGTCGTGACCTTCAGCATGGGTGGGCAGCCCCAGCGCGATGAGTGCGCGGATACTTGCCCTGACATCGGGAGGGATCTGGCCGTGGCCGCAACAGGCCCCGAGCGCCATGACCGCGCCAAAGCTGAATCCGGCCACCACCAGCGGGCGTTTGTATTCGCTTGCGAGCCAGTTGAGAGCGGCCGCCACATCCGCGGTTTCCGCCTTGCCGTCGTGCGTGCCCTGGCTCAAGCCTGTGCCGCGGAAGTTGAAGCGCAAGACCGGCCAGCACGATCCCCACTGCGGATCGTTCAGCACCTTCATGGCCTGGTAGACCACTTTGTTGTTCATCGTGCCGCCGCCCAGCGGATGAGGATGGCAAACCAGCGCCGCAAACGGCGCATCGGGCGCGCCCTCGTTCACCAGCGCCTCCAGGCGTCCAGCGGGACCGCTGAGGTCAACGCTGCGCAAAGTGCCGCTCCGCAGTGTTGCGGTCGAGGCCGTGCCTGGTTGGATGGGTGCGATTGTGGAGTTCATCCCACGCTACATTCTACGCCCTGTTTTGAGCCAGTTTCATCTTTGCCGGCAATTGCCCGCCGTCTTCTTCTAGCCGGGCTTGAATCAGGGCTCAAGAGCGGCAATTCGGGTGCAATTGCCAGCCTGAAAGCACGCCAGAGTATTCTGGTAGCATCATGAACGATCTCTCTCCGCTTGACCCCATCCGGTTTACCCGCCAATTGTGCGAAATCGAGTCCACCACCTACCACGAGGGCGCGGTTGGCGATTTCCTGGCCGATTTCCTGGCCCGGCGCGGCTGGGCCGTCGAAAAGACGCCGGTCGAGCAGCCCAGCGAGAACGCCGGCGGCGGCCCGCGCTGGAACATCTATGCCGGAACGGCGGACGAGACCCCAGACCTGGTCTTTTCAACGCATATTGACACCGTTCCGCCCTATATCGCTTTCAGCGAGGATGACGATTTTCTCTACGGCCGCGGCGTCTGCGACGCCAAGGGCATCCTGGCCGCGCAGGTAGCCGCCGCCGAGGCGCTTCGGGCAGCGGGGTTTCGGATTGGGTTGTTGTTTGTCAGCGGCGAAGAGCGCGACTCGGCCGGCGCCCGGGCCGCCAACCTGGTTTCAAAGGGAAGCCGCTTCCTCATCAACGGCGAACCCACCGACAATCGCCTGGCTTTGGCCACCAAGGGCGCACTGCGCGCGGCCTTCAAGGCAACCGGCAAGATGGCCCACTCGGCCTATCCGGAGCTGGGCGACAGCGCCGTTCACAAGCTGATCGAGGTGATGGCCAAGCTGCTCACCATGCCACTGCCGGAGCTGGAGGACATTGGCCCCAGCACCCTCAATATCGGCCAGATTCAAGGCGGCCACGCCCCCAACGTCATCGCCGACAAGGCCGAGGCCCAGGTGCTGGTCCGCACGGTCACTGACTCGGCCCAGGTGCGCGCCGCGCTCACCCAGGCCGCGGGCGATCAGGCCCAGGTCGAGTTCACTCTTGACATGCCCTTCGTCCGCCTGCGCGCCGTGGAAGGATTGCCCACCATGGTGGCCAAGTTCTCCACCGACATCCCCGCGCTGACCAACTGGGGCGAGCCGTTGCTGCTGGGGCCGGGGTCCATCCACGTAGCCCACACGCCGCAGGAAAAGCTGGCCAAGAAGGAGCTGCTGGAAGCCGTGGAGTTGTATATCAAGGTGGGGAAGCAGTTGCTGGCGTAAGTATCTTCGCTGTTATCGGAATAGGCGGCGCAACTGCATGGGCTCTCGGATTTCCTTGCGTTGTGCTGCTTTTCTTTGGGATTCGTTGTGCGGAACTGCATCCATTGGATGAGATACTCATCGAATCGTGGAGGGAGAAATTATGAGCGCATCGATCTATGACATTCCGGTTCGCAAGATTACCGGCGAGGAAACGTCGCTGGCCGAATTCAAGGGCCATGTTTTGTTGGTGGTCAACGTGGCTTCGAAGTGCGGACTGACGCCGCAGTACGAAGGCCTGGAAAAGGTCTATGAGCAGTACAAGGGCAAGGGGCTGGTGGTTGCCGGCTTCCCGGCCAACGACTTCAAGGGCCAGGAGCCGGGCACGAACCAGGAGATTCAGTCGTTCTGCACGCTGAACTTCGGCGTCAAGTTTCCGCTCTTCGACAAGATCACGGTTGTCGGCCCCGAGAAGCATCCGCTCTATGCGGCCCTGATCGCCGCGCAGCCCAAGGCCGTCAGCGTGAATGAGCCCTCCTGGCGCGAAAAGCTGAAGGGCTACGGAATCGAAGGCAACCCCGAGCCGGAGTTGCTGTGGAATTTCGAGAAGTTCCTCGTCAGCCGGTCGGGCGAAGTGGTGGAGCGGTTCGCGCCGGACACCGCGCCGGATGCTCCCGCATTGGTTGCGGCCATCGAGGCGGAACTGGCAAAGAGCTAGTGCTCTGACCGGATGAAGAAGTTTCATTGAGTTCGTGCTTTCCCACCCATTCGCAAGAAAAAAGCGAATGGATGGGGCACGGGGCCGGTGTCCCAAGTCAGAAGTTCTTTGAAGAAATCAGCGACAAAAACGCAGGTCCTTCGACTGCGTTTGGCGCAAAAAACGCGCCAAACTCCGCTCAGGATGACAGCAATTATGAAGCGAACTTCAGAGACAGGACACTAGTTTGGAGTAAGCCGGTCCAGTGATGAAGGTTTTTGGAACCCCAGGTCTCGGAAGCGAGACCTGGGCACCCGGCCCACTGGCAGCCATAACCCATGGATTCTCAGCCCATGCACGAGGCTATTTCCCCAATGCCCGTCGCCGCCAACCTGCTGGAACACGCAGCTTCATCCTACCTGCGCTCGGCGCGGCATCAGCCGGTCCGTTGGCACGCGTGGGGCGAGGCGGCCTTTGCCCAGGCCCAGGCTGAAGACAAACCCATCCTGCTGGACATTGGCGCGGTCTGGTGCCACTGGTGCCATGTGATGGACCGGGAGTCCTATGAGAACCCGGAGATTGCCCGGCTCATCAACGAGCTTTTTGTGGCCGTGAAGGTTGACCGCGACGAGCGGCCCGACGTGGATGCGCGCTACCAGGCGGCGGTTTCGGCCATTACCGGCCAGGGCGGCTGGCCGCTGACGGCCTTTCTCACTCCCGATGGGCGGCCCTACTTTGGCGGCACGTATATTCCCCCCGACGACCGCTATGGGCGGCCGGGCTTTGGGCGGGTTTTGCAGGCCATGGCCCAGGTGTGGCGGGAGCGGCGCGAAGAGGCGCTGGAAACAGCCGGCAGCGTGATGGCCGCAATCGAGCACAACGAGAGCTTTTCAGGCCGCGCCGGTGAACTTTCGCTGGCCCTGGTGGACAAGATTGCCGGCTCGGCGCTTTCGCAGTTCGACTCGCGCAACGGCGGCTTCGGTTCGCAGCCCAAGTTTCCTCACCCGGCGGCGCTCGACCTGCTGCTGGAAGTGGGCATGAGCCGCGACAACGACCAGGCATGCGAGGCCTTCACCACCACGCTGGAAAAAATGGCCCACGGCGGCGTCTACGACCATCTGGCGGGCGGCTTTCACCGTTATAGCGTGGACGAGCGCTGGGTGGTTCCGCACTTTGAGAAGATGCTCTACGACAATACCGAGCTGCTGCGGAACTACGTGCATGGCTTTCAGAGCTTTGTCCGCAAGGATTTCCTGCTGACGGCCAGCGAGATCGTGGAGTGGCTCGATAGCACGATGACCGACCGCGAGCGCGGCGGCTTTTATGCCTCGCAGGACGCCGATATCAATCTCGACGACGACGGCGACTACTTTACCTGGACCCTGGACGAGGCGCGCGCCGTGCTCGATCCCGCCGAACTCGACATGGCAGCCCGCTATTGGGACATTGGCGAGCTGGGCGACATGCACCATAACCCGGCCAAGAATGTGCTCCATGTGAAGCAGGCGCTGGAGAAACTCGCCGCGGAGACTGGCCAGACCGAAGCGCAGTTGCGCGCGCTGCTGGCCTCGGCTCGGGGCAAGCTGCGGGCGGCTCGCGGCCTGCGGCCCACGCCGTTTATTGACCGCACGCTCTATACCGGCTGGAATGCCATGGCCGTGACGGCCTACCTGGAAACCGCGTGGGTGCTGCGGATGGACTCGGCGCGGGACTTTGCGCTGCGCACGCTCAACCGGCTGCTCGGCGAGGCCTGGGACGGAGCCGAATCGCTGAACCACGTGATCGCCTACCCGGTGGATGTTGCGCAGGCCGACAAGGCGCCCGGCATGCTCGACGACTATGCCTTTACGGTTCATGCCTGCATCGATGCGTGGTTGGCCAGCGGGAGCATGGACTTCTATCATGCGGCCGTGAAGCTGGCCGACGCCATGATCGCCCGCTTTTATGACCGTGCGGCGGGAGCCTTCTACGATGCCGCCGCAACCACCGGCAAGGCAGCGCCGCTGGGCGCTCTGGGAGCAAGGCGCAAGCCGCTGCAAGACACGCCCACTCCAGCCGGCAACCCCACCGCCGCCTCGGCCCTGTTGCGCCTCGAAACGCTGAGCGGGCGCAAGCAGTATCGCGAGATTGCCGAGGACACGCTGGGCTCTTTTGCCGGCGTCGTTGGGCATTTTGGCCTCTACGCCGGCAGCTATGGACTGGCCCTGGAGCGGCTGCTGCTCGATCCGGTGCAGGTGGTTATTGTGGGCTCGGGCCACGAGGCAGCCCGCCTTGAGGCAACGGCTGTCGCGCGCTTCGCCATCAACAAGACGGTGATGCGCATCGCTCCTTTCCGCCTTGTTCCAGGGGGGATTCCCGAAGGGCTGGCGGAAACGCTGCTACGGATTCCGGCACCTGCCGGAACCGAGGCTTGGGCCATGGTCTGCCGCGGGCGCGCCTGCCTGCCGCCGATTACCGCCGCCGAGGCCCTGCTGGAAGCGCTGGAGCAAGCGGTTTAGAGCATTTCTCCTATTTGTGTAGAGTGCGGCGTGGACCGGGAGGTCCACGCGACAGCCGGCCAGGAGGCCGGCGCTACCTGTTCCGCGACCGGCAACCTTGTGCCAAGCAGAATATCCACTCTATACCAACAGGAAAAATGCTCTAGCGGGATTATTCGCTGCTGAAGGGGTTTCCGTTCTGCGGCTTGAGCAGGGTGGGGTCGTGTTCCGGAGCGGCCAGCGGGGTTGGCCGGTTGTGGCCGGCGCTTTCAGTGAAGGTATTGAAAACCCGGTTGGGATCGCCGGGAAGCATGTGGTGCTTTTCAAGGGCCAGGCGAACCCGGCGGCGGAAGGCCCTAACCGGCGCGAACTGCCTGGTCGCCAGGGTTTTGAAGACCACTGGAAAGATGATTTCAGAGCCTTTTACCTGGTCCACGCCCAGAATCTGCGGATCGGCGACAAAAAGATCGCGGAATTCCTCGCTGTCGCGGACCTCCATCGCGATGCTTTTCAGCAGTGCCAGCACTTCGTCGGGGTTGGCGGAGAAGTCCACGCTTACGTTGATGGTGGCCACCGAGTAGCCGGCGTTGAGGTTGGCCACGGTGGTGATCTGCGAATTGGGAATCACGTAGAGGGTTCCGTCATAGTCGCGAACGGTTGTCCGGCGCAGGGTCATCTCCTCGACGGTTCCGGCCAGACCGGCCAGCCGCACCGTATCCCCCACGTTGAACTGGTCCTCGATCAGGATCAGGATGCCGTTGAGCACGTCCTTGACGATATTCTGCGCCGCCAGGCCGATGGCGATTCCGGCTACTCCGGCGGAGGCCAGCAGGGGGGCGAGATTCACGCCGAGGGTGTCAAGAAACAGCAATCCGGCGATCATCCAGATGATGGCCAGGCCTGTCGTGCGGATGACCCCGGCGAGCGTTTTCACCTGGGAGAGGTGAACCGCAGTGGCCGAACGCTGCTCCGCCACGTGGATCATGCGAAAGGTGATGATCCGCAGTATCCGGTTGAGCAGAAAGGCGATAACTGCAATCACCAGCAGGTGCGGCAATTTGATGCGGATGAACTCCTGGATGTCGATGACCCATTCATCCAATATCTTGCCCAGGAAGCGGCCTTCGGCAAACCAACCCATTCTTGCCGCCAATTGAAAATAAACCATCGCAAAAACCCCTCTTTCTAGACTAGACTGTGCGCAGGAAAGTCTGGTGTGGAAGTTCGGGAGGCCCTATCGCTATTCCCCGGCGGTCGAGCCGTTCTTCCCGGCGCAGCCAGGCTCCTGCTTGTCCCCAGCACAAAGCAGGAGGTTGTCACATGAAGTTCAAGAGAGTGCATGTAAGCGGGCCCCCGCGCCCGCTGCAACTGAGGACGCTATGGATTGGCGTTCTGGCAGGCGCGGCTGCCATCGCCATTGCGCCGACGGCCGGCGGCGGACTGCAACAAAACGCGAGCCTCAATCCTCCGTCCGAACAGAGCCGCGCGCCCGGCAGCAATCCGGCGAACGGCGCCAATGATCCGCAGACCAGCACAAAGAGTTTGGATGCGGCCAACGCCGAACGGAAGAAGTTGGTTGCCGATGAGAGCGCAAGGCTGCTCAAACTGGCGACTGACCTCAAGGCCGAGGTGGACAAGACCACCAAGTACACACTTTCGCTCAACGTGATTCGCAAGGCCGACGAAATCGAACGCATGGCCCGCGATGTACGAAAAAAATAAATCTCACGGCAGACGCTAGTTCTCTGACCGCATGTTGTTGTACTAACTATGGGTGCCCCAGGTCCCGATTTTGGGACCTGGGAAAGCGTGAACTCAAAGCACGAAATCATGCTGCCAGAGACGCTAGTTGACCGGCTTCCATGGCCGGAAGCCTATTCCGAGGGTGAAAACCATGCAAAAGCAGCGATTTGTTTCTTTGTTCCGTCTGCCGGGCTGGCTGTTGCCTCGTGCCGTACGCCAGACGTTGGGGCTGGCGTTGATGCTGGCGCTGACGGGCAGTGTGCGGATCCCGTCACAACAAACGAGGCAGATGTCTCAGCTACCGAAGCCTCCGCTTCCCAACCTGACGTCTCCGCCTGCATCCGCGATCCACCAAAGCGACGATACCGACATAAGAGAGACTATCGAAGCGGATCAGAAACTGCGCGCGCTCAACGACGCGCGGCAAAAGTCGATGGTGGCTGACGCCGCCAAACTGCTGAAGCTGGCCGGCGAATTGAATGCCGAGGTAGGCAGCGCGAACCCCGGCACGCTTACCCCTGCCGAATTGCGCAAAGTTGCCGAAATCGAGAAGCTGGCGCACAACGTGAAAGAGAAGATGAGCTACCCCGTGACCGGAATGCAGGCCTCGCGGTAGCCGCTTTCTCCGCGGCTTCAATGGCCGCGGATTCTCCCATTTTGGACGAGAACCACATGGTGGACCCGTTGCTGTTCGGCGGCGGGCCGGGTTGCTACAATCAGGTTGGTTTTCATAGAAAACCGCTTTTTGAGGAGTGGAGGGAATGGAAATGGTAGTTTCCAGCGCTCGCCTGCCCGAGCCGGCTGCCGGCTCGGGCGGACTCAGCCCTCAACGCATGGTCGAAATCTACCGGCTGATGTATCTCTCGCGCCGCGTGGACGACCGCGAAATCTTGCTCAAACGGCAGCAGAAGGTCTTTTTCCAGATATCGGGCGCCGGCCACGAGGCGCTCCAGGTGGGCGCGGCAATGGCCATGCGTCCCGGCTATGACTGGTTCTTCCCCTACTATCGCGATCGCGCGCTGTGCCTTGGGCTGGGCGTCACGCCCGATGACATGATGTTGCAGGCCGTGGGCGCTGCTACCGATCCGGCCAGCGGCGGACGCCAGATGCCCACCCACTGGAGCAGCCGTTCGCTGCACATTGTCAGCACCTCTTCCTCCACCACTACGCAAGTGCTCCATGCCGTGGGCTGCGCCGAGGCCGGCCGCTATTTCAGCCGCCATCCGGAAGCCGCGGCGAAGGCGGACGGCGACTATCGCGCCTTCCGCGACGTGGAGTTTCACGGCGATGAGGTTGTATTTACTTCGCTGGGCGAGGGTTCCACCTCCCAGGGCGAGTTTTGGGAGGCGATCAACACCGCTTCAAACCAGAAGCTGCCGGTCATCTTCTGCGTGGAAGACAACGGCTACGCCATCAGCGTGCCGGTCGAGGTGAATACGCCGGGCGGCAACATTTCCCGGCTGGTGGCCAACTTCCCCCACTTTTACTTCGCCGAGGTGGACGGCACCGATCCGGAGGCCAGCCTGCGGGCATTTGAGGGCGCCGTGGCGCACTGCCGCGCCGGCCTAGGGCCTGCGTTTGTGCATGGGCACGTGGTGCGCCCTTACTCCCACGCGCTGTCTGACGACGACAAGCACTACCGCATGGCGGCCGAGCGCGAAGCCGACGCCATGCGCGAACCGCTGGCCAAAATGCAGATGCGGCTGTTGCGCGAGGGGATTCTGACCGCGGACGAAATCACCGCGCTGGAGCAGTCGCTGGACCACGAGGTTGCCGAGGCGGGCGAGCGGGCGCTGGCGGCTCCGCTGCCCAAGGTGGAGTCGATCCGCGAGCACGTCTACTCAGAGGATCTGGACCCCACCAGCACAGCGTTTGCCACCGAACAGGCGCACGCGCCGGGCGATGCCGGCGGAGGCAAGGCCGGCGGCGCCAAGGGAAGCGGTCCGCGCACCATGGCCGACCTCATCAATGCCTGCCTGCACGACGAAATGCGTCGCGATCCCCGCATCGTGGTCTATGGCGAGGATGTGGCCGACGCCAGCCGCGAAGAAGCGCTCAACGAGGTCGAGGGCAAGGGCGGCGTCTTCAAGCTCACCGCCGGCCTGCAAACCGAGTTTGGTTCCGACCGGGTTTTCAACTCGCCGCTGGCCGAGGCAAACATTGTGGGCCGGGCCGTGGGCTATGCTGCCCGCGGCATGAAGCCGGTGGTCGAAATCCAATTCTTCGACTACATCTGGCCGGCCATGCACCAGATTCGCAACGAACTGGCGCTGATGCGCTGGCGCTCCAATGGCACATGGGCTGCCCCGGCCGTGATCCGTGTTCCCATCGGCGGCTATCTCAAGGGCGGTTCCATCTACCACTCAGGCTCCGGCGAAAGCATCTTTACGCACATTCCCGGCCTGCGCGTGGTCTTTCCTTCCAACGCTTTGGACGCCAACGGACTGCTGCGCACCGCCATCCGCTGCGACGATCCGGTGCTGTTTCTGGAGCACAAGCGGCTCTACCGCGAGACCTATGGGCGCGCGCCCTATCCGGGGCCGGAGTTCGCCATTCCGTTTGGCAAGGCCAAAATCGTAAGGCCGGGAACACAGATCACACTGATCACTTACGGCGCGGTGGTGCCCAGGGCATTGCAGGCCGCCGAGCGGGCGCAACGGCAGCATGGCATCGACGTGGAGGTCATCGACCTGCGCACCCTCAACCCCTATGACTGGGAGGCGATCGCCACCTCGATCCGCAAAACCAGCCGGGTGATCGTGGCCCACGAAGACATGATCAGTTGGGGCTACGGCGCCGAGATCGCCGCGCGCATTGCCGACGAACTTTTCGACGACCTTGACGCTCCGGTTCGCCGCGTCGGTTCCATGGATACGTTTGTGGCCTACCAGCCAATCCTCGAAGATGTCATCCTGCCCCAGCCGGAGACCATCCTCAAGGCCATCGTGGATCTGAAGGCGTACTAGGGCGTGTCATCAAATTAGCCAAATGGCAGCGGCTACGAGGTAGACGGCGGCCAGGAAGTTACGCGCGGTTTTGTCGTAACGGGTAGCGATGGCGCGGTATTGCTTAAGCTTCTGGAAGAAGTT
>Ga0224529_1000120_pt1 | contig 59317 bp, 40 predicted proteins | sample CBST50metaG_FD_179893 | JGI IMG/M metagenome (GOLD analysis project Ga0224529, IMG submission 179893) | Peat soil microbial communities from Stordalen Mire, Sweden - C.B.S.T50 | ecosystem: Environmental > Terrestrial > Soil > Wetlands > Peat | place: Sweden: Norrbotten County, Stordalen Mire...
TACCTCAAGCCTTGGACTAACTTCTACAATTACCAACGGCCTCATGGTAGCCTCAACTACAAGCCGCCCATCAGCCGCTCCGAAAATGGAACAACCTCTTGACCTTCTACAGGCACCCAGCAGCAGTTCTCTTTTCCAAGGCTTGTAATGCTGGCAACTCGGCCGGCTGTGCCAACCTCGGAAATTATTATCGGATTGGTTTTGGAGTGGCACAAGATTCTGAGAAGGCACGGCAATATCTCACCAAGAGCTGCAACTTGGGCTGCCAGTGGGGCTGCGACCGACTCAAGGAAATGCAATAGGCGTGTAAGACGAACATCGAAAAGCTTATGAGTCCAACAAAAATGCAGTAACGTGGCATTTTGTTGTGGCAGCTTATTCAGGACAAGATGTAGCATTCGATTAGAAGCGAAGAGCATTTACTCCAATTCCTGATGTAGATTTGGCATTAAGAATGGAGTTAATGCTTGTGTAACAAGCGAGCAGGAGATTTAGGAGATCACAATGAAGTGTGTTAAGGACGTAGTTGAATGGCCACCATTGCCTGTGTTTTGGGGGAAGGAAGGGGCATCATCAGCTCCTCTGCCAGAACTTGTCAAAATTCAGAAAGTTCAGCGTATTGCGGAGAATAAAATCACCGTCGAAGGCACATTCGAAGAAAAAGTATTCGAATCCATTGAAGAAAGAGTTGTGCGATATTTTCTCAATGCCCCGGACGAAAAGATAGCAGATAAGCTAGAGAAGATATTAAAAGACAACATAGGAAATCCGCTCCTACCAGTAGGGGATTTGGAGATTTCAAAGGATTAGAGCCGGGTGGCGGGTGGCCCCCCCTAGCCCAGCCAATTAAGATTGGGTGCCCCATCCTTCGCTTTTTTCTAGCGAAGGGGGGGTAGCAGAAACCAGGCCATCCCGGAGTAGAAGGATTCCGTCATGACCAAGGGGCTGGTTCGTTACCAGCAGTGCGCCGGGCACCCCAGCTCCAGATTTTCGGAGCTGGGAGACCACGAACCCAACCAGCGTTTTTCCGATCTCTGACCACTGACATCAGGCGGCGGTGGCCACTTTCTTTGGCCTGCCGCCCAAACGGCCATTTGTTCTGGACGCTTGCGCCTTCGCATCGCTCCGGGCTTTGCCGCCCAGTTCTCCCAAGCGCGCGGCCATCCATCGTTTCGATCCGAAGTACCCTTCCAACAGCGCCGGAATGTACAAGTCGGCGTCCAGCGCGGGAAAGTGAAGGCCAAAGCCCGGCGGATCAATCTCGATCTCCCGCAACTGCTGCCATGTGGCCGTTTCCAGCCCTTCCGCATCGCTCGGCGAGAAGGAAATCTCCAACCCCGTGCTCAGGCGCACAACGATGCGTCCGATGCGCCGATCATAGCGGGCGCTGACGGCGTGGGGAGTTGCAGCCAGCATCTCTTGCCCTCTGCGATTGGCTTTCTGGAACTTTTCATGCTTGTCCATGTATCTCCTCCCATGCCTTGCGCAATTCGGCGATGTGATCCTGCAAATTCGCTTGAATGTCGTGGAACTGGTGCTCTGAAAAACCAAAATTTGCCCGCAAACTTGGTAAGCCGGTTGGACAATTCAAGTTGAAGATGGCGCTGTTTCCCTGCCCGATGACGTGAACGTGCGCCGGCCCATGATCGTTGGGGTAGATCACGACGCGCAAACTCCCCAATCTCAGGACGGTTGGCATGAAAGCAGAGTATCATAAACCTGAGCGGTTAGGATAGACTCCGTGGGTACCCCACATCTCGATTTTGAGATGGGTAAAACCACGAACCTCAGCCCGCCGCTTTTCGTCCTTTGAAACTCCATGGACGGCACATCGCCCTCCTTGTCGAATAGACGATTCTGGTATCGTTATCTCTTAGAGAAAAAATGAACGCTTTATCGATCAAAACAGCCAATTCCTGCCGCTGGGAGTGTATCAGCCTGGGCGAGGTCATGCTTCGCCTTGATCCCGGCGAGAGCCGCATCCATACCGCCCGCCACTTCACGGCGTGGGAGGGCGGCGGCGAATACAACGTGGCGCGCGGCCTACGGCGCTGCTTTCAACTGCGCACGGCCATTGCAACAGCCCTGGCGGAGAATCCCGTGGGAAGGCTGCTGGAAGACCTGATGCTGCAAGGCGGCGTCGATCTTGACCTGTTGCGCTGGACGGCCTACGACGGCATCGGCCGCACGGTGCGCAACGGGCTCAACTTTACCGAGCGCGGCTATGGCGTGCGCGCCGCCGAGGGCTGCTCGGACCGCGGCAACACCGCCATCAGCCAGGCCAAGCCGGGCGACTGGGACTGGAAGGCCATCTTCGGCAACAGCCAGGGTTCGCGCTGGTTTCATACCGGAGGCATCTTCGCCGCGCTGTCGGACTCGACCATCGAGGTTGCCCGCGAGGCGATGGACGCGGCCCAGGCGCAGGGAACCGTCGTCTCCTACGATCTGAACTATCGCGGTTCGCTCTGGAAATCGATTGGCGGCAAGGCGCGCGCCCAGGAAGTCAGCCAGGAACTGGTCAAGAAGGTCGATGTGCTCTTCGGCAACGAGGAGGACTTCTCCGCCATGCTGGGCGTGAAGATTGAAGGCGTGAGCGAGAGCTTCGACGAACTGCCGGCCGAGAGCTACGCCACGATGCTGCGCGCGGTGGCCAGCGCTTACCCCAACCTGAAAGTCATCGCCTCGACGCTGCGCACGGCGCACACCGCTTCGCGGAACGCCTGGGGCGCCATCGCCCTGGACGGCAACGGGATCGCCCACGTGGCCCAGCAGGAAATCGATATTCTGGATCGCGTGGGCGGCGGCGATTCCTTTGCCTCGGGACTGATCTATGGCTTGCTGTCAGGCCATGACCTGCCCTGGGCCGTGCGCTGCGGCGTGGCGCATGGCGCGCTGGCGATGACCACGCCGGGCGATACCAGCACCGCGAGTCTCTCTGAGGTTCTGCGCGTGATGTCGGGCGGATCGGCCCGCATTGCCCGCTAGTGTCTGTGACCGGATGTTCAATTCTATTGATCCGGCCCAAAAGATTTGCATCGTGCGATCCCACCCTAGCGACAAGGGAACGAAACGCAGGTTCTTCGACTTCGCTGCGCTTCGCTCAGAATGACAGTCGCGAGGGTGGGGCACCCGGCATCTGTGAGTTGAAGAGTGAGGCCCATGAAAAAATCAGAAGTTTTGCAGCAAATCAAGGAAGTTGGAATCCTGCCCGTCTTGCGCGCCACCTCGATTGAGGAGGCTGCGGCGATTGCGCGGGCAATCGAAGCGGGCGGCATCCACGCGCTGGAAATCACGATGACGGTTCCTGGCGCGATTGAACTGCTGCGCACCACGGTGCGGGAGAGCGGGAACCGCCTGCTGATTGGCGCGGGAACGGTGCTTGATCCAGAAACCGCGCGCGCCTGCATTCTGGCCGGCGCGACCTTTATTGTCAGCCCGGCTCTCAACCTGAAGACCATCGAGCTGTGCCATCGTTATGGCGTCGCCGTTCTGCCCGGCGCATTGACGCCGACCGAAGTGGTCACCGCCTGGGAGGCTGGCGCGGACGTGGTGAAGGTTTTCCCGTGCAGCGCGCTGGGCGGCGCCAGCTACCTGAAGGCGCTCAAAGCGCCACTGCCGCAGATTGAGCTGATTCCCACCGGGGGCGTCTCGCTGAGCACCGCGGCGGGCTTTCTGGAAGCCGGAGCCTTCGCTTTGGGCGCGGGCAGCGATCTGGTAAACGCCAAGGCGATTGCCCAGGGAAAACCTGAGCTCATCACCGAGCAAGCCCGGCGGTACCGGGCCGTGATTCAGGAATTCCGCGCCGCCCACGCCCGCGCTTAAGACAAACGCAGCGGCAAGGGTCTGCCGCTTTAGTCGAGTTCTTTTGATCCGGCCCAAAAAACTTGCATCACGCTCTCCCACCCTTGCGACAAAACAAGAACATCGCAAGGATGGGGCACCCAGTCAGGGTTGCCCTTGATAGGTCTGGATCAATAGTCACTGTTGGTAGAGAGGCGCAAACTGCCCCTGATCAGGCCTGCGCAGCGGCGGGCGGCGCGATCAGCCGCTCGGCAACGGCTTCGACGATTTGCTCGTGGACCTCGTCGATGGTCAGGTCGCCCTCGATCAGGACGACACGCTCCGGTTCGCGGACGGCGATTTCGCGGTATTTCCGCCAGACGCGGCCATAAAAGGCGTCCTGCTGCTGCTCGAAGCGGCTTTCGTCCGGGCCGTTTTCGCTGGCGGTGCGCTGGTTGCGGCGGCGCGCGCGGTCGAGCGAGGTTTCAAGCGAGGGCAGCAGCAGCAGCGTCAGATCGGGTTGCAGACTGGCGCAGAGCAGGCGGTTCAGCTCGAGCACAATAGCGGAGCCCAGCTCACGGCCGCCGCCCTGGTAGGCCTCGGTAGAATCCGTAAAGCGGTCGCAGAGAACGATCTGGCCAGCGGCGCGGGCGGGCGACAGAACTTCGTCGATGGCCTGGGCGCGGGCGGCGAACATCAGCGCCAGTTCGGCCAGCGGGGCGAGAGCCGTCGAATGCGAATCGAGCACCAGGGCGCGGATGCGTTCGCCGGTCTCGGTGCCGCCAGGCTCGCGCGTGACGAGAACGCCATGGCCGCGTTTTTTAAGCCAGGCGGCCAGGCGCGTGATCTGCGTCGTCTTGCCAGAGCCATCCAAGCCTTCGAGCGTGATGAAGAGTCCGCGCGGCATGGCCTGAGTTTACCACCCGGAGAAACCGGAGGACGAGTCCAGGTCTTCGATAGAACGGCTTGCGCGAGCAGAAACAATCTTAATTTTGTACGAAATTAAGCGGACTCTGAAGAAGTCTTGGGGGTAAACTTGGGAGCAGACTGAGGCCAGGCGGCCGCAGCCATGGTTTCTGACAACTTGACTTCGTTGTTTTCGATGGGAAGGTGGTCTCCCACCCTTTGTGCAAAGAACGCACAAAGGATGGGGCACCCAAATTTTCGTTCACACTTGAATCGAAAATGCTCCCGCGAGAAATGGCCTCGCCTTATGGACAACTTTTGCCGGAGGCGCGGGTTTCAACTCAATATGTACGGCGTCTGAGCCGCATTGCTCGCCTCTCACGCCAGGATACTGGAGGATTTTCTTATGCGACTATTGCGCTCTGCGCGCTGGCTTCTGCTGGCGCTGGTTATCACACTCATTCCCGTCTCCTCGCAAGCAGGAGTCTTCATCAGCGTCGGGTTTGCGCCGCCAGTGCTGCCGGTCTACGAGCAGCCTCCTTGCCCAGAACCCGGCTTGATGTGGACGCCGGGCTACTGGGCCTACGGCCCGGACGGCTACTATTGGGTTCCCGGCGCGTGGGTTCCCGCGCCCTACGAGGGCGCGCTGTGGACACCTCCTTACTGGGGCTGGTCCGGCGGCCTCTATGTCCTCCATGAGGGCTATTGGGGCCCGCACGTCGGCTACTACGGCGGCGTGAATTACGGCTTCGGCTACGGAGGCATCGGCTTTGCCGGCGGCGAGTGGCATGGCCACGACTTCCGCTACAACACCGCGGTCGTTCATGTGGACGGCCGGTTCGTACACAACACGTTCATGGACCGCGGACGCGTGGATCGCGGTTTTGTGGCCAGGGATAGCCACGTCGCCTTCAGCGGCGGCCCCGGCGGTATTCGCCACGATCCGCGGCCTGAAGAGCGTTTTGCCGAGCACGACCAGCATCAGGCCAGGACATCGTTCCAGACGCAGCACGAGTCCTCGGCACGGGGCGACCGGAACTCCTATGTGCACAACAACGGTGGACACCCGCAGAACCTGGTTGCGGCCCGGCCACTCGGCGCGGAACAGCACGCGCAGCCTGGAAATAACGCCGTCAGAGGCGGCGGCCAGAACGCTCCTGGTGCGCGGCCAAATGCGCAACCAGGAAATAATTCTGGATGGGGCGGCGGTCAGAACAATGCCAATCCCCGGTCAAACGCGCAGCCTGGAAATAACGCTGTGAGAGGCGGTGGCCAATTCAATGCCGGCCCGCAGGCGAATACACCGCGCAGTGGACCAGTCCAGCAACAGCGCCCTGCAGCTCAGCCTCAGCAGTTCCAACAGCAGCGTCCCGCGGCCCAGCCGCAGCAGCGCAATGCTCCGGCTCAGCAGCAGCAGTTCCAGCAGCAGCGTCCCACAGCCCAACCGCAGCAGCGCAATGCTCCGGCTCAGCAGCAGCAATTTCAGCAGCAACGTCCTGCGGCCCAGCCGCAGCAGCGCAACGCGCCGGCTCAGCAGCAGCAGTTCCAGCAGCAACGCCCCGCAGCTCAGCCTCGTCCGAGTCAGGCGCCGGCAGCGCATTCCGCGCCCGAGCCGCGCTCTGCGCCAAGGGATGACCACAAACGCTGATCGCGCGAGCTGATTCTCGCCACAACCCAACCGGCCCACGGTCAAACCGTGGGCCGGTTGTCGTCAAGGGAAAATTCGCGGCAAATCGAGGAGGTTTTGCAGGCTGTGTAAAAACGGAAAGAGCCGCCCGGCAACAGGGCAGCTCCTTCCTCAGGGAGAATAGTTCCAACGGAGGCAAAGCCATCAGAACTTTCTGGCTGCATAGTAGGAGTGCGGGAAGGGAGTGTCAAGGAGAAATCGAGGCCGTAATAAAGGATTTTGAATCAATATATTAGCAAATGGCTGTTGAAAAAAACGGGGGAGTCTGTTTCGACGTCTGTTCGCCTTTCGTTTCTGGCATATACCGGCTTTTCAGCGTGTTTTGAAGGGTCTATTCCGGTTTTCCACCTGTTTTGTCCTCCGTTGCATTTTCGGACGTGGTCTTGCTCGCTTGCGGCGGAATTTCCTCGTTTCCGCCGCTGAGATTCAGGCTGGTGAACTGCTCATCGTAGACCGAAGAGGCCGGCTTGCCGCGAGCCACGCGGAAGAGCGCCCGGCCGCCGCCCAATAAAAGTCCCAGGAACAGCGCGGAGCCTGCGCCAATCAGGATCAGAAGCGTGAGGCCGGCCAGGAACTTTACGACCTTATGGGCGTTGGATTCCCTGGGCATCGACATCACTTCCGCGTCGTAGTAGACCGAGGCCAGCAACTGGTGGCTTTCCTCGGGAATGGCATCGCCGCTGACCAGAGCGACCATTGGCCCGGCACGCCGCACCTCAAGCGAGGCCAGATCGGAGTCTTGCAGCGGCTTGGGCCAAGGCGGCTGAGCCTTGCCGCCCGCGTGGATGTAGTTGCGAATCCGGGTCTCCTGCGCGGCGGCCATCTGCGGCGTGGGGTAGTCGATGATGGTCAGCGTGGCCGGGTTGGAGCGCAGCGAGTAGTTGGCGGTGATGACCTCCGCGCCCAGATTGAAGCCCACCAGCTCCGGCGGCAGCACGCCGCCCGCGCCAGCGTAACCGGCCGGACCGAGCGCGTAGTGGGTGGTCTGTTTGCTCAGCAAGGCCTTGGGCAGGTTGTCCAGCAGCGGCGGCGCCAGCGCCTTGCCGCCATCCGGCTGGGGCAACTGGGCGGCCAGCTCGCGCAGCTCCGCGCCGGACATCGCGTCGATGTGCGAAAAATTCGCGTCCACCACGGTCGCGCCCACCCAGAAGAGCACGCGATTGTGGTCGGAGGCAGCGCCCGCGCCAATCACCTCTTTGGGCCAGTTGTTCTGGCGGTAAAACGAGTAGGCGCCATAAGCGCCGGTGGCGTCATGGAAGCTGAGCGCGCGCAGGCTCAGCGTTTCGCCAGCCCGTTGGTATTTGGCCGAGCTGCCGCTGGCGTAACCGTACTCGATCAAGGCCGCCGCGTTGGCCGGATCGGCCTGGGCCGCAGCCGGCAATGCTTTCGGCTTTTCCGTGGCCACCCATCCGGCAAAAACCGGCGGCAGCAGCGGCTGGGGAGGAAGCGCAACGCCCTGCGGAACCTTGGCAGGGGCGGGCGGCGTTGTCTTGGCGGCGGCCGCGCCCGTCAGCAGAACAGCACAAAGCAGAATGGAAATCGAGCGCATCAAAACACTCCCCTCTTCAGGGTACACGCTGATGCCCGCACATAGAGACCTGGTTGCTGGGCGAGAAGATGTCAGTGGATCGGAACCTGTCCGGCTCTGTGCCTCCGAAGTTGACGCCGGAACAGGCATCCGGTGCGAACTGAACAGGTGCGGAAAAAGGTCTGTTCCCGAGGTAAATGCCCGAAAAACATTTCTCAGGGCCTAAAGGCCGCCTTTATTTATGAAGCACTTACGGCACGACTGAAGTCGTGCCCTGACACAATGCGTCTCCTTGAAACACTTTCCACGAGTATTTCCGCAGCCTGTAAAGTCCTCGTTGATTGTGTTGGCTTTATGCGGGGGTTAAAACCCCCGCCTCCCTCCGGATCGAGTTTTTCCGCAGCCTGTGAAACCGGGTTTTGGCTTTTGATGATAAGCAAGATGTCCAGTCCCAGGACGAAACGGCTGTGTTGACAGCACTCTGACTGCTGCCTAGAATTAAAGAGGGAAAGTTTGCACTTTTTCTGAAACAAACGCTAGAGGAATCAAGTATTTAAGGCTTTTCGTCCGAGTCCATGCGGGCGGCGGCAGGACCTTGCCGGAGAAGCCCGGACAGGGAGCAGGGAAAGATGCAGGATGCGCGCGTCAGTTCGCGGGAGCGGCTAGTGCTGACGGCCATCGTCGAGCTGTACATCGCCACCGGCGAGCCGGTGGCCTCGCAAGCGGTTGCACGCGTTTTTGCCCATCGCGAAGGGCTGAGTCCAGCCACCATCCGCAATGTGATGGCCATGCTGGGCGAGACGGGATTGCTAGAGCAGCCGCACACCTCCGCGGGGCGCGTGCCCACCGCCGCAGCCTTCCGCTGGTACGTCGGACAGATCACCCAATCCGATGGGGCCGCGGCCAGTTTAGGCGCGCTGCCGCGGAACGCCTCCTCGCTGAGATCGAAGCCGATGAGCGAAGCCCGCCGCGGGCAGATCGAGGAGAGCTTTTCCGGCGTCACCGGCGCCAACGACTACCTGGAGCGCACCGCGCATGTGCTGGCGCTCTTGTCCAGCGGACTGGGGGTGGCTCTGGCCACCTCCACCGCGGCGCAAGTGCTGGAGCACATTCACTTTTCACGCCTTTCCAAGGGCCGTGTGCTGGCGGTGCTGGTCACCCAGGCCGGTGCGGTGCTGGATCGCGTGCTGACGCTGGACACGGAGCTGAACCATGCGGAGCTGGAATCGGCCGCCTGCTATCTGAACGAGAACTTCCGCGGCTGGCCCGTCGAGCGCATCCGCTCCGAGGTTGCGCGGCGCGTCGAGCAGGAGCAGACGGCCTACCAGCAGTTGCTGGCCTCGGTTGAGGAGCTGTGCCGCAAGGGCGCTCTGGCCGGCAGCGAGACCGGACCGGCCATTTTTGTGGACGGGATGGCGAACCTGATCGGCGCCGAGCAGGATCGCGAACGTCTGCGGCAGATGCTTGCGGCGTTGGAAGCCAAGCAACGGCTGGTGGAACTGCTGACGGCGTATGTCGATGGCCGGCAGCAGGAGGTGCGCGTGGTGGTGGGCTTGGGACTGGCGGGCGAGGATGAAGCCTCGCAAGCCATGCAGGATCTGGTGCTGATTGGCGCACCGGCGCGGCTGGGCGGCGCCAATCTGGGCACGGTGGCCGTCATTGCGCCCACACGCATCCAGTACCAAGAGATGATCCAGGCGGTGCGCTACATTGCACGGCTCTCCGAGCGCGTGCTGGAAGTCCACGCCGACGAGTGCCAGACGGCGTGAAGCGGCGTTGAACCGCAGCCGGGTTGCTCCCGTTTGGAAACTAAAAATGGCTCTTGGCTGGCCCGGGAAAAACCGGCGGCCTTCCGTGCAAGTATCATGGATATAGACAAGAGATTTTTTAGGCAGGAAGCATCAATTGATGTCCGAGCAGGAAATGGAGTCGAAGACCTTGGAAAATCTGATGGTAGAACCCGCCGGAGCGGAAGAGGAGCCGTCGAGTAAAACGCCGGATGAATCCGCGGAAGCTGTTCATCCAGAGGAGATTGTCGCAGCTCCGCGCGAGTCCGCGGAGGCGGGGGATGCGGCGCTTCCGTCCACGCCCGCGGTTATGCCGCCGCCGGAGAGCCGCACCCAGTTCGATCAGCTAAAGGCCGAACGCGACCAGTTGGCGGACCGGCTGGTACGTTTGCAGGCCGAATTCGAAAATGCGCGCAAGCGGGCCGAACGTGATCGGGCCTCCGACCGCGACTATGCCACAGGCAGCGTGGTCAAGCAATTTCTGCCCGTGCTGGACAACTTTGAACTGGCGCTCAAATCCACCGGCGAGCCGGAACAGTTGCGCGCCGGCGTGGAGTTGATCCGCAAGCAGTTTGAGGACATTCTGCGCCAGTTGCACGTGCATGCGATTCCCGCCGTGGGCGAGGAGTTTGATCCGCGCCTGCATGAGGCGCTCGGCTCGGTCGAGTGCGACGATGTGCCCGACCAGCACGTGGCCGAGGAGATTCGCCGCGGCTACAAGCTGCGCGAGCGTATGTTGCGCCCGGCGCTGGTGCGCGTGGCATCCAACCCGAAACAGACAAACGAATGAGTACAAATACAAACGTGGAAAAGACCGATTATTACGAGGTTCTGGGCGTCTCGCGCGAGGCCAGTGACCAGGAATTGAAGAGCGCCTACCGCAAGATGGCACTCAAGTATCATCCTGACCGCAACCCTGGGAATCATGCCGCCGAAGAGAAGTTCAAAGAGGCCAGCGAGGCTTACCAGGTGCTGAGCGACGCCGACAAGCGCGCCGCTTATGACCGCTACGGCTTTGCCGGCGGGGCCGCGCAGGGCTCTGGCGGGCCGTTCGCTGGCGGCGTGGACATTGGCGACATCTTCGGCGACTTGTTCGGCGAAATGTTCTCCGGAAGCGGCGGCGGGCGGCACGCCACCCGGCAGCAGCACGGCGATGACCTGCGCTGCGACCTGACCATCGACTTTGAAGCGGCCATCTTTGGGGTCGAATCCGAAGTCAAGATTCGCCGCCTGGAAACCTGCGGCGCCTGCAAGGGCAGCGGCAGCACCTCCGGCCGCGGACCCGCCATCTGCCCGCAGTGCCAGGGGCACGGCCAGGTTCGCTTTCAGCAGGGCTTTTTCACCGTGGCGCGCACCTGCACGATTTGCGGCGGCACGGGCCAGATTGTGCGCGATCCCTGCCCGGTTTGCCACGGCGAAACGCGCGTGAACGCGGAACGCAAGTTTGCGGTCAAGGTACCTCCCGGCGTCGAGAGCGGCACACGCATCCGCTACGCGGGCGAGGGCGACGCCGGCCGCGCCGGCGCGCCGGCGGGCGACCTCTATGTGGTGCTCTCCATTCGCGCTCATGAATTCTTCGAGCGGGAAGGAAACAACCTGCATTGCGTGATTCCCATCAGCTTTCCGCAGGCCGCTCTGGGCGCGGAAATCGAGATTGCCGGCCTCGACGGCCCGGTCAGCCTGAAGGTTCCCGAGGGAACGCAGAGCGGGCGCGAATTGCGCATCCGCGGCCGGGGCATTCCCTTCCTCAACGACAAAGGCAAGGGCGACCTGATCGTGAAGGTGGTAGTGCAGATTCCGCGCAAACTTACCCGCGCGCAGCGCGAGCTGGTCACCGAGCTGGCGGAATCACTGGCGGTCGACAACAAGCCCGCTTCTCCCGGCCTGCTCGAAAAGATGAAGGATCTGTTCAACTAGCGCCGCGACCGCATTGGGCTTTGACACTTACCGGCAAAGTCTTTGTCGAAGTTATAAGAGAGGTCCATTGCCATCCCAGGTCCGAAAATCCGGACCTGGGGCACCCGCTTGTTGTGCTGAATTCTGATTTGTTGGGATATGGGCTACCCGCCTCCAATGAATATTTCGTCTATTTCAAATCTTCATTTGCTTTATTACTTATCAAGCCATCAATTGTTGGTCCGATGTGGTCCGCGTCGATGGCTCCGATAGCAATTAGCGCTACTTCGCCGTCAGGGCGGATAAGCACAAGAGCAGGAATCTGTCCGGTCCAAAGATTCGTTGAAATGCCGAAGCCAATCGGCAGTTGCGCCATAGGTCCCATCATCGCTATCGGCGATCTGATCTTATAGCTCTGCTGTATGCGGCGTACCGCTTCAGCCCTGTCTCTGAGCGCAACTATCAGCAGGCTCAGTTGATCATGTTCGGCACTGCGCAACACCTCCGGCAGCGTTTCCATGCAAGGCGCACACCATGTTCCCATAAAGTCGATGATCAACCACTTGCCTTTGAATTGTTCGAGAGTCAGTGACTGATTATCGATATCATTAAACTCCGCATCTGGTGCGCTGAAACCAAGTGCAACATGCCTAAAAGGATTGGATCCGGCTGGCTCATAGTCTTGCGTTTTAATATCGCGGAGTTTGATCTCCATACGGAAGCCGCCACGCTCGATAAATAGATTGATTCCTTGGCGGTGTCCCTCGTTCAAAAGGCTTGCCATTAGCATTGGCCCAGTTTCAGCGGCGTTTTTGCCGTCGATGCGGATGATCAGATCGCCTTTAATCAAGTTGAAATGGATTGGTGTTGTCGAAGCGTTGATCACGCGCCACCCCTTATGTTCGTGAGTGACAGCCAGATTGTTGACCGCGACTATGGGTTCGGATTGCGAGTAGGCAAGATGCGCACAAAAAACAACGATACACAGAATTACCTTTTTCATGATGATGGGTATTATATGAGGGGAACCCAGCCTTTCTTTTCTACTGACGCGGTTGCCCTTCGATTGTGGACTGTCTGCTGACTCTAACGGCCCCACACACTCATCAGCCGTGTGCCCCAGGTCGCACATTTATGGCACGACTGAAGCCATGCCCTGATACAAAGCCTGACCAGAAGCGCATTCTCTCGACGATCTGCGAGTTTTCCGCAGCCTGGGCGGGCCGGGCAGGGTATTCTGGAAGCGCATGATTGGCACATCCATTGACCGCGTTCAGGGGCGGATTGCTCACCGGAGGCACGCCCTATGAGCGGCGCGGGCTTCCATTCCGCCCGGCCGGCGGCGAACACGGCGGGCCGGGGCTTTGCCGCCACGGACCGCTTTGTGGCGGAGATCGAGGCCGCGGCTGCTGGCTCCGGGCAGCTCAGGCCGGGGTATGTGCTGGCCGGCGACGAGGCCTTTCTGCTGGATCGCTGCCGCCGGGCCGTTCTGAAGAGCTTTGTGCCGCCGGACCTGCGGGATTTTTGCCTCTCCGACCTGGATCTGACTGGAGTTTCGATCTTCGAGGTGCTGGATCAGGCGCAAACCCCGTCGCTGATGGCGCCTTTCCAGGTGATTTTTGTGCGCAACGTGAAGCAGCTTTACACGCGCGGCGCCAAGAAGAACGAGTTTGCGGCTCTCAACCGCTACTTCCACTCGCCCAATCCGCAGGCGCTGATTCTTTTTGTCGCCGATTTTCTGCGCATTCCCTCCGACACGCGGCACATGGAGCTGGACGACAAGAACCGCTTCGAGCGGCTGACGGAAACGCTGGGCGAGCACTGCGGCATGGTGGAGCTGGCGCGCGTCAGCGAGGAAGACGCGATGCGCTGGATTGTGGACACGGCGAAGGCGGCGGGCGCGCGCGTGGAGCCGGATGCGGCGCACGAGCTGGCCGACGCGCTGGGCGCGGATATGCTGATGATCAGCTCGGAGCTGGAAAAGCTGCTGCTTTACACGCTGGGCAAGGGGCAAATCACGCTGGGCGACGTGGAAAGCATGGTGCTGAGCGCCAAGCAGCGCTCGCTCTACGAGCTGACCGACGCCATCAGCGCCCACGACCGCGTGCGCGCGCTGGCGCTGCTGCAAGGGCTGCTGAACAGCTCCGAAGGCGGCGAGGACGCGGCTATTGGCCACCTCTATATGCTGGCTCGCACCTTCCGCCAGATGCTGGTGATTCAGGAGAAGAACGTGCGCGACTCGCGCGCCATCTGGCAGGCGTTGTGGCAGGGCTTCCGGATGCCGCCCTTCGCCGCCGACGACCTGATCCGCCAGGCGCGTCGCTACAAAAACCGCCGCGAACTGGCGCGGGCGTTGAAGCGGATTGCCCGCGCCGATATGGAATTGCGTTCCTCGCCGCCCGACAAGCGCCTGGTGCTGGAGCGGCTGGTCTACGAACTGGCCTCGGAGCCGAAGCCCGCCGCGGCGCTGCTGGCTTCGGCGCAGCTTTCCTTCGAGGCGTAGCTCTCTCTAGGCTTATTGCGCCGCAGCTTGTCCGTTTCAGATGCCTTCGCCCATGGAGACGTACTGGCGCATACGCTCCAGCGTTTCGCGGTAGGCGGCGCGCTCGGCCTCTTCGGCAACGAACTGCTCGGCGGGCTGAACTTCACTGCCCATCCGTCTTTCCAGCTCTTCGACGCGGTTGGCCAGCGCGACGATCACGTCGGAGAGCGGATCTTTCACCTCGTGCGGATCGGTAATCAGCACGCGCAGGCCGTTGCGATAGACAATGTGCGCCGGAACGCCCACCACGGTCGAGTTGGGCGGCACGTCGGAGAGCACTACGGAGCCGGCGCCCACGCGCGAGTTTTCGCCGACTGTGATGTCGCCCAGCAGATTGGCGTTGTTGCCGATGAAAACCCTGTCCTCGATGGTGGGATGGCGCTTGCCATGGCCTTTGCCCGTGCCGCCCAGCGTGACGCCTTGGTACATGGTCACGTCATCGCCCACGATGGCGGTTTCACCGATCACCACGCCGGTGGCGTGGTCGATGAAGAGCCGCCGGCCCAGTTGCGCGGCGGGGTGAATATCGACGCCCGTGAAGAAGCGCGTAAACTGCGAGAGCAGCCGCGCCACCAAGCGCAGCCTCCAGCGCCACAGCAGGTGAGCGAGGCGATGAATCCACACCGCCCACAGCCCCGGATAGCAGAGCAGCACTTCCAGCCACGAACGCGCAGCCGGATCGCGCTCCCGAATGGAGGCAAGGTCTTCGCGGATGTGGGTAAAGAGAGTCATGGTGGAAAAATTGCGACCTACAAAAAAAGTTTCCCAAGGCCAAAAAAGGCGCGGCATAATCCGCGCCCTCTTTGAGCATAACGCCTTCAGGTCCGATGCCTACTATGCAATCGTCTCGGTCGGCAGCGCCAGCGCCTTTTGGCGCAGAGGCTCGAAAAGCGGCGAAGACAGGTAGCGCTCGCCGAAGTCGGGCAGGATGACGACAATCAGCTTGCCCTTGTTTTCCGCCCGCGCGGCCACCTTCAGCGCCGCCGCCACGGCCGCGCCTGAACTGATGCCCACGAAGAGGCCCTCCTTCAGTGGCAGTTCGCGCGCAGTGTTGATGGCCTCGTCGTTGCTGATCTGGATGATCTCGTCCAGCAGCGATTTGTCCAGCACGCCGGGGACGAAGCCCGGTCCGATGCCCTGAATCTTGTGTGGTCCGGGCTTGCCGCCGGAAAGCACGGGGCTGTCAGTAGGCTCGACGGCGATGGCCTTGAAGCTCGGCTTCAGCGGCTTGATGTACTGGGTAATGCCGGTGATGGTGCCGCCGGTTCCGGTGCCGGAGACGACAAAATCCACCTGGCCGTCGGTGTCACTCCAGATTTCAGGGCCGGTGGTGGCCTTGTGAATGGCGGGATTGGCGGGGTTGGTGAACTGCTGCGGAATAAAACCGTTCGGCGTTTTGGCCAGAATCTCCTCGGCCTTGGCGACAGCGCCCCCCATGCCCTTGGGACCAGGAGTCAGCACGATCTCCGCGCCAAAGGCCAGCAGGATCACGCGGCGCTCCAGGCTCATGGTCTCCGGCAGGGTGAGAATCAGCCGGTAGCCCTTGACGGCGGCCACAAAAGCCAGCGCGATGCCGGTGTTGCCGCTGGTCGGCTCGATCAGCACGGTTTTGCCGGGCGTGATCTTGCCTTCCTTTTCAGCGGCCTCAATCAGCGCAAGGCCGATGCGGTCCTTTACGCTGGCTACTGGGTTCTGGCTTTCCAGCTTGACCACCACGGTTGCGGGCAGTCCGGCAGCCAGCTTGTTCAACCGCACCAAAGGGGTCCGTCCAATCAGTTCCGTTACACTCGCGGCAATGCGCGCCATAATATTCTCCTCTTTCCAAGATGCTTTCCTGGACGATTTCGTTTCAATTGTTTTTGAGTATGGTGCAACTGGAATAGCGGGAAAGCGCACGCGCTATCAGGACACATTTTTGCCTCGGAGCTTGCACCAGGGCGGTGTTAGCGACATCGTGGCATGAGAGAAGAATAGTACCAGATAGTGATTCGTGGCAAGCGAGTAATCAGGAAAATGCCAGGCTCAGGAGAGCGCGGCCTGCTCTTCGAGCTGCATCGTCAGCTCTTCCCACTCGGCGGTGAAGGCTGTGAGCTGCCCGTGCAAATCTTCTGCGAGCGCGGTTAGCCGCTGCGTCTCCTCTGCGGAAACATAAACGCCGAGTTGCTCTTCGGTGAGCGCAATCTCCGCCTCAACGCGCGGAACTTCCTCTTCCAGAAATGCGCAGCGCTCCTCCATCTGCTTCTGCTTGATGGGATTTAGGCGGCGGGCGGGGGCTGGAGCCCCCTCTTCTTTTTGGCCCTCTTTTGGCACGACTAATGTCGCGCCCTGATACAAGGCGCCTTCCGTGGCTCCTGTCGCTTCCTGAGACGACGCATTTACCGAAGAATGCGCGGCATGGCCGTTATTGCTTCCAGTACCGGCGGCTAAGGCCTCTTTGCGGCGCTGATAATCCTCGTAGTTTCCCTCGTGGCAGACCACCGTGCCACCTTCCACTTCAAAGACGCGCGTGGCCAGCCGGTCAATAAAGTCGCGGTCGTGGGAGACGAAGACCACTGTGCCGCTGAAGGCCGCAATGGCTTCCAGCAGCACTTCCTTGGCACGCATATCCAGGTGATTGGTCGGCTCGTCAAGCAGCAGAAAATTCGATGGCGAAACCAGAATCCGCGCCAGCGCGTAGCGGTTGCGCTCGCCGCCGGAGAGCACGCCCAGCGGCTTGAAAACGTCGTCGCCGCGAAAGAGAAAACAGCCTAGCAGCGAGCGCAATTCCGACTCTGGCACCTTCATGGCCGCGCCGCTGATGTCGTCCAGCATCCGCGCCTCGGGGTTCAGCTCCTTGTATTGATCCTGCGCAAAATACTCGCTGATGACGTTGTGGCCCATGCGCACGGAGCCGGAGGTGGGCGCGTCGGTCCCGGTCAGCAGCCGGATCAGCGTGGACTTGCCCGCGCCGTTCACGCCCACCAGGGCCACGCGGTCGCCGCGATTGATGGTGAAGCGCACGCCGCTGAGCACCTGCTTCTGGCCATAACTTTTTGCCAGATTCTCGGCCTCCGCCACCATTCTTCCCGAGGGCGGCGGCTGGGGAAACTGAAAGTGAATCTCCGGCTCTTCTTCGGGAATTTCGATGCGCACAATCTTGTCGAGTTCCTTGATGCGCGACTGCACCTGCTTGGCCTTGGTGGCCTGGGCGCGGAAGCGGTTGATGAAGGTCTCCAGGTGCTCGATCTGCTGGCGCTGGTTGTTGTAGGCCGCCTGCAACTGCGCCCGCCGCTCCGTCTTCTGCGCCTGAAACTTGCTGAAGTTCCCCTGATAGATCGTCAGTTGCTTGTTCCAGATTTCCACTGTGCGGTCGATGGTGACTTCGAGAAAGTAGCGGTCATGGGAGATCAGGACGTAGCCGAAGGGATAATTTTTGAGATAGCCTTCGAGCCAGTTGCGGGTTTCAAGGTCGAGGTGGTTGGTTGGCTCGTCCAGCAGCAGCAGGTTGGGCCGCGCCAGCAGCAGCTTGGCCAGCGCCAGGCGCATCTGCCAGCCGCCGCTGAATTCATCGGTGCGCCGCGTCCAGTCTTCCTTGCCAAAGCCGAGGCCAGTCAGCACCGAGCCCACCTGCGCGTCCAGCGCGTAGCCATCGAGGGTCTGGAATCGCTCCTGCAGCGTCGAGTAGCGTTCGGCCACGGCATCATACTCCGAGCCGGTGTGGTCCAGCTCGGCCAACTGGCCGCTCAGATGCACCAGTTCCCGCTCCATCTCGCGCAGCTCGTCGAAGACGGTCAGGCACTCTTCAAAGACTGTGCGGCCAGACAGTTGCAGCCCATCCTGCGGCAGGTAGCCGATGCTCATGCCGCGCGTCTGTTGCAGCTCGCCGTAGTCGAGGGTTTCCAGGCCAGCCAGCACCTTCATCAGCGTGGATTTTCCGGCCCCGTTGGCGCCCACCAGAGCGGTCTTCTCCCGCTTCTGGATCAGCCAGTTGGCCTCCATGAACAGAACTCGCGGTCCAAATATCTTGCCGGCATTTTGCAGGGAAAGCATCTGTCTTCTATTTTCGCAGAGCAGGCGGTTGCGCGCCGGGGTACACACATCGGAGGGATGTGCGATCCCATATCTGGCGCAAGGAACGCGCCAGATATGGGGCATCCGGCCCCAGATGAATGTTTCAAGCAATTTGGGCTTTTACCACAAGCTGGCAAGGCATTACTGATCTGGCCCAAAAGATTTGCATCGTGCGATCCACCCTAGGACAATGGAACGAAACGCAGATTCTTCGACTTCGCTGCGCTTCGCTCAGAATGACAGTCGCGAGGGTGGGCACCCAATTTTGTGTTCATACTTTCGGCCGGATCAATAAGTTAGTAAGTCACAAGCGGGCATCCTGAAGGAAGCCCCGCTGGCGTCATGGCTGAACGTCGATTTGAACTGTTTTTGTCCCAGTCGAACTGCCGAGCGGTTTCATGATCGGGACTACGCTTTTGGCGGGAATCTCGATTCTGGAGGGCGGAAGCAGATAAGCATCGCAGCCGCCCCCATACTGTGAGCAAACCAGGCGAACCTCGCGCATCAGGCGCGCCTTGGAACCTGATGGCAAAAGAACGCCGAGCGGCCGCTTTTCAAGAGCAGCAGCCATCGGCTCCACCTTTTTGTCGCCGCCGAGGAAGCGGGCTTTCGCCGGCTTGCCTTTTTCGTAAGCGATTGTGAAAAGAGCTCCTCCGGTGAGCTTGCTGGTGGGGATCTGGCCGCGAAAATCGGTTTCCTTGTCCAGCTCCGCGCGCAAGCTGCCGTTGTACTGGCCGTGATTCAGCGCGGTCGCGGTCATGGGTTTGCCGGTTAGTTTCCGGTAACTCGCCAGAATGCGGGTCTCCATATCTTCGCTGGAGGTCGAAGGCCAAATGGCGCCGCCCGCGACAGCTACACTGGCTAATTCGTACTGATGGGCCGCTGCCGCCTTTTCGCCTTTGGCCTCCAACAGCCGGCCTAACTGGTACCCGGTTCCCTTGTCCAGGTTCAAATGCCATGCCGCGCGCAGATACGTTTCCGCTGTGGGCATGTCGCCGTTTTCGAGTGCCGCCCAGCCCAGCGCTGCCCACGCATCGCCGAGCACCTGCGCCCAGTGAAGCGAGTCTTCGGCAGGAAGAACAAGAGATTTTTCCTCAAATTCACCCACCATTTTGCGACAAAGTTCAATTGCTTTGGCCCGGTCTGTCGGAGTGGCCGCAGAATCCCCTTGCAGAATGGCGGTGGCATCGCGCAAGGGTTTCAGTGCCGCCTGCTCCTCGTCGAACCGCGCCTTATTCTCGGCGAGCATGGTCATCATCTGCATATTTTCCATGCGCACCTGATTGGGCGGCGCGATCAAGACCTGGCGGTTCCAGTCATCAAACATTCCACGGCGAAAGGCGAGGTACTTATCCCAATCCGCCAGCGGAATCGTTGTCTTTTTAACCCAAGAGACCCGCTCCGCCGAGAAGATTCCGTCCTTGAAGCTGTATTTTGCGTGGTACTCAAACCAGTCTTCCTTCAGATCAACATTGTCCGGGGCCGTCATCAGCCAGCCAGCGGGCAACTGCATCTTGGCCAGATAGACGGTCTTGCCCGTGTACCCCAGTTCCGGATCGTCGGCGGGCTTCTTCTCTTTCACGCCGGGAGCCAGCTCCCCCCCCATCGCCGGCAGCGGAGGCGAAATCCAATGTGAAATGTCGTGGTCGTTCCACTGATAGTATTTTTCCCGCGTGTAATCAAAGGAGAATTGAAATGGCCGGTCGGTCTGTTCCACTTCGGAGACCAGCGGATTGGCGATCTCTCCGGCATACCCCTCCATCTGCGCAATATTCTGCGTCAACTCCTTCCACTGAGACTGCGGAACTCGCCGGAAGCCCATGCGAAACATCACGCTGACATCCTCATCCACGGTCTGCGTAAAATGGCCGGTGAAAAGGCCTTGGTCAGAGAGCTTGCCCTCAACCTGGATTTGAATCGATCTGGGTGAAGGCAACTCGGCGGGCGTGCGTTCGAGGTATGCGGGCTTGCTGCCGGGAATCGCCAGCGCCTGCTTGTCGCGCAAGACCGCCATCAGCACGCCGACCGGCGCAACCTCCGCGGTTGAATCCATCCAGACCAGCTTGCCGCCCAGCGGAACCAGCGTAATCACGTGGTCAAATTGCGCTGGCGAGGGCGTGGCGGGGGCCAGCTCTCGGCTGCTGGAAACGAGTACCGGCCACGCCTCAATGCCAGCGGCTTTCAGCTCCGTGGCCAGCAGCGTGTGCTTGTCCTTGCAGTCGCCGTACTCGTTGGAAAGCACATCGTCGGCCGGGTGCGGCTGGTAGCGGCCTGTACCGAAATCCAGGCCCACATAGTGTATGTGCAGCGCCACATCATTGAAGATTGCGCGGAGCTTTTCCTCGTCCGTGGTCAGGCCCTTGGTCAGCGCGGCAACTTTGGCCTGAATGGCCGGCGTCACCACAATCCGGTCGTGCTGCAATGACTGGTACCATGAGCCCACCTGCGTCCAACTGGTGAAGGTGGTCACCTGCACGGAGGGCTTCCAGTGCTTGGTGGACTTGGGCGGCGCATCGGGATCGGGCCGCGCCATGTTGCTGCTGGCCCAGTGGTAGAGCTTGCGACCGTTGGCGGTGGTCACGGTTGGCTGCGAATCATTGCTAGCCACGGTGACCGGCTTATCGGCGGGCAGGTCGAGGTCCAACTGCTCGTCGAGCATGATGAGATTCTTTTCAAAGGAATACTCCAGCCAGAACTGGCCCGGAACCTCTGGCTTGAGCGTGCGTAGCGTGACCTTGGATTCAAGCGTGTCGCCCACGCCCAGGCCTTTGACGGCCACGTGCTTCTGGTGTATGTCGGAGTACATCGGCGCCTCGCGCGTCACATCGGCAGGCATATCCTGGACGTTGTAATCGGGCGTGACGACGACCGTCCCATCCGGCTTGATGACGCGGACATAGCCAATTTCCACCTGCTGATTGGAAGCCGTGTAAGTGAAGGTGAGCACGGCCATTGCTTTTACGCCGGAGTCGGCGAGAACACGGACCCTGGAGGTTGACTCGCGGATGCCTGTGCCGTCTGCCTCCATGCGAACCCTGGTGTAGACCTTCTCTAGAACCAGACCTTCCTTGGAGTAATCCGGCTGCTTTGCCGCGGCAGCCGCGACGGGCTGGCTTTGAGCAGGATTGCCCTGGCCTGCGGCGGAAAACGCGCCCAAAAGGCAGGCGGAAACAGCCAGCATGGCCAGACCACGTTTGCGGAACAAGACACAAGGAAGGCGCATCGGCATAAATATAGAACGGCACATGAGTATGTCACCTGATTATTGGAACAATACCAGATGAGGCGATCTATCTTGAAGCTCGCCTGTTATGCCCGGTCCATCTCTGCGAAAAGGTCGGCGAGGACGGTAGCGGCGCAAAACTCGCCGCGAGCGGCGTCTGATCCAGCGGCCCGCCCCCGGCCCGATGCTTTACCCTCATAAGGTAGGCAAAAAACGCCCCGAGGGCTTCAATTTTGCGCATTGTTCTTTCGAATATTGGCACCTACGGCGACACCAATCCACTGATCGCCATTGCACTGGAACTGAAGCGGCGCGGGCACGTGCCGGTGATGGCGCTACCGGCGGTTTACGAGCCGAAGATCAGGCCGCTGGGCCTGGAATTTCACGCCATACGGCCGGATATTGACCCCACTGACTCCGCTTTGGTGAAGATGATCTACGACATCAAGACCGGGACCGAGCATGGGCTGCGGGATTTCCTTTTCCCCGCACTGCGCCAGACTTATGACGACCTGCTGGACGCGGCGACCAAGCCCGAGCGCGCCGACCTGCTGCTGTTGGGCGAGCTGAACTATGCCGGGCCGCTGGTGGCCGAGGTGACCGGGATTCCCTGGGCCAGTTACGTGCTGGCGCCGCTCTCGTTCTTCTCCGCTTTTGACCCGCCGGTGCTGCCCGGCTACCCGCGGCTGGCAAAGGCCGATGGCGCACCCGGCTTCGGGCGGGTCATCAAGCGTGTGGCGCGCTTTGTGAGCCGCAAGTGGCCTGAGCCTATCTACGAACTGCGCCGCGAATTGGGACTGCCACGGGGCGTCAATCCGCTCTTTGACGCCAAGCACTCGCCATCCCTGGTGCTGGCGCTGTTTTCGCGCGTGCTGGGCACCGAGCAGAAGGACTGGCCGCAGCACACGCTGATTACCGGCTTCTGCTACTACGACGCGGAGTCGGGCAACCATGAGCTGCCGCCGGATCTGGAGGCGTTTCTGGCCGCGGGCGAGCCGCCGGTGGTCTTCACGCTGGGCTCGGCCGCGGTGCTGACGGCGGGAAAGTTTTATGAATTTTCAGCGCGCGCGGCCATCCGGCTGGGGATTCGCGCGGTGCTGCTGATCGGCACCGACCCGCGCAACCGGCCGCGGACCAAACTGCCGGAGTCGCTCTGCGTGGCCGAGTACGCGCCTTACTCCAAGCTCTTCAGCCGCGCGTCGATGGTGGTGCATCAGGGCGGCGTGGGGACAACCGCGCAATGCCTGCGCGCGGGCAAGCCGATGCTGATTGTGCCCTTCTCGCACGACCAGCCGGATAACTGCCGGCGGATGCAGTGGCTGAAGGTGGCGCGGGGAATGACGCGCGCGAACTATACGCCGCTGCGCGTGGCGCGCCGCCTGCGGTCGATGCTGGCTGAGCCGCTTCTTTTTCAGCGGGCCGAGAGGGTGGCCCGCAAACTTAGCCACGAGGACGGCGTGCGCACCGCCTGCGACGCGCTGGAGGAGTTATACCGAAACGCCAGGAAGAACTAACTCTGAGCGGGCCGCCAGCGCAGAATCGGCTTGCGGGCCGCCTGTACCTCGTCCAGGCGTGAGACGCGCGTCGAGTGCGGCGCGGTCCTGACTAACTCCGGCGTCTCCTCCACTTCCTTGGCAATCGAGCGCATCGCGTCGATGAAGATGTCCAACTCCTCCTTGGGCTCGCTCTCCGTAGGCTCGATCATCAGCGCGCCATGCACAATCGTCGGAAAACTGACCGTGTAGGGATGGAAGCCGTAGTCGATGAGCCGCTTGGCGATGTCACCGGTTTTGACGCCCCTGGCCGCCTGCCGCTTGTCGCTGAAAACCACTTCGTGCATCGACGCTGTCTTATAAGGCAACTCGTAAACATCTTCAAGTTTTGCGCGGATGTAGTTCGCGTTCAGCACCGCGTCTTCGGTAGTCTGGCGCAGGCCGTCCGGGCCGTTGGCCAGGATGTATGACAGCGCGCGAATGAAAACGCCGAAGTTACCATAGAAGGCTCTCGCCCGGCCGATGGAGCTAGGACGGTCATAGCTCCAGTACTTCGTACCGTTCTCGTTTCGGACTAACACCGGGATAGGTAGAAACGGCTCCAAAAACTTCTTGCAGGCCACCGGGCCGGAGCCGGGTCCGCCGCCGCCGTGCGGCGAGGAGAAGGTCTTGTGCAGATTCAGGTGCATCACGTCCACGCCGAAGTCGCCGGGCCGCGCCTTGCCGACGAGGGCATTCATGTTCGCGCCGTCCATGTAAAGCAGCGCGCCCTTGGCGTGGAGGATTTCGGCGATCTTCTCCATCTGGTTCTCAAAAACTCCAATGGTCGAGGGATTGGTCAGCATCAGCGCGGCAGTTTCCTCATCCACCTGCTGGGTAAGTGCTTCTAAGTCAATGCCACCCTCGGCGTTGGACTTGAGCGTTTCGACTGTGTAGCCGCATATCGCCGCGGAAGCTGGATTGGTACCGTGCGCCGAGTCCGGAATCAGCACCTTGCGGCGCGGATTGCCCTGTGACTCGTGCCATGCGCGGACTAACATGATTCCGGTAAGTTCTCCGTGCGCGCCGGCCGCCGGCTGCAAGGTAATCGCGTCCATGCCGGTGATTTCCAGCAGGCAACGCTGCAGCAGATCGATGATTTCGAGAGAACCCTGCGCCAGCGCATCGGGCCGGTAAGGATGCGCCTCGGCCAGACCCTCGATGCGGGCGACTAACTCATTCACGCGCGGGTTGTATTTCATCGTGCAGGAGCCGAGAGGATACATTCCCAGGTCGATGGCGTAATTCCACGTCGAAAGGCGCGTGAAGTGGCGGATGATTTCAACTTCGCTCAGCTCTGGCAGCTCTGCGGGCGTCTTGCGGTAAGCGGAGCCAAGCAGAGACGCGGCATCGACGATGGGCACATCGAGCGCGGCTAGTTTATAGGCACGCTTGCCGGGCGAGGACTTCTCGAAGAGCAGCGCCTCGTTCTGCGTCGGGTGCTGGCGAACTTTCTTGTTGCTCGAAATTGAAATTTCAGGTGTCGCCATTTTGACTTTTCCCTCAGGGGCTAAAGCCCCATCGTTTTTGCGGACTTCATCGGCACGACTGAAGTCGTGCCCTTTCAAAGCTGGACTTATTCACGGACTTTCTCATGCCCGCACTTTTTTGAAGGCTATGCTTTGGCCGCGAGTACCTTGGCCGCGTTGTCAATCTGTTCCCGCGTTACCATCTCCGTCGCGCACCACAGGGTTGCGTTTTTCAATTCTGGATACCAGCGAGATAACTCAATACCGCCGACAATCTTGTTGTCCAGAAGCCGTTGGCCCCATTGCGCCGGGGCTTCCTCGGTCTGCAAAACAAACTCGTTGAAGCGCGGCGCGCCGGTGAGCAAGAGCTTCGCTCCGGGCTGCGCGCTGAGCGTTTGTGCCGCATAACTTGCCTTGGCCAAATTCTGCCCGGCTAACTCGCGGATGCCTTCCTTGCCGTAGACGCTGAGGAAGATTGTCGCCATCAGCGCCACCAGAGCTTCATTACTACAAATGTTGGAGGTGGCCTTTTCGCGGCGGATGTGCTGCTCGCGCGTGGCCAGGGTCAGCACAAAGCCGCGATTTCCGTTGCCGTCCGTGGTCTGGCCGACAAGCCTTCCCGGCATCTGCCGCACGAATTGCTCTTTGGCAGCGATCACTCCGCAGTACGGGCCGCCATAACTCAGCGCCACGCCGAAGGACTGCGCTTCCAGGCTGACAATGTCGGCTTCGACCGGCGGGCGCACAAGCCCCAGCGAAACCGCCTCGGCGATGGAGACGATCAGCAGCGCGCCCTTGGCGTGTACGATCTCCGCAATGGCTGGAATATCTTCGATCACTCCGAAGAAGTTGGGGCTTTGCACCAGAACGGCGGCGGTTTCTTCTGTAACTGCCGCCTCCAACGCCGCCGAATCGATGCGGCCGGTTTCGCGGTCGTAACTCGCCAGAGTTATCGGCAGTCCCTGATGCTTTGAATAAGTCGCCATAACCTCGCGGTACTCGGGATGAACCGTGGCGGCAACCACGGCCTTCTCCCGGCGCGTGATGCGCATGGCCATACGAACCGCCTCGGCCGCGCCGGTCGAGCCGTCATACATACTGGCGTTGGCCACGTCCATGCCGGTCAGTTCGGCGATCATGGTCTGAAACTCAAAGATAGCTTGCAGCGTGCCTTGAGCTATCTCGGCCTGATAGGGCGTATAACTGGTCAGAAACTCGCCGCGCTGGACGAGCGAGTCGATGATGACCGGGCGGTAGTGGCGATAGGCGCCGGCGCCGAGAAAGCTGGCGTAATCGGTGGCGTTCTTCTCGCCCGCCGCGCGGAAGTAGTCGATGATTTCGCTTTCGGCGTGCGCGCGCGGCACGTTGAGAGCGCCGGGGAAGCGGCGTTCGGCGGGAATAACGGCGAACAAATCGTCAATGGAGGCCGCGCCGATTGCGGCCAGCATCTTTTCGCGTTCAGTGGGAGAGTTCGGCAGATAGCGCATGGGGCTTTCCTAGTGGTCAGGGATCAGGGGTCAGGGAACAGGGAACAGTTTCGACTCGCCGGGGAAAGGAAAGTTTGGTGCGGGAAACAACCTCTGATCCCTGTTATTTATTCCGCTTTCGATTCTTTCGCGATCTCTTCCGCGATGAAGGCCTCATAGGCGGCGGCGTCGAGCAAGGAATTCAACTGCGCGGGATCGGCCAGCTCGACCTTGATGATCCAGCTCTCGTGGGGCTTCTCGTTGATTGTGTCGGGGGCGTCGGTCAACGCTTCATTAATGGCGGTGACCGTGCCGGTGACGGGCGAGAAGAGGTCACTGACCGCCTTCACGCTCTCGACCGAGCCGAAGGTCTCGTGGGCAGTCACCGGGTCGCCAACTTTCGGCATTTCTACATAGACGATGTCGCCCAGGGAGCTTTGGGCGTAGTCGGTGATGCCGATGGCGGCAATCGTGCCCGTAAGCTCGATCCATTCATGCTCGCGGGTGTAACGGAAATTCGTTGGATAGGCCATGACGGGGTTCTCCTTGACAGGGGTAGTGTACGGCGCGGGGTAGGGGTGAGGGAACAGATGACAGGGATCAGGAATCGGCCTCAGTTGCCAAAGCCGGGATAGGGCGCCAGGGGGACGACGAAGAGGATTTCCAGCAGTCCTGCCTGATTGATGGGCAAGCTGTCGATGGCGGCGCGGGCTTCGGCCTCGCTGGCGGCCTCCCAAAGAATGGCAGCGCCGGGAATGTCGCCGCGCTTCCAGATTTGGCGCAGCAAGCCGGACGAGTACAGCACCTTGACGCGCGCGGTTTCGCGGGCCATCAGCTCCGGGGTGAAGGCTTCGGGCGGAAACTGATCGACGCGGCGGCGGGAAAGCGAGAGGAATTGCATAGATTGATTATAAAAGCAGGGAACGGGGAATCGAGCCATCGACTACGTTCTGTCCCCTGATCCCTTGACAACTTCAGTAAAGTTCGACCACTGCTCGACCCTGAAGGCGCGGATGTCCCGCACCGATTTTGGAAACCATGCGCGGTCACGCAGGGATTGAATCGCCAGAAACAGGTTGGCCATGTTTTCGTCGTCCGTCACATAAAGACTTCCCTGCACGCGGCTAAACCCATGTTCGCCCAGGATTTCGCCGATCTCCGAGTAAGCCTGCGAAATGCCCTTGGGATGATACTTCTCCGTGTCAACCACCTTCAGGTCAAAGGCCACGGCATACATTAGCGAGCCTCCGGATCATTGAGAATATGAGTCAGCCGGTACTCCACAGTTTCACCGGTTGTGACCAGCTTGATCTTAACAAGCCAGTCGCCATTCTCAATCTGACGAAGCGCCTGACCAACTTCGTATTGCTCACCGATATTTCCAAAGGTCTTAATCTTTCCAACCGGGATAAATGGCGGAGCGATCAGTTCCGGCATAAAGAACCTCCTACGCTTAAATCCAATCTTATGATAGCCCGTTTACGGTGAAAGGAACTTAAGATTCGACCTTTCCCCTACTTCTGAAAAAAACGGCCATGGCCGCCGTTGGCCCAGGGGTTGTAATGGGCGGCGAAGCTGGCGCGGTGCTGGACGCTGGGGTGGCTGTACTCCCAGAACTCGATGAAGGGGCTTGGATTGGGGTCCAGCAGCGCGGCTTCGCCAATGTGGTTGAAGGCGGAGACGGTGGTTTGCTGCGGATCGGCGACCAGGCCGTGGATCGCCTCCTGGCCGTAGACGTCGGCCTCGTGCTCGAAGTGGCGGCTGAGGGCGTTACTGGCCGGTTGCAGGATAAGGCTGGCGACGGAAAGAGCAAAGAGCAGCACCAGAAAACCCTGGCGGCTGGCCAGCGGATTCTGGCCGATCTCGCTCCCGCCCAACTGCCAGCGGACGGCGAAGCGATGCGCCAGCCAGCCGGCAAAGGCGGCCGTGATCCAAAAGACAAAGAAGAGGCCGATGGCCTCGCCGGAAAGCTCTTTGGGAATGTGGTTGAGGACGTAATGGCCGCTCTCGTGACCGAAAATGAAGAGCACTTCGTCGTCGGGCAGGCGGTCGGTGGCCGTGTCCCACATGACAAAGCGCTTGGTGGCGCCGATGCCGGTCACATAAGCATTCAAACCAGTGCTTTTGGCGCTGGCTTTCATCAAAAACATACGGTCGGGAGCGATGTGGGTTCCGGTGCGGGCAACGACGGTTTCCAACTTCGTCACCAGAGCGGGATGGCTTTGGGCAAGGGGCTCAAACTTGTTGAAGATGGGACTGAGCAGCGGCGTTGCGAAGACGGAGAGCACAATAAGCGGCAGCGAGACCAGCCATATCCAAAACCAGTAGCGGCGCGAAGAAACGCGGACCAACCAGTTGAAGAGCAGCAAAACGGGCGTGCCCAGCAGCAGCGAGAGGCCCAACGCCTTGCCCTGATCGGCGAACCAACTGCCCCAGCCTTGAATGCTGATGCCGTAGTGGTGGCTGGCTGCGTGGCCGATGGCGTCCAGCGGCAGACTGGCCAGCGCCGTGACCAGCAGAAAGACAGCGAAGAAGAGCAGTCCTTGCAGCCATCGGCGGCGCAGCAGGCGCTGTGTCCATGCGGCCAGACCGGCGGCCCAGCCGATGGCCAGCAGTAGCCAGAGAACAACTAGGTCCCAGAGCGATCCGGCAATATCGAGGGCCGTGCGAATGCGGTTGAGAACGATGGCCTGGGCGAGCTTGCCGGGAGGCAGCGTGTAGGCCTGTGTGCTGGCGGGTTGGGATGAAGCCGCTGCTGGCGCTGCCGTGGAGGCTGGCGCGGGCTGCGATTGTGTGGCCTGCGCGCGGCCCAGGACCGGAGCCAGGCTTGTCAGCAGGAAGGCAAGAAGAATCGCTGGCAGCTTTCGGCGCATAAATATCATGACTAATTTTCCTTTTCAGTAGGTTACTCTGAAAGGAATCCAGATTGAAGAGGCATTTTATGAATTTTCATCGGATGAAAGAGCTTTTTTGGGCCGCCGGAAGGCGGATCGTCCGTGCCCGCAGCGTGCGCGCTGTTTTTGCCGTTCTGGCGCTGGCTTTGGCGCTGCCGGCCAGCGCGCAGCAGCCAGCCGCGCCCGGACGCCACCCCGCGAACGAAAATCCGTCCGCGAGGACCCCGGTGCTCTTAGACGCGCTGACCACCGAGATGCATCGCGCCTTCACCTCACTGGGCAAGCAAGGCGACAGCAAGCAATTGCCGCCTTACTTCCTGAGCTACGCGGTCAGCGACGCCAGTGTGGTGGACATTCGCGCGCAATATGGGGCGCTGGTGACGAGCGTGGGCAGCCACGTTCGTCAGGCTGACGTGCAGGTGCGCGTCGGCGACGCCAAGCTGGATAACACGCACGGAAGCCATCGCGGCGCGGCGGTCAACAGCGTCCAGTTACCGCTCAACGACGACCGGGAGGCGCTGGCGCGTTCGTTGTGGCTGGCGACCAACGCGGGCTACGGCAATGCGCTGGACAATTATATGCGGGTGAAGACCGAAGCCGAGGTGCGGGCCAAGGAGGAGGACAACTCGCCGGACTTCAGCCAGGAAGCGCCGCAGGTGCATCTCGGCCTTCTGGCGCCGCCAGTCAAGATCGATCGCGCGGCCTGGGAACAGCGCGTGCGGGCGCTTTCGCGCATCTTTCGCGCGTACCCGGATGTCTATCAGAACGTGGCCGTGCTGACCGTGCAGAATGAGACCGATTACTTCGTCTCGTCGGAGGGCTCGCGGCTGGTGGCTCCGCACCTGTCTGCGCGAGTCGTGGTCTTTGCAACCACCCGCGCCGAGGACGGTACGGATCTGTTTCGGGCGCGGACCTTCGAGGCCGAAACAGTGGAGGGCCTGCCCGCGCAGGCTGAGATGGAAGCTGGCGTGCGCGAACTGGGCGTCAGCCTGGAGGCGCTGCGCAAGGCGCCCCTGACCGAGCCCTTCAACGGGCCGGCGCTTCTCTCCGGGCGCGCCGCGGCGGTCTTCTTCCACGAGGTGCTGGGCCACCGGCTGGAAGGCCAGCGGCAGCGCGGCGACGAGGAGGGCCAGACCTTTACCAAGGAAGTGGGCCATGAGGTACTGCCAGACTTCCTTTCCGTGGCCGACGATCCGACCCTGACCACCTTCGGCAAAACCTGGCTGAGCGGCAACTACGAGTATGACGACGAAGGCCAGAAGGCGCGCCGCGTCGATCTGATTCAGAACGGCGTGCTGAAGAATTTTCTGATGTCGCGGATGCCCATTGCCAGCTTTGCCAACTCGAATGGCCATGGCCGCGGGCAGGCTGGCAGGGTGCCCACCGGACGGCAGGGCAACCTGATTGTGACCTCGACCAAAACCGTGCCGGAGAGCGAACTGCGTAAGCAGTTGATTGAGGAAGCGAAGAAGCAGGGCAAGCCCTACGGACTCTACTTCGAGGACATTTCTTCGGGCTTCACGCTGACCCAGCGCCGCACCCCGCAGGCCTTTGAAGTGGTTCCGCTGGTGGTTTGGCGGGTCTATGCGGATGGGCGGCCGGATGAGCTGGTCCGCGATGTGAACATTGTGGGCACGCCGCTGGCGGCGATGAAGAGCATTCTGGCCACGGGCGACAAGAGCGAAGTCTTCAACGGCGAGTGCGGCGCGGAGTCGGGCACGGTCCCGGTCAGCGCGGTGGCTCCGGCCATGCTGCTCCGCTCAATGGAAACCCAGCGCCAGCCCAAGGGCGAAGCCCGGCCGCCGATTCTGCCCATTCCGGGAGCGAAATAGGGATTAGGGATTAGGAAACAGACTGGGCGCCCCATCCTTTCCGCGTTTTGTGCGGAAAGGGTGGGACACCACAAACCTCAATCAGTTTTGCTTGGGGTGAATTGCTTTTTGGTGGAGGCGCGATGAAACCGATTCGTTCGATTGCACTGTTCGCTGGATTTCTGGCGGTCCTTCTGAGCGGCGTTTGCGTAAGCGCCGTGGCCGAGCCCACCCGCGCCGCGGCGGAAAAAGACCCCGTGCTGAAAGCCATGCTCGAAGAGCTGGACCGCAGCCAGAGCCACTTGCAGTTGCCAGGCTTGGCGAAGCCGTTCTTCATTCAGTACCGGATTGAAGATGTGGACGGCTTTACCACCAAAGCGGCCTTTGGCGCGAGCCTCCAAGCCCAGCGCGCCCATCAGCGCATTGCCTTTATCTCGGTGCGAGTGGGCGACAACAAGACCGACAGCTCCGGCGGCCGAGGCGACAGCGCGATCGAGCTGGCGGCTCTGGACGGCGATCCGATTGCCATTCGCTCGGCGCTGTGGGCTGGAACCGACCAGGCCTACAAGGCCGCGCTGAAGGCTTATGCGCAAAAACAGGCCGCGCTCAAACAGGTGGAAACGCCGCCGCAGGCCGATGACTTCAGCCGCGAAAAACCGCTGATCTCGCTGGCCGCGCCGCTCCCGTTGAATCTGGACGAGACGGCCTGGGCGGAACGCGTGGCGCGGTCGAGCGGCCTCTACCGGACCAGCGCCGAGGTGAAAGCCAGCCAGCGCGATGTGCAGTATTCCTTTGCCCAGTTTCAAGCGCGCGCGACGGCCACATGGCTGGTCAACAGCGAAGGCGCCATCGTGCGCAAGGCGGCGGCCAGATACGAGGAGAGTTTCATGGTGGGCACACAGGCGGCCGACGGCATGAGGCTGGAGCGTTCCTATTCGACCACCGGAAACTCGCTTGAGGATTTGGATTCACCTCCGGCCTTCGATCAGCGCGCGGTTGCGCTGATCGCCTCGCTGACGGACCTGCGCAAAGCGCCGCTGGTCGAAGATGAGTATCACGGTCCGGTGCTGCTGAGCGCCGACACGAGCACCAGCATCCTGGCTGGCCTGCTGGCGGGCGCGGTGACGGCCTCGCGGCCGCCGCTGGGCACCGAGGCGCGCACCAACGGCCCCTTTGCCTCGAGCTTCCACGCGCGGGTGCTGCCGGAGTTTCTGGACGTGGTGGACGATCCCGGCCTGAAAAGCTACCAGGGCAAGGGCCTGCTGGGCGCTTATGACGTGGATGACGAAGGCGTGCCAGCGCGGGCGGTGAAGGTGATTACTGAGGGCAAGCTGGAGAGTTATTTGATCGGCCGCGAGCCGGTGCGCGACTTTCCGCAGTCGAACGGCCACGGACGCGCCGGCGTGGCGTCAGAGCCGAGGCCCGCGGTCGGCGTGCTGAAGGTGACCGCGAAGAATGGGCTGACAGACGAGGAGCTCAACCGCAAGCTGCTGGAGTTAGGCCATGATCGCGGCCTTGCGAGCGTATATTCCGTGGAAACGCTGGGCGGCAAGCTATCGCCCAGGCTACTCTATCGAGTCAGCCCGGACGGCAAGCGCGAACTGGTGCGCGGCGCGGCGCTGGACGACCTGGATCAGCGCGCGCTGCGCTCGAATGTCGAGGCCGCGGGCAAGGAACTGTTTGTGCTGAACATCTCCGGTGACGTGCCCGCGACGGTGCTGGCCCCGGCCTTGCTGGTGGACGACGTGACCGTCAAGCGCGCCAACGAGAAGAACAACAAACTTCCCTTCTATCCGCCGCCGGAGTAGGGTTCGCTGAAATCCGGAACATCTTCGGTCTGCATTTCGACTCCATGCACCTCCAATGCCTACCGCGCACAGACGGGATCGGAGCGGCGACATTCAGCTTGGGAAGACGGCAGTCTATTGGGAACAAAGAACATAGCGTTTCCAGCATCTCGTTCTGGCGATAGAGAATACGGGCGTTTCCGAAAGCGCCGTTCTCCAGCATTCGTACTTTGGCATCCGCAGAATCATCCAGCACCGCGATTTGAACGAATAGTTTTCAGAGGCGGGCAAGGGGAGCAACTTCTCTGGAGCATGGGCAGGATTTGCGGGCGCGCGGAGCTGATTACACTCCCGGCCTGTTCAATCGCTGAGATCGAGAGCGGGAGCAAATATTTTGTGCTCGGAGTCCAGAATCTCCAGCGGGCAGTTTCTCTGATTGCAAAGAAGCAATTTATATTTGATGGGTACGGATTTGCATTGGAGAGGAAACATGCACAGACGTTTTTTTCGCGACTCATCGATTGTCATGGTTGCCATCGGCGCCCTTGCCTGTTGGCAGCTTATGCTCGCTCCTTTGGCCGTTGCGCAAAGCGCCCAGCCGCGCTATCTGGATACGGCTCTTCCAGCTGAGACGCGGGCCGCCGATCTGGTCGGACGCATGACGCTCGAAGAGAAGGCTTCACAGATGGTCAATCAGTCGCGCGCCATTACGCGGCTTGGCGTTCCCGCCTACGACTGGTGGAACGAGGCTTTGCATGGAGTCGTGACCGGCGGAATCACTGAGTTTCCCGAGCCTGTGGGACTGGCGGCAACCTTCGATGCGGCAGCCATTCATCAAATGTCTCATGTGATCGGCATCGAAGGGCGCATCAAGCATGAGCGTGCCGTGAAAGAGGGGCACAGCAATATGCTGGAAGGGCTTGATTTCTGGGCGCCGAATGTAAACATTTTCCGTGATCCGCGCTGGGGGCGCGGCCAAGAGACCTACGGAGAGGATCCGTTTCTCTCCGGGCGCATGGGCGTTGCCTACGTGACCGGCCTTCAGGGCGACGACCCGCGCTATTACCTGGCCATCTCCACGCCCAAGCACTTTGCCGTGCATAGCGGCCCTGAGCCATCGCGCCATCGCGACGATGTGAGCGTCAGCAAGCACGATGAACTGGATACCTATCTGCCCGCCTTTCGCGCGGCGGTAACTGAAGGCAAGGCCGGATCGGTGATGTGCGCCTACAACTCGATCAATGGCGTGCCGGCCTGCGCCAACCAGTTCCTGCTTCAGGATCAGTTGCGTGACAAGTGGGGTTTTCGGGGGTATGTGGTCTCCGATTGCGATGCGGTTGGAAATGTAACCAGAGATCATCACTACGTGAAGACCCTGCCCGAGGCCGCCGCCATTGTTATTCAGCGCGGCATGGACAACGAGTGCAACTCCTACCAGAAGATCGCCGACGATCACGACTACCGACAGTACTACGAAGCGGTCAAACAGGGCTTTCTCAAGGAGAGCGAGATGGATCGCTCGCTGGTGCGCCTCTTCACGGCTCGCATCCGGCTGGGCATGTTCGATCCGCCGGTGATGGTTCCTTACACGAAGATCGACGAAAAGGAACTGGACAGCGCCGAGCATCGCGCGCTGGCGCGCAAGATCGCCAATGAGTCGATGGTGCTGCTGAAGAATGACGGTGTGCTGCCGATTTCCAGGCAGGGCAAAAAGATTCTTGTTGTGGGGCCGCTGGCTGAGCAGACCAAGGTGCTGCTGGGCAACTACAACGGCCATCCCTCGCGTTCGGTTTCGATTCTCGACGGAATGTATGCCGAGTTCGGCAAGGACAACGTGGCCTACAAGCCCGGAACGACCTATCTGGAGCATCGCACCTATCCGATTCCCGCCGAGGCCTTCCGCGCCGGCGGACAAAACGGCCTGCGCGTGAGCTACAAATTCGCGCCAGCGCCGGCAGCCGGCGGCAAGCAGCCTGAGCCTTTCACTGTGGATGGCGGCATCACGGCGAATGCAAGCGCCGAGCAGTTGCCGGAATTCAAGGACAAGCCCAAAGGCAAGCTGATTTCGATTGAATGGACGGGCAAGATCAACGTCAGCGAGACAGGCTACTACTACATCGGTATCGAATCGCAGGGCACAGGTTCGGTCTTTCTTGGCGGCAAGTACGTGGCCGGCACGCCAGGCTGGGATGCGACCGCCGAGCGGCTGGGACGGCTCTACTTGGAAGCCGGCAAACCGGTCGATCTCAAGGTCACCTACGAGCCAGCCGATACCACCAGGATGCACGGCGAACTGGTGTGGATCAAGCCCGAAACCGAGCGGCAAGCGCAGGCCGTTGAGGCTGCTAAGAGTGCCGATGTCGTGGTTGCCGTCGTTGGCATCACGAGCGAACTGGAAGGCGAAGAGATGTCGGTGGAAGAGCCCGGATTCAAGGGCGGTGATCGCACCGCGATCGATTTGCCCAAGGCCGAGCAGGAATTGGTTGAAGCGCTCGCTGCCGCGGGCAAGCCGCTGGTTCTGGTTCTCACCAACGGCAGCGCGCTGGCCATCAACAAGGAGTCAAAACTGGCCAATGCGGTTCTCGATGCGTTCTATCCGGGCGAAGAGGGCGGCGCGGCTGTGGCGGAAACGCTCTCTGGCAGCAACAATCCAGCCGGCCGGCTGCCGATCACTTTTTACGCCAGCCTCGATCAGTTGCCGCCATTCAGCGACTACGCGATGAAGGGCAGAACCTATCGCTACTTCACCGGCAAGCCGCTTTTCCCATTTGGATTTGGCTTGAGCTACACGACCTTCCAGTACGGCGATCTCAAGCTCAGCGCGAACGCCGTCAAGGCTGGCGATCCGCTCTCCGCCGAGGTCGCGATTACGAACACAGGCAAGGTGGCTGGCGATGAAGTCGCTGAGCTCTATCTGAAGTTTCCCCCGGCGGACGGCGCGCCGCTGCTGGCTCTGCGCGGCTTTGAGCGTATTCACCTGGCGCCGGGCGAGACCCGCAAAGTTGCTTTCCAGTTGAATCCGCGCGATCTGAGTATGGTCACTGCGGCCGGCGATCCGGCGATCACCGGCGGACAGTACACGCTGTTCGTTGGCGGCGCGCAGCCGGGCGACACGCAAACCGGCGCCAGTGCGGAATTCAACATTCAAGGAACCGTTAAAATTCCCGAGTAGTGACGAATCCCTGGCATTTCGACTGAAGTGCCAGGGATTCGTCACTTAGACTCATCGATAACTTCAATTGCCGATATCGTTGCATAGTTTGCGATTGGCTCGAACGTCAAATCGAGTTTCCCTTCCGGGGAAGGCTGCAGGTGATAGAACGTCTTGGTGAGAGCGTGCAGGCTGCCAACTTCTTTTAAGATATCGAAGTTGTCGAGCAGCGTTGAGCCATTGCAATAAACGCGAAATACCCTGCTTCCTACACCTCCGGAGCCGGAAGCCTGGGGGCCCCAATACAACTCGGCGAAATGGAGCACAAGCGTGTAACGGCCGCGCGTGTCCACCGGAATCGAATAGGTGAAGTGGCCATAATGCTCCTGCGCATAAAGGCCTGGATCGGGAGAGCCACTGACCTGTCGCGGCGGATCGGAAACCGCGCCATTCTGGAAGTAGTTGTCCGGATGCCACAGGTTACCCTGGTGGTCTGTGACGGCAGCAGGCTGCGTGACAATGCGAACCGGAAGCTGCCGATGCGGCAGACCGGGCAGAATCTCAATGGCGTTCAGTGACGGCGCAGATCGTACCATGGAGAAGGCAAGATGAAGATAGCCATCCTTGCCAGGGTAAATATCCTTGAATATTCGTTCGTCAGCGATATTCTCCCCCAGAGCATCGGAACTGATATTGAATGAAGCTAAGAGGGGTTGGCCATTGATATTTACATTAAAAGATGCCGCCTTGAAATCAACTGGCTGCGAAGCCACGAAGAACAGATGGAGTTCATAGGGCCCTGGCGCAAGGGGAATATTGTAGGTGAAGTCGCCAGTTCGCCAATGTTCGAAGAGCATCTGATCACTGGTTCGCGCCACCAGGGCGTCTGGACGCCGGAACGCACCACCACCATGAAAATAGCGATCAGCCTGCCAGTACTCACCCGCACTGTCAATCTTTGGTGTTCCATCGTACCCGGCAAGCAAGCGAAGCGGAACCTGAGCCGCATTTTGCGGCGCAGGTTGAGCGGAGTTGATCGGATGCGGCGTAACGCCTTCAAGGGCCTTGCTGCGCGCAAAGAACCGGGTTGCGCCGAAGCCCGCAACAAGCAGCGCGGCAATTCCTGCGATGACGTACAGCAAAGTCCACTTTGGATGAGCGCGCGCTGCAGGATGGCTTGCCCCGACCTGCCCCGCTTCAGATAAAGCCAGCGATTCTCCCGCCTCCGCAGCCAGCGCGGAGGGCAAACTTGCGGCTTTCTCGTCATCCGCCTGAGGCTCAGGCGCCGATTTCATTTGGGGGGATGTATCGCGGCGGGTGAATGCCAGAACATAGCTACCTTGTGGAAGCGAGATCTGAACTTCGTGCCCTCTGCCCTCTGTTTCGTAGTACTCCTTCAGCCTCTTTCTCAGCCGATAAGCCTCGACCCGCGCGATGGAATCCCGCGAGGCATCGAAAGATGTCTTGGAGCGGTCCAAGACTTCGGTCGCAATATTGTACTCATTGATCTCGTCGATTCTGTTCTGAAAGTATCTCTCCGCAATATACTTCAAAATCCTCTCGAGGCGCGGAGTACGCGCGAGCGCGGCCAAGACAAGTTCCAACTCGGCACGTTCTGAATCAGCCGAATGTAAAGCGAAGATCTGCTCCATGAACTCACTCCAAGTGAATGAGTCAATATTAGGATGCACATGTGGGATTGCCAATGCAAAATGTACAGTTGTACCTGGATGGAGGCCCCTGCTTCTGGCGTTAAATTTGTTTAATGTGTTGATAAAAAAAGAGATAGATATGTGAATCGCAGGTAAATAATACTGTACATCATTAACGATTGCGCGGCACGACTTCGGGCTCGTGTCGTTCTCTCGCTGAGTCTTGGGTCGAAAATGCCCACAAGAGGTGATCGTTGCAACAGGCAACTGAAGGTAATCTCATTGGGAGTCCCCACCAGCCCCGTAAACGGTTTGAACGATCAGAATTTGAACTGTAGAGGCAATCTTGTTGGGGACAAGTGCAAGAATTCAAGCGTATTCAACGGCCGACGGACACGGAGTTGATATTGAGAAAGTTTGAGCATCAGCGCGATGTTGAGACCGTTCGCTTTTGGCACCAGCGCTCAGGCCTTATGATCGATTTCCCGCACAGTGAAAGAGCGCATGGCTGTCCGCAGCATTGATGAAATGAAATCCGAAGGGAAAGCGATGCTGGAACATCTCCGACGTGCCGTCAACGTCAACAGATTGCGCGCATCCATCGACTTCAACGGACGATCGGCTCGTAAGCGATCAGATGTGTGCCTCGTAATTCTGCTCTGGGTTGGGGCTCAGGTCCAGGCGCCTGCGAAAGCACCTGCGCCTGAAGAAAGTGCGTCTGGGGAAACTCAGGCGCCTGCCGCGCCGCAGTTTGCAACTCCTGAATTGCGGCCGATGTCTCCCCTGACTCGATCAGCGACTCTCCCAGGACCCGGTGAGGCGCAGCAATATCCGGGTTTGCCTTCACTGCGGCGGGCATAGGGAAGCGCCTTCTCCGCAGCGCCCTGCTTCAAATAGATCATCGCCATTTGCAACAGCGCGCTGGTGTGAGAGGGGTTGAGCTCAAGTTCGCGCTGAAACTCCAGCAGGGCCTTTTCGGGGTCGTTTTGCATCAGGAACGAGCCACGCTCGTAGTGCACGTTGGGATGATCCGGATAAGCGGTAACGAGTTCCTCGATAAGCCGCGCTGCCCCCTGGCTGTCGTGCGTGACATACGCGTGCATCGCTTCGCCCGCCCTTAGATAGAGGTCGTGGTCCTGTTCTGGACTCTTGGAGGGCAGCAGTGGAACTCGGAGGAGACTCAAGCCCATGGCCTCGATCACCTCCGGATACGTGCCCGTGGCAGCAATGGGAATAAGACGTTCAATTGCCTTTTCGGGCTCGCCGTAGCGGTTCAGCAGCAGGGCGATGCGAAAGCGGACCAGGTAGGCGAGTTCGTCCTTTCCGGCAAAGCCGGCGCTTTCCGAACGCAAGAGATATTCCAGCGCTTGCGGATAGTTCGCGAGTTCAAACTCGCACATTCCGGCCAGCCCCCAGGCCGGACCATTTCCAGGCTCCAAAGTTGCCAAGTGCCGGAAGGCATCGCGCGCTTCGGCGTAGCGTTTCAGCCCTTACAGGCTCATGCCCAGATACCAGCTTCCTTCTTTCCAGCTTGGCCTCAGCTTGAGTCCCTCGCGGTAGCGCGCAACTGCTTCCTCAAGTTGATTCGCCTCTCGGGCTTCGGTCGCTTGCTTCTCGACTTCCTCAAATGCCAGGCTGGCCGGTCTCTGCGGCCAAAGCGGCACGGCCAATGTCACCGTGAGCCCCAGCAAGAGAGCCAGGAAAAAGCTCTGGATGCGAAGTTGCAGAGTTGTTCTGAGCGAATGTCATTCCGAGCGAGCTTACACATGATTCCAAACCCCGGAAATCAGAAATATACCAGCAGAGAGCTCATGCGGGGCGCTAACGCGCATCGATGGTTGCTGACCATCTCGCCACTGGCCACCGCATTGGCCGCGGACTCATCTGGTCCAGCCGCCGATTCTGTCGCCGCGATTGCTGGATGTGGCCTCAAATGCGTCCTCATGGCAGCAGGCGTTCGAAACCCGGTGTCCGCAAGGAGAATCGGTCACTCCCATCGATGAACGGTGTTTGCATCATCTGGATTCTGCCCGGCCCGGAATCCGCAAGAGAATGCCGGATACAGATCGCTGCATTGTGGACCAATGCGCCGCGAAGGCAAGAGGCCGGCACTTCGATGCGCCGGTGCTTTTGCCGTGTTCCCTCATGGTCCCGCTATCCTGGCAGACCTCCAAGGCCGCGTACACGTAGAGATCGAACACAGGCGCCGATGAGTGGGCCGTTCCTCAATTCGAGGCGTTAACGCCACTCTTGTGCTGCCATTTAACAAGTGCATTGTGTTTCGAACCTTACTTGTTTTCAACACAATGCGGAGTTTTAACGCGTTCGTGCAAGTTCGTGCAAGTTTTAACTTCACAAACGCCTTCTGCACAACACAAAATTCCTTTCTGTTCATATCATAGGAAGGATGCGGCACGAGCAACTTCGGCGGGGAAGCAAGAACTGTGGCAGAAAAAGTAAACGTTATCTGCATCGGTTAAGTTCTGGCCCTTCCGTAAGAAAGCGCAAATGGGCAGATCAAGGCAATGGGCCCGAGTCTTCGCTTTCAGAGCAGCGCTTTGGCCGTGTCTTCCAGAACCCCCACTTCCGTGGGATTCCCTCCTTGCAGCCAGTCTGCGGGGAGATTCGGAGGCAGCACATGCGTAGCATATTTCTACGAGCGATGTTGATGGCGACCATTCTTGTCGCTCTCTCGGCATCGCTACTTGCCCAGCAAACGGGCAGCATCGTCGGCTCAGTGCTCGATAATAACGGAGCCGTCATCACCAAAGCCCAGGTGACGCTCACCAATGTGGGCACCAAGGACGTTCGTACCACAACCACGAACGCCGAAGGCTTCTTCTCCTTCAATGGCGTGGTGTCTGGCGACTTTTCCGTCACGGTTGTATCGAAAGGGTTCCAGACGGCGGAAGAGACCGGTCTCCACATCAGCCCCGGCGACCGCCGTGACCTGAACATTACGCTGTCAGTAGCAAAGGGAAACGAGTCGATCACCGTGGTCGCGGATCATTCTACGATCCCCGTGGATTCCGCCGATCTCACCTCCACTGTGGACTCGGGCGATATTAAAAAGCTCGCCATCACCGGTCGCGACGTGACCGAACTGATCAAGATATTGCCCGGCTTCAACCAGTTCACCAACTTCGGCGGCATGCAAAACAAGGCCAACTACAACTCCGCAGTCACCGGCATCGCGTCGGCGGTCGGCAATGGCACCAGCGCCGTTGGCATTCCCAGCCGCGCCGGTGGAACGGATTTAACCGCAGACGGCGCCCACATTCTCGATCCCGGTTGCAACTGTAATTCCACCCAAACGGTGAATTCCGACATGACGGCCGAGGTGAAGGTTACCAGTTCGGCCTATGGCGCGGACCAGCAAACCGGCCCAGTTGTGATTGCCGCCGTAGGCAAGGCAGGCACCGGTTCGTATCACGGCGGCGCCTATATGCACTACCGCAGCGGCGACTTGAACTCCACCGACTGGGAGATCAAGCACCTTGGCCAAAAAAAAGCGGATGAGCACTACAAATACCCCGGTGGCCAGTTCAGCGGCCCCGTTCCATTTACCCACAAGAAGTTGCTCGTCTTTGCCGGCTATGAGTATTACAACCAGGAATACCCCGAACAGACCAGCAATGGCCTGATCAAGGCCAACGTTCCGACGCTCAGCAACCGCGCTGGCCACTTTGACCCCACTTTGGCCGACAACGCCGCACAGTGCGCCGCCATGTCCAGTTCGGCTTCCGGCTGGGATTCCAAGACCCAAACATATCATGATGCGTATCGCTGCCAGACGTTCACCGACATCGCAACGTGGGTGCCTGCCAATGGTACAACCAAAGCCGGATCAAAAGTCGTTCCCGTTACGAACGATGACATTTCGGCCTACCTCGGACCGGGCGCCCTGGCGCTGCTGAACGAGATTCCAAAACCAAATTTCACCCCGACCGGAGCGCAGGATTTCAACTATGTAAAGCCGCTGTCAAACACCACCAACGGGTATATGTTCCGCACCCGTGTGGACTACAACTTCAGCGACAGTGTGAAGCTGTATGTCAGCTACAACCAGCAGCACGATCTCAGTGGTTCACCGGTGATGCGCTGGTGGTTGTATCCCGGCGCGGTGGACTTTCCCGGCAACATTTCAGTGAGCGATAACTCCAAAACTATCTCCGGCAACCTCGTCAAGGTCTTCAACGCCTCGACCACCAACGAATTCCTGGCCAACTGGAGCTATCTGTATTCCCCGGAAGTCCTGGGCAATGAGAAGGCGGTGGACAAGATCGCGACGAAATATCCGTTCACGTATCCATCTACATCCAGTATTCTGCCCAGCATCGTCAGCAACGCCTGGGGGGGGCCAGGTACAGATTCCGACATCCCAGCCCAGTACGACACGGGCAGGGCCTCCTATTTCATCCGCAAGCTGCAGCCTTCGATTAGCGACAATTTCACCAAGGTCTTCAAGACCCATACGCTGAAGGTCGGCGCCAGCTACTACGGAGTTTGGGACAAAGAGGCCAGTTTCGGCCAGAGCAATGGGCCCAACGGCACCATCAGCTATCAAGCGACTTCGAACGGGCCGAAAGATGCCTTTACACAGGATCCAGTGGTGAATTTCATGACGGATTTAGCTGAAGGGTTCTCCGTCCAGAGTGTCACCGCTCCCAACATGACCGCCTACACGCTGGGCTTCTACGTCCAGGACGATTGGAAGGTTAGCCACCGGCTGACTCTCAATCTCGGTCTGCGCCTAACCCACGATACTCCGTACACGGACGCCACCGGCGTCTTTGGCGTTCCGGCATGGACGCCCGCCTGGTACAACAAGGACATCGCGTCTGGCGTCACGGATCTGCCCGGCATGCGCTGGAAAGGTATGGATCCGGTAGGGGGAGGAATCCACACGGATCCAGACGTTCCGCTGGCTGGTCATACCCCGAATGCATTGTTCTACGCTCCTCGTTTTGGCGTCGCCTATGACTTCTTCGGCACCGGAAAGACAGTTGCTCGCGGCGGCTTCGGCATCTATTACTATGGTGATGGACTTGGCGGCTCCGCGAAAACCGGCACGCCGATGGGCGGCACCTCATGCTCCACGACGAACAATCTGAGCACTTCGTTCCTCGACCAGGTCACTGCCGCCACGATTACCTGTGCTGGAAGCACCAATGGCGTGACCAGCGGCACCGCGAACGATCCCCACGATCACGTCGAGCCGCGCACCTTGACCTACAACTTCACGATTTCGCAGCAGACGATCGGGAAAACGCAGCTCGAAGTCAGCTACATGGGCAGCCAGACCTCCGATCTGATCAATCCGATCACCGGGAACTTGGACGCTGAGATTCCGATCGGCGCCTACATGAAGCCGGACCCGAACCCCGCTTCCAAGTACTACGGGCAGATTCTGCCTCTTCACTCCACCAACGGCACCGATTCCAACGCCACAGTGGACCAGGAATCACAGGACTATCTTCCGTACCCGAACTACTCCTCTTTGAATTTGATTAACCACGGCGCATGGGCGAATTACAATGCTCTAATCGTCTCCTGGAACAAGCGCCAGGGGCATCTCACCTACAACCTGAACTACGCCTTCTCCAAGACCTTGGGCGTCATCAGCAACGGGATTGACCCCATCAACATCAACAACGACTATGGCGTCTTGAACGCGGATCGCACCCATGTGCTCAATATGTCGTACGCATACGAAGTGGGCCAGCGCTTCAAGACGAACAAGCTCGTGGGCGCAGTCCTGAATGGCTGGATGGTCTCCGGCATCACTTCTTTGCAGAGCGGCCCTCCGATTCCGCAGAGCTTCTCCGAGAACATGGGTTTCAATGGCCAAGATGCCACGACCGACCTCAAGAGCGCGGACGGCAAACTCGACTTTAAGACCAGTGATATCACCAACAAGAACTACCTTGGCACCCCCAGCTACACGCTCTTTCCCAAGCTGACCTGCAATCCTGGCAAGGGTCTCAAGAGCGGACAATACATTAACCCAAGCTGCTTTTCTCTTCCCAAGGCGCCAGCGTTTGATACCACCGACGGCGGTGCCAATGAGGGCGTGCTGACGGCGCTGGGAGAAAATGGACACATGATGCCGTATTTCCGTGGCCCCGCGTACTTCTCGAGCGATCTGGCTGCCTCCCGGACGATCAAGATTCGGGGGAACCAGAGCGCCGAAGTCAAGTTCTCGGCAACCAACTTCCTCAACCATGCGCTGACTTCCTTCGACCAGAGCAATGCAAATAACCTCAACCTGAGTTACACGAAGGGCGTTTTGACGACTGGGTCCACTTCCGGCGCACCTTGGACTTACGGCGTCCCGAACGAAAAGTTTGGCCGCCGCGTGCTTGAAATGAGCCTGCACTACAACTTTTAACCAATTTGAGCGGCCGCTCCAGGGCGGCCGCTTTTTAAGAGGAGCCTCCTGAACTCCCGCGGGATGGTGAATGAGCCATCCCGATTTTTTTCCGAGGCAGTCATGAGTCATGAGTTTTGTTGCAATTCGCGAGAGTCGTGAACCGATGATCAAAACGAGCGCACGGAAAGCAGCGGAGCAAATCAGCTCCGGCTTGCTTCTGGTTCATAGCCTTATTGCAGTTCTTATCTTCGTTTGTACCCCACCTTCCAGCGCGCTGAGCGGTCAGGGCGCCCGCTGGGATCATGACGTGGCTAAAGTTTCCGAATCAGAGGTCAGCGTCGCCAATGTCAAGGTCTCGGTCGAGGCATCGAAGGTGCGCAACATCGTTGGATACCGTGCCTTTGGAATTCACACATCCGTTTATGACCCCAGCCTTATCAATCCGCAGGTTGTCTCCCTGTTGAATGCCGCCGCAATCAATATGTTTCGCTACCCCGGAGGCGCCTACGCCGACACCTATCATTGGTCCAATTACAAGCCCACGCCATGGCAGGGCAAAAAGACCCCGAAGAATGGTGATTACGAGCCGAATGACAATTTCGGCAACTTTGCCAGGCTGCTGGATTATGTGAAAAACGGAACTGCCGTCATCACAGTGAACTACGGCAGCAATCTGGCTGGAACAAGCGGTGGAGAACCAGCGGAGGCCGCGGCCTGGGTCGCGTACTGCAACAGCGATCCGGCAGACAGCAAAGTCATAGGCAAGGACTCCAGCGGCTACGACTGGAAAACAGCGGGCTACTGGGCCAGCCTGCGGGCTTCGCCTCCGCTGGACGAAGAGGATGGCTTCAACGCCTTGCGCATTGGGCATCCCCTGCCACTCAAAATCAAATACTGGGAAATCGGCAATGAGGTATTCGGCAACGGTTACTTTAAGGACATTTCAAACGGAGGATACGAAGAAGACCTCCACGCGCCCTATGCGATGAATGGGGAGGACTCCGAAAAGATCAGACATGGCAACGCAGCGCTTTCGCCCGCAGCCTACGGCAAGGGCGTAGTGACGTTTACCAAAGCCATGAAAGCTATTGATCCTGGAATCGAAATCGGCGCAGTGCTCTTGAATCCGAACGTGGACAAGGAGGCGGCCGACTGGAATCGAGCAGTAATGGCCGAGTGCGGAACGGCTGTCGATTTCACGATTCTGCATTGGTACACTGGCAATCTGCTGCCGCTCGACTGGAAGAATCTCGACGAAGCTAGCCTCTTGCGCGCCCCCCAGGAAGAACTGCCCAGAATCGGCAGCGGGCTGATCGAGCTGCTGAATAAATACGCTGGCGAGAAGGCCTCTAAAATGCAACTCATCGTTTCGGAGACGGGGCCGCGGCCAGGCGCGAAGGTGACCAATCCGCTGACGCTGGGTTTGTTTGCCGCCGATGCTTACGCGAGTCTGATGGAAATGGGAGCGGCGAACATCAACGATCAGCTGGTTGAGGTGAAGAGCAACGTAGGACTCTTGACTGCTCATGCGGCAAAGCGCGCTGACGGAAGCGTTGCCGTAATGCTCATCAACAAAAGCCCCAAAGAGAAGTCCACTGTGAAGTTGCAGATTGCGGGCGCAAAGCTCGCCGCTGAAGGCGTCCGCTTCGATTGGGGACAGAACAGCCCGGCAGACAAGTATCCTGTCACTCGCGAACCCATCACCGGGATCAGTAACTCGTTCTCGGTTGCCGTTCCACCATACACAATCACAAACATCATCATTCCTGCGAGGCATTGAAGCCATTGCGCATCAGCAATAAAGCGGCATAGGACCGCCTTGGGAGCAACTGGAGCATTATGAGACACGCGAATTTTTCTGGAATTGTATCGGTCTGTGTCGCAGGCCTGCTTTGTGGCTGCGGCGGCGGCAGCAACTCCTCATCAACGTCATCAACGCTCGCCACGCCCACGATCAGCTGGCCTGCTCCGGCGGCGATTACCTATGGGACGGCATTGACTTCAAGCCAACTCAACGCCACGGCCAATTATCCAGGCACATTCACATACTCGCCGTCATCGGGGACGGTGCTGAACGCGGGGACCCAGACACTGAATGCGACGTTTACGCCCAGCGATCCAACCGCGGTGGCGTCGGCGACGGCCAAGAATTCTCTCACAGTCAACAAGGCGACCCCGACGGTCACGTGGGCTACACCCGCGCCAGTTACCGTGGGCACGGCTCTGGGCAGCGCGCAGTTGAATGCAACAGCGAGTGTCGCCGGCACATTTGCTTACTCGCCTGCCGCGGGTGCAGTGATGAACACGTCCGGAACACAAATGCTCTTCGTCACATTTACGCCGACTGATACGACCGACTACAACTTGGCCACTGGAAGCGTGACTCTCACCGTCAATGCGAGCAGCGCCACGGCCGTTACGGTCGAAATCAACACTCTGACCAATCGCCATCAGATCAGTCCTTTTGTTTACGGGAATAATAACGAAACGGTTTCAGAAATATCCGACGCGGGCTACACCTTTTCGCGATGGGGCGGCAATGACGCCTCGAACTATAACTATCTGTTACAAACCCGCAATTCCGCCGGAGACTGGTACTACGAGAACTATGGAGGCGCGGGCGACCAGGTTCAGCTCATCAAGGATGTCCAGAACGCCGGCAGCCATGCGCTGACCACGATGGCGATGATGGACTGGGTAGCCAAGGCATCCGGCTGGAGCTTTCCCGTCGAAACATACGGTGCTCAGTGCTCGGTGGATCCTTACAACACAGACGCCGGCAACGGCCAGAAGACCGACTGCAAGACCCCCGTCACCACTGAGGCTGTGACCACGGCCTACTATCCGCTCGTCGACACCGCACAGGAGTGCCCGGCGGGAACTGCCTCGGGAAGCACCTGCATCGACCGCGCGACCTGGGCGAAGGCGCTGGCCGCGGCCTTCAACACCAGCAGCGCGACCTGTCCGGTGCCCTATTCCTCCATCACTTCATGCCACTTCTACGACATGGACAACGAGCCCGACATCTGGAGTGGCACGCACCGGGATGTGCACCCCGTGGCGGCGGGCTATGACGAACTTGCCAACCTCTATGAGAAAGAAGCGACGAACGTCAAGACGTGGGATCCGTCGGCAGTGCGATTTGGTCCGGTTTTCTGCTGCTGGTGGTTCTACTGGAACGGCTCCAACGGCGCCGATAAGGGCAACCACGGCGGCGTGGACTTTTTGCCCTGGTGGCTGAATCAGATCAAGTGGCTGGATCAGATCAACGGCGCGCGGACGCTCGATGTCTTCGATATTCATGCCTATGGCGACAGTGGGCCTACGACCAACTTTACCAACACACAGCTTCAAGCGGCCACGGTCAAGGTCGCCGGTTATTACTGGGATCCGGCCACGGAGAACCAGGATACAAACAACACATGGACGACGAATGAGGAGCCCAATCCCGGCATTCCGTTTATCATTCCGCGCTTCAAGGCGATGGTGAACGCCATCTATCCCGGCACGCCCCTGGCCTTTACCGAGTGGGGCTATGGCGTTGCAGCGAACAGTGGAACGGACTTTTCAACCGCAATCGCCGATGCCGACACATTGGGCGCATTCGGGCGCGAGGGCCTGAGCTTTGCCTCGCGCTGGGGCGGTCCGTCGTCCGGCACTGCCGAATACACGGCCTGGAAGTTGTACACCAATTACGACGGGGCCCATCACCAGTTCGGCTCGCTCTCGGTCTCCGACCAGAACAACGGCAATTCGGATATGTTTACCAACTATGCCGCGCTCGATTCCACCGGCACGGTGCTGACAATCATGGTACTGAACAAGGATCCCAGCAACTCCGCGAACGCCACCTTCAACATCAACGGGTTCAGTCCTTCCACGTACAAGGCCTACACCCTGGCTTCGACCTCTTCCAGCGCAATTGCTGCCTCTGGATCAAAGTCCTGGAGCGCAAGCCAGACCTTCGCGCCCTATAGCATCACGCTGTTGGTGATCAACGGGAGCGAAGCAAGCAAACCGGCATCGGAGTGGTACCTCAACCCCGACGACCTGATGATTCCGGCCTCGGGCACGGCAACCCTGAATCCAGCGATCACGAGCGGCAGCGCCACGGTGACGCTCTCCTCGGCCGCCTTCGACGCATACGAGGGCACCTCGGCATGCAGCGGTTCGCTGACGCTTACCACCCCAACCATTACTGCGGCCCAGCCCGGAACCATCACGGTGAACGCGGGCAGCACACCCGGCTTCTGCCACTTCACGGTGACCGGCAGCGATGGCGCGGCCACACAGACGCAGGGCGGCTGGATCGTTGTGGGCAATCCTCCCGCCACGCTCACCCAGTCTGGCAACAACCAATCGGGTAGCGCTGGAACGGCTCTGGCGCAGCCGCTGACCGTCACGCTGACACCAGGCCAATCCGGCGGCTCGGCTGGCGGCGCGGGCATCCTTTTCACGGCCTCGGCCGGAACGCTCTCCAATGGCACAACGAGTGGAACCAGCGTGATTGCCACGACCGACTCGTCCGGCACCGCCTCGGTCACTCTGATGCTACCCTCGACCCAGGGAGCTGTGACTGTCACCGCGCAGGATCAGTTTGCTCTCGGAGGAGCTTCAGTGATCTTCACGGAGACCTCTAACTAGGACCTGTTAACGCTGCCTCGGCGGTGTCGAGGCAGCGTTGACCTAAGCTCAGATTCTGTGCAAACCCGATTCACTCATTGCGATACCGGATGACTGCGGGAGTTGCTTCAATTCATTACGGAAACCTTTGTAGAGGGAGCGTAACATCCATGTTCAGATATTTGCTGCGAGGATTATCACTCGCCGTTCTCGGCTCTTTTGCCGTCTCTTTCGTTTCGTCCGCGGCCGCTCAGGCGGGGCAGGCTCCCCGGACCATTGCCGTCAGCCTCAAGGATTCGGCAGGGCCTGTGGATCGCTTCTTCGACCTTTCGGTTGGGTCGGATTATCCGGGCACGCTGATTCGCGATGACAGCCAGGCGCAGCTCAAGGTCGCCGTGGATGAACTCGGCTTCCGCTACATCCGTTTTCACGCCATCTTTCACGATGTGCTGGGAACAGCGCGCGTCGAAAACGGCAAGACCGTTTATAACTGGTCAAAGATCGACCAGCTCTATGACGATTTGCTGGCCCGGCACATCCGGCCGTTTGTCGAACTTGGCTTCACGCCCAAGGCGCTTGCCACTTCGCAGAACAATATCTTCTATTGGAACGGCAATACATCGCACCCCAAGCCGGAAGGCTGGCATGACCTTGTCGAGGCCTTTGTCCGGCACATCGAGCAGCGCTACGGAAAAGACGAAGTGCGCACATGGTTCTTTGAGGTGTGGAACGAGCCCAATCTTTCCGGCTTCTGGGAAGGCGCAGATCAGAAAGCATACTTTGATCTCTATGATCTGAGCTCGAGGACGATCAAGTCCGTTGACCCCGCGTTGCGGGTCGGAGGGCCGAGCACAGCCGGAGCGGCCTGGGTTCCCGAGTTCCTCGCCCATGTGAAGCAGAGCGGCGCCGCTGTTGACTTCGTGACAACGCACACCTATGGCGTTCAGGGCGGATTCCTGGACGAGGAAGGCAAGAGCGATACAAAGCTGGACCCCTCTCCCGACTCCATCATCGGCGATGTGCGACGCGTGCGCGAGCAGATTTCGGCTTCTCCCTATCCGAACCTTCCGCTGTACTTTACCGAGTGGAGCACAAGTTATACGCCGCGCGACTCGGTGCATGATTCCTACATCAGCGCGCCCTATATCCTGACCAAGCTCAAAGCAAGTCAGGGCCTGCTGCAGGGAATGAGCTACTGGACTTACACCGATCTGTTTGAAGAACCCGGACCGCCGACGGCGCCCTTTCAAGGCGGCTTCGGATTGTTGAACCCGCAAGGCATTCGCAAGCCGGCGTTTTTCGCTTACAAGTACCTTCACGCGCTGCAGGGCACGAGCCTCAAAACCAGCGATCCGCAGGCAATGCTTTCCACGCAGAGCGGAAATCTCACGGCCGTAATCTGGGACTTCGAGCAGCCGGATCAGAAGCTGAGCAATCGGCCCTTTTACACCAAGCTGGTTCCCTCTCATGCGGCGGCGCCGGTCGAGTTGCGCGTGACGCATCTTGCGCCCAATGCCGCCTACCGCCTCGAAGTGCATCGCACCGGCTATCGCGCCAATGATGCCGACTCCGCCTACATCGAAATGGGCTCTCCCAAAGAGCTGACCGCCGGGCAGATTGCGCGCCTGAATGAACTGACGCGCGATCTGGCAGAGAGCAGCAAGATCGTGCGCAGCGGCAAGAACGGCGATCTCGAAATCAGTGTGCCGATGAACAGCAACGACGTTGTGCTGGTCAAACTGGAGCGCGGTCAGGAGGGCAAGTGAGGAACCGGTTATTCGCCATCTCACGCAGGAACTTCGCGCTGCCCCTTATTCTTATGGCCGCGTTGAGCGTTGCGTCTTTGGCTCAGAATGCCCCCGCGCATCCAAGCTGGCCGGGGCCTGGGCAGCTCTTTGTGGGCGCTTGTTATCAACCCATCGACCGCACCCCCGAGCAGATTGATCGCGACATTGCGATCATGAAGCGCGCGGGATTCAACGTGGTGCGCATGGGAGACCTGTCGTGGGATTCCTTTGAACCCTCGCAAGGCAAATTTGAGTTCGAGTGGTTCGACCGGGTGATGGACAAGATGCAGGCCAACGGGATTCGGGTGATTCTGGACATCCCTGGGTCTCCAGCGCCCATCTGGCTCCATCGCGCGTATCCAGGCGTCGACCTGGTCAGCCAGAACGGCACGCGCCTTCCTCCCGCGGAGCGCTATATGGATAACATCAGCGACCCGGGTTACGTGCGCGAATTGGGAATCATGGCGGACGCGCTGACCAAACGCTATGCTCATCATCCAGCAGTGATCGCTGTCGGCTATAACAACGAAATCGGCAACGGTTTCATGTCGTATTCAGAAGCTGACCGGCAGCGGTTCATCACTTGGCTCAAGAAAAAGTACGGAACCATCGAAGAGCTCAACAAGGCCTGGGCCACACAGCGATGGTCACGCCGGTTGAACAGCTTTGACGACGTTGACTTGCCGCTCGGAGACGGGCCGGGGCCTTTCGAGCGCTATCTGGATCTTCACCGGTACTGGTCGGATGTTACCGTAGCCCGGCTTGAGGAACTCGATGCCATGCGCCAGCGCAACATGCCGGAGCTGCCGTCGATCTCCAATCTCTGGGATACCGCGGGGCGTCGCGGCTTCGATTATCTGGCCACGTACAAGTCGTATGCCTCCTACGGCGCCGAAGGCTTCTATCCCGGCGACCCGGTCAGTGGCGCTTTTGGCGCGCTGATGACGAAAGGCGATCTGAAGACGCCCATCTGGTTCAACGAATTCACGGCAGGCGGCGGCGGTGACTACGGAACACCGGGCCGAAGCCGGATGTACGCCTATCTGGGGCTCATGATGGGCGCGCAAGGGACGCTTGCGTGGACCTTCAATAGTCATCTTGGAGGAGAGGAGCAGGCGCTGTTCGGGCTCGTCGATCATGACGACACTCCCTCCTGGAAAGTGGATGAGTTCGCGCGCATCGCTTCCGAATTCAAGCGGCTTTCGCAATTTGGATTCCCGCGCTACACGCATCCGCAAGTAGCCATCGCCTATTCGTTCGATTCCTTCATCGATTCAAATCCGAATACTCCCTCCAACACGACGCGGCAGTTCTTCAAGCCTTCCTATACCGAGCAGGTGCAGGGAGCCTTCGAGCCTCTATTCCGCGCCAACATCGATACGGCGATCATCAATGTTGGTCATGCCGATCTTGCGCCCTACAAGCTGGTCATCGTGCCCGCCGATTACGTGATGGACGAGGCCAGCGCCAAGGCTCTTCGGGACTACGTGAGCGCAGGCGGCACAGTTCTGATGACCGCGTTCTCGGCCAAAGTCGACGAGCACGGACAATGGTTCAACACGCCGCTGCCAGGCCGCTTGAGCGATGTGTTTGGACTGAAAACAAACGCGTTCTACGACCTTCCGGCGGCGCTGAGATTTCAATTGGGTGGCGACTTGATCGAGACCGCGGTACATCACTATGAAGTGCTTGAGCCGTCCACGGCCACGGTTGTCGCGCGATTCACGAATACCGCGGACCATACTCCCGCCGTCACAATCAACAAGTTCGGCAAGGGAAATGCAATCTATCTGGCGACGGAATCGAATGCTTCAGCGATTACGCCGTTGATGAGTTACCTTTATGCGGTCGCAGGCATTCAGCCTGGCCCGAAGACGCCCGAAGGCGTTTATGCACGGGTTGTCGATGGCCGGACTCTCTTTGTAAACACAACCGGGGAAGAGAAGAGAATCCCCATCGCCGGCGTCAAGAAGGGAATCATCAGCAATCGTACGTATGATGGGGCCATTGTCCTGGGACCGCAGGAAGCGGATGTGGTTCAGTGACAAAGCGGCTCTGAAATGGCCAATCACGCAATCCCGCGGAACCATGAAAACAGAGCCGCGGGAAAATTGCCTGGCCAATCGGCTCACTTTGTGCGTCCAAGGCAGTCTTGCGGCAGAAAAGACTCGAAGCGAGGTAACGAACACTGTGAAAAGGGCAGGCAGGATAACTGGATTCACATTCTCGACATGGCTTTTGATGCTTGTTGCCTTGGCGCAGGGCCAGTCACCGGCGCATGTTCCCGAGGCTTCTGCAGTACCGATCGAGTACTCCTCGCAGCAATATATCTCCAGCAGCGATTCCAGCGCTGTGATCGCGGAGAAGGCAGCGAAGGTTTTGCCGCGCCCCAATCAGAGTGCCTGGATGCGTCTGGAGAGAACCTTTTTCATTCATTTTGGCCCAAACACATTCCGGGGTGTCGAGTGGGGCGATGGGCGCGAAGACCCCTCAATCTTCAATCCCACTGAACTCGATGCGGACCAGTGGGTTCGCTCCATCAAGGAAGCCGGTGGCAAGATGGTGGTGCTGGTGTGCAAGCATCACGACGGATTCAACCTCTGGCCCACCCGGTACTCGGACCATTCCGTCGCGGCCAGTCCCTGGCGTGGTGGACAAGGCAACGTGGTCCGCGATGTTGCCATTGCCGCCCGCAAGTACGGCATTGATTTGGGAGTTTATCTATCGCCTGCCGACCTTTACCAGTTGCGGACCAATCCCAAGAACCCCAGTGGTTATTACGGAGACGGGAGCAAAAAGCTCCGCTCGGTGATTCCCACCGAACCGTCCAGTTTCAGAACCAGCCCGGCAGAAGGGCGCAAGCCGGCTCCGGGCTTCAAGAGCTTCACGTACGATGTGGATAACTACAATCGCTATTTTCTGAACGAGCTTTACGAACTGCTGACCGAATACGGGCCGATTCGCGAAGTCTGGTTTGACGGAGCGAATCCAGATCCGAGTGTCCCTGAAGCCTACGATTATTCTGCCTGGTACGATCTGATTCGTAAATTGCAGCCCCAGGCAATTATTTTTGGCAAGGGGCCGGACGCGCGCTGGGTCGGCAATGAAAGCGGGATCGGCCGGACAACCGAATGGAGCGTCATTCCGCTGCCCGCGCCGCCCGATGCGTTTAACTGGCCGGACATGGAGGATGCGGACCTTGGCAGCCGCTCCAGGCTCAAGCCGGGATCATACCTTTGGTGGTTTCCAGCGGAAGTCAATGAACCCATCCTCTATGGCTGGTTCTGGCATCCTAGAAAGCATGTGCGCATGGCGGCGGACCTGATTGACATCTACTACACGTCTGTCGGCCGCAATGGCAATATGCTGTTGAACCTCTCGCCAGACAAGCGCGGCCTGATACCGGACAATCAACTTGCGCACTTGCGCCTGATGGCTCAAGTGATCGACGAAACCTTTGCCAGAAATCTTGCGGCTGGAGGCAAACTCACCGCCGACAATTCCAACAAAGCGAACAGCCCATCACTGGCGCTGGACGGGAATCTCGACACATGGTGGGAAGCCGCTCCAGGACAGACGACCGCCACGCTGATACTGAAACTTCCGCAGGCTGTTTCCTTCGATGTGGTTTCGCTGCAGGAAGCGGTGGATCACCGCGGCCAACGCATTGAATCCTTCGGCGTAGACGTATGGGATGGCTCCAAGTGGAAGACAATGGACGAGCAGACGACAGTGGGTCATAAACGCCTGCTGCGCTGGGACTCGCCCGTTACGGCCGATCAGGTGCGCATCCGCATCACCGGGGCGCGTCTTGAACCGACACTCGCCGAAGTGGGACTCTTCAAGCAGGCCGAGTTTGTTCAAGCTCCCGTCATCTCCGAGCGTGATTCCAATGGCGCGGTGACGATCGGCGGCGCGCATGGACTTCCCGTGGTTTATACGACGGATGGCACGGCGCCGACTTCCAAATCCGCCGTCTACCGTTCGCCAATCACTGTTTCTCGTGGCGGGACAGTTCAGGCCGCCTGCCTGGCGCCCGATGGCCGGCTCGGCATGATGGCTTCAAAGTACTTCGCCGGCTTGGCGCCCATTGGCTGGAAGGTTGTGAATGCGGACAGCGAGGATGCAAGCAGTCCTGCCGCCAGCGCAATCGATGGGAATCTGGCCACAATTTGGCAAACGCGTTCGAATGCAAATCTGGCATTGCCCCACCACATCACCGTCGATATGAGAAGCGTGCACCGGATTGTCGGCTTTACGTACCTCCCGCGCCAGGACAAAAGTCACGATGGCATTGTCGATACTTTCCGCTTTGAAACGAGCGTGGATGGACAGAACTGGACGGCAAATGTTGACTCAGGGCGCTTCTGGAACATCGAGAACAACCCGGTGCTGCAGGAGGTTCCATTCACTCCGGTCAATGCGCGTTTCTTCCGATTCACGGCAGTTAAGGAGATCGGCGCCAACGGCCTGGCAAGCGCCGCGGAGATTTCCGTTTTAACGGCCGAGGGTGAAGGTAATCAATAGAAAGAAGTCGACGGCAATCGTGTGTTGAGAAGACGGCGCTTTTTGATCCAATGGAGGCGGATCTAATCTGCGATCGATCGTCTCTTGCCGGGTCAGTCTCGACTGTTTCTTGTGAGGCGATCAGAGTCTCAGCACCTGTATTTGCGTGGTTGGATCACGACGGCGCGCCAAATCGTTTTCGACAGTTTATTCATCCCCAATGCAAGTCTGCAAGCGTTTATCGAAATGTCAACAGACTTTGGCATGAAATGAACCACCTGCGATGGCCGTGCGCCGAAGGTTGCTGGCCCCACCGCAGCGCATTGCTGGAAATCCCTAGCGCAATGCCAACCGGCGTTGGTGCGTCTAGCACAACACCGTCAGGGCGCATTCGCCGCCTATGTGCAGACCTATCTGGAGCGGGATTTGCGCCAGTTGAGCGCCATCTCCAGCCTGCCAGATTTTCAGCGCCTGATGATGCTAGCCGCGAAACGGACCGGCAAACTGCTCAACCAGGCTGACTTAGCGCGCGATGCCGCGCTCAGCCACCCGACGGCGCACCGATATTTGAATCTGCTCGAAACCGGATGCATGATCACGCGCCTTCGTCCGCTGGCAACCAATCCCACGGCGGCGCTGGTCAAAGCGCCGAAGCTGCTTTGGACCGATTGCGGGCTCGCCGCATGGCTTGCCGGAATCAGATCGTCCGCTGATGTTGCGGCGAGAATGGACAGCGGATTCTGGTTGGAGCAAACCCTTTTTCAGACGCTGGAGACCTGGCGGTCGCTCGACCCCCGACAGCGCAAACTGCATTTCTGGCGTAACCGTACAGGACACGAAGTGGATTTCATCCTGGAAGAAGCTGGCAAATTCGTGGCTCTCGAAATCAAGGCAAGCAGTCAGGTGACGGCCAACGACGCAAATGGCATTCGCGCCTTCCGTGAAGATTTGAAGCGCAAATCTTCTCTGGTAAGGGGAGTGGTGCTACACAGCGGCAAAGCGCGTCCGCTGGAAGATGGCGTTCTTGCTCTGCCCTGGGGATGGATGGTCCCGGCATAACAGGACAAGATACCGGCGATGACGATTTGGCCATATGCCGAGCGCGCGAATTCCAGGTACACGTGGCTACTAAAATGGCTACCAATCGCTGCGGATTTTTGGTCCGCAAACGGTCTCCATGCACCTCCAATGCCTGCTGCACACAAACGGGATCGATCCAGCTCAGACATTCGGCTTGGGAATCAGGCTGAAAATTGAAAGCAAAGAACATAGCGAATTCCGGCACCTCTTTCAAGCAATTGAATTTACGGGAAATTCGCAGGTTTCAGCAACTCGGCTTTTAATGGAGTTCAAATGAGTTCACTTGATCATTGGCAAAACACAAGGCTCTCGGTGGCTGTAGTCCCCCACCAGTTTGTGGTTCTAGAGGTTCAGTTCGCCTTGAATAGGAACAGTGAGCGGAGATGGATTATTGAGATACCAGTATCGTCCGCGATGAACGAGGATGCCGGAAACTAGTACGGCACGCCCCAGCCTGTGGGCCTCGACTGCTTTCAGGTAGTCGGGCGGCGACAGCGTTACCCGAACATGAATATCTCCATATTCGCTCGAATAGAGTATGGAAATTTCACCTTCCCCCATAATGGCGCTCAAGTCCGAAGGATCGGCTTCGTTTTGCAGCCTTACCACTTGTCCAGAAACATCAGCCCGTGTCTCCAATGACTCACCGCGAAGGGCATCTGCTGCTGCGCGAGCCATTTCGACGTGCATCGGCCCAACTGCAAATTGGGAGCCCGCACGAAGTGTTTCTGGAAGCTTCCATTCTGGGCTAAAGATGAAGCCAAAAGACATGCCGCTATATGCAGTACTGCGAACCAGAGAGGCGAAGCGGTCGCAACCGTTCGCGCCGAAGCCGTCCTTGAATCCTTCCACGAGTGGTTTCACATCCTCACAGTCGACTGATTCGCAGACATGCTGTATTCCAAGGGCAAGGCGCTGGACTACTCTGCGCTCAAACGGAAGTGGTGGGTCGATGCCGGGCAGACTCTCGGTTGTCTCTGGTGTTAGCGGAGACTCGATGGTAAATCCGAAGCTGCCGCGATAGGTATGCCCGAATCGGCATTTTTCCGAGTACTCAGTCGCTTCCCTGGACTGACGGCCAAAGAAGGGCTGCGGCCTGAGTTCAGTGGTTGCTGTTGCGGCGAGCAAATCCTTCATGCCGTTTACATAGTTGCGCGCACTCTCAAGTCCTATGGTGTTCTCGATGACCAAATTATCAGGAATGCGTGAACGGACAACGTCATAGCCAATAGATCGAATTGAAGCCACAATCTCATTGGATGCCCGTTCTTCAAGTTGGCTGAGTGTCTCAATCGCTCCTTTGAGGCGCCGAGCACAATCCGCTGTGCGTGTGTCCTTGGGAATGACAAGTTCGATATCGTCATACCCCGCTTCGGAGAGCAAAAATACATCCACATTGCGTTGGCCGATGGAGCGCGACTGAAAGAACTTTGCATCAGGGAATATCGAGGCCTCCGCTGCATGGGAAGGCGCAGCGATATGACCATCGGCAAGCTGCCATCCGCGCGCAGCGAGATATCGGCGCAAAAGGCCGAGGGGAACCAGATCCGCCGTATTGGAAAAATCCGGACTCATGAGGTCTGGCTTTCGCGCCTTTCCCTTTCGAGGGCAAGAAGCTGGTTGAGGCTGGCTGGGGTCAGCAACTGTTCCGACGGTATGAAGATACGCTTCTTCGTTTCGTTGTTTGTCGGCACACCGTTGATCGTATGCCAATAGCAGCAATTCCGCAGTATGGTCTCATCGCAGCTTGCGGAGTGCCACTGCTCCCGCTTTTTTGGAAGACAGAGCAAGATTAGGATGACGGAGGACTCGGCGGCGGTTCGCCCAACCAGGTCGTTGTAGGTCTTAGCTTCGAGATCGTAGACGATTCTTTTGTCTTTCAATTCCCAATTGACGGTGGCCTTCGCCTGGTAATCGAGAGGAAACCCCGTGTCAATAAAGCGGCTTCCGCGCTGCTTGACCGGGATAAAGTGGCCGTCGATTCCATAATCGTACCGGTTCGCAGAGTAATTGACTCCTGCAACCCCCGCCAAGGCGTAAATGTGAGCAAAACAAAGACTTTCTTCTGTGTGCTGTTCGGTAATCGGCACGGCCAGAGCCTCCGACTTCCCGGAATCATGTCGTCCGGTGTTCCACAGAATGCTAACACATAGCTTTCGGAAGGAGATTACCGAAAGGGAATCCCCTTGCCTGCCAGCCTTGGAAACCGATTCCGAAGACATTATGAGGGCCGAGTGTGGGCGCAGGAGGAAAATGCCTGAAGGGAGTGCCGTAGTTGGTCCAGGATGAAATAGCGTCTTGGCATCGTTAAGAAAAAGAGGTATATTTCTTCTTAATAGAAACGTGAGGTAATGGCATGGAAACCATGCGAGGTCATATAGTTGGACGGATTGAACGACTCGGCGATGGAAAAGCCTTCTCCGCGAAGGACTTCCTCGACATTGCCAGCCGGACGACCATCGACGTGACCCTCGCGGAATTGAGCCGAAAGGGTACCATCCGGCGTGTTCGCCGTGGGCTCTATGATCGGCCGCGTGTCAATCCCACTCTTGGTGGAGAACTCAGCCCCGACATTGACGAAACCGCGCGCGCAATTGCGCGGCGGCAGCGCTGGAAAATCGTACCGGATGGGACATGGGCGGCAAACCTGCTGGGGCTTTCGACGCAGGTGCCGTCGAAAGTCATTTATTTGACGGATGGTCCGAACAACGAAGTGCCAATTGGAAGACGTAGCATTGTATTCAAACACGCTCGTCCAAAGGTGCTCGCCGGGCTTGAGGGGAAGATTGCTCTCGTCGTCCAGGCATTGCGTCATCTCGGCAAAGAAAACATTGGGAAGCACGAGATGAAAGTGTTGCGGGCGGTGCTTACGCCGTCCGAGAGGAAGAAATTTGTTCGGGATGCCCGATTCGGCGTGGATTGGATATACGAAGTCGCGAGCCGGATTGCAGAGGAGACCGCGTGAACAAAGTTGCACGAATGACGAAACGCGACCGCGCGGATTTGTTCGCCGAAACGGCTGAGAGACGGGGCCTTTCCGAAGCTGTCGTTGAAAAGGACTTCTGGGTCTGCTGGACGCTGAAACAGTTGTTTGCGATTGATGCCCTGAGAGACCGCCTGCTTTTCAAGGGTGGTACATCGTTGTCGAAAATCTACCACGCGATCAACCGCTTTTCGGAAGACATCGATCTTGCCGTGGACTACGTCGCGCTTGGCTTCACCGGCGACCGCGATCCGCGCCGGGAAGGACTGTCGAAAACGAAGCGCGCCGCTATTCTGGCGAAAATGATGACCGCCTGCCAACAGTACATCGGCAGTGAATTTATCGAAGTTCTTCGGGTCCGCTGCGAAGAGATTCTGGGCAATGGAGAAAATTGGACTCTGTCAGTTAGCGAGCAGGACAGGAATGTAGTCCGCTTTCAGTATCCGACAGCCGCTCCGACGCTCGACTACATCAAGCCCCAGGTCATTCTGGAACTCGGCACCCATGCTGAATTTGTGCCGCGCGGCCGCTTCACTGTGCACGCCTTTGCGGCGGAAGAGTTCCCCGCCTTGTTCAACGAACCCGACGTGGCCGTGACTTCGCTTTTGGCGAAGCGCACCTTTTGGGAAAAAGCGACCATTCTTCATGCCGAGTTTTATCGTCCGGCAGAGAAGGCGCTGCCGGACCGCTATTCGCGGCACTATTACGATCTTGCGATGCTGGCGCAAAGCCCCGTTCGCGGCGAAGCTCTTGCGGACCTTGCCCTCTTGGATCAGGTTGTACGCCACAAGGAGACGTTCTATC
>Ga0224529_1000125_pt1 | contig 58023 bp, 47 predicted proteins | sample CBST50metaG_FD_179893 | JGI IMG/M metagenome (GOLD analysis project Ga0224529, IMG submission 179893) | Peat soil microbial communities from Stordalen Mire, Sweden - C.B.S.T50 | ecosystem: Environmental > Terrestrial > Soil > Wetlands > Peat | place: Sweden: Norrbotten County, Stordalen Mire...
AGAACAAACGGCAAAGTCGATCCCAGAACGCTTCCTGGCCATTGCTTCCCTGTAAATCTTGTACCCTGTAACTTGCACCTCGGCCCTTAAATCCCATGCACCTGACCGACTCTCACGCGCACCTCGATATGTACCCCGACGGCCTGGCCGAAGTGCTGGCGCGCGCCGAGGCCGCCGGTGTGCGCACCATTCTCGCCATCGGCATCGGCGAGGGGCCCGGCGAGATGCAGCGCGCCTTGGAGATCGCCACCCAGTTCAACGGCCAGCCCAATACGCCCGCGATCTTCGCCAGCGCCGGAATTCATCCCCAGGAGGCACACCGGGCCGACGCCGACGCACTGGCCAAGCTGGCGCGGCTGGCTGCAGACGAGCGGGTGATTGCCATCGGCGAGATCGGCCTCGACTACTACCACGTCGACAATCCCGTGGCCGAGGTGCAGAAGGCCGCCTTCGTCGCGCAGATGCAGATCGCCGCCACAGCCGCCAAGCCGATCCTCATCCACTGCCGCACATCCGAGCTGGCCAAGCCAGAGGCCAAAGAGAAATTCGGCTCCGCCAACGCATGGCAGGATCTGCTGGATCTGCTGGACGCGTACTGGAGCCCGAAGAGCCGCGGCAAAATTCCGGCAGGAATTCTGCACTGCTTCTCCGGCACGCTGTGCCAGGCGCAACGCGCGCTCGACCTCGGCTTCAATCTCTCGTTCGCCGGCAACCTGACCTACCCCAGGTCCGCCGGCCTGCGCGAGGTTGCGGCGTCTGCGCCCGCCAACCGCATTCTGGTCGAGACGGACGCGCCGTTCCTCGCGCCCATCCCGCACCGCGGCCAGCAGAACGAACCTGCGCTGGTCGCTCACACGGCAGCCGCGCTGGCCAAACTGCGCGGTATCTCGCTGGAAGAGATCGTCGCCCTCACCACGGCGAACTTCAATCGCCTCTTCCCAACAACCAACAACCAGCAACCAGCAACCTGTAACTAACAACCGTCCTATACTGTCTCTTATGGCATCCGACAACAGCTTCGATGTAGTCAGCAAGGTGGACCTGGCCGAGGTGAAGAACGCGGTCGATCAGGCAACCAAGGAGATCAACACCCGCTTCGACCTGAAGGACACAAAGTCCCGGATCGCCATCGAGGGCGCAGACGCCATCCAGCTCGCCTCGCAGGACGAGTACAAGCTGGAGGCAGTCAAGGAAATCTTGCGCCAGAAGCTGGTCAAGCGCGGCGTCTCGCTGAGGAACCTCGAGTACGAGAAGCTGGAGCCCGCGGCAAATTCCTCCGTCCGCCAGAAGATCAAGATGGTGCAGGGCATTCCGCCGGAGAAGGCGCGTCAGGTCGCCGCGCTGGTCAAGGAGATGAAGTTGAAGGCGCAGGCCAGCATTCTGGGCGACACCGTGCGCGTAATAAGCAAAGACCGCGACACACTGCAGCAGATCATGGCCAAGCTGCGCGCCGCAGACTTCGGCGTTGCGCTACAATTCACCAACTACCGCAACTAGCTAGGAGCTTCCGGTCGCCATCTTCAGAGAAGGGAATGCGACCCGGAATGTTCTTTTGTCCAGCGTGAGCAGCGGATAGTCACGAACCATCGCATGCGCTCCGATTACAAAATCTGCCGTAATCCGTCGCGGCGACAGTACGATGTCTTTCCGGCGCTTGACATATTCGTGGCTGGCTCTTGCGGCCTCGCGCCAGATTCGCTCTTCCAACCGCCAGTCCACACGGATTTCTGTCTTCTCCAGAAAGTATTCAATCTTTGCTTCATCGCGATCACGCATCGATCGAATCTCTACATATGCGGGCGGCGAGATGACCAACTCCCCGGCCTCGGCTGCACACTCCAAGGCTTTGGTCGCCTCCAGATTCAACTCGTCATCTTCATTCCAGAAGGCGATCAGCACATTGGAATCGAGTGCAGTGGTCACATCTCACCGCGAAGTTCCCGAACCCAGTCCAGCACCGCCTTCTTTCCCGGTCCGATTCCAGGCGTTCCCCAGCCGCGAAACTCCTCGAAGACACTGGCTCGACGTTGCGGCACCATGACGACCTCATCGCCCTTCGCCTTGAAGAGTACACTGTCCCCTGCCACAATCCTGAGCCGCCTACGCAGTGCGACCGGTAGAGTGATCTGTCCCTTGCTGGTCAGTTTCGCACGACTCGTAACCGCAGCCTCTCGACTTGCCTTTCTCATGGTTGCCGGCATGGAAAACCTCCTTACATTTTTCATCGTATTCCTTACTTTCGGAAAACTCCAGCCGAATCGAAGAATCCCCGGCCCCAACCTGCTACTCTAACTTGGCATGAGCGCTCTCTCCATAGCGACGGCGAAAGAGGTCTTCGAACTGCTGCGCGACGATCTCGCCGCCATCGAGCAGGAGTTCACCCGCCAGTCCGCGTCCGACATCGATGTCATCACCGACATCGCCCAGTACCTCATGGCCGGCGGTGGCAAGCGCATCCGACCGCTGCTTCTTCTGCTCTCGTCCAAGGCGCTGGGCTGCGACAGCCCCTCGCGCATCCGCCTCGGCGCGGTGGTCGAGATGCTGCACACCGCGACCCTTGTCCACGACGACATCATCGACGAGGCCGACACACGTCGCGGCCGTCCCTCCTCCAACACCACCTGGGGCAACGCCAAGTGCGTGCTGGCCGGCGACTGGCTCTACATGCAGGCGTTTGCGACCACGCTGGAAGAGCGCAACTTCCGCGTCCTCGAACTCCTTATCTCGCTTACCCAACAAATGGTCGAAGGCGAACTGCTGCAGATGCAGAAGCTCGGCCGCCTCATCAACGAAGAGGAGTACTTCGACCTCATCTACCGCAAGACGGCCTGCCTCTTCAGCGTCACTATGCAACTGGGCGCGGCCATCAGCCCACCCCAGTCCTTTGCGGACCCAGCCGAGACCGAATCCCAGCTCGGCGAGTACGGACGAAACCTCGGCCTCGCCTTTCAGATCGTCGACGATGTGCTGGACCTCACCGCCACCGAAGACATCCTGGGCAAGCCCGTGGCCAGCGACCTGCGCGAGGGCAAAGCCACGCTGGCCGTCATCCACGCGCTGGAGCGCGGCACCGGTGCCGACCGCGAGGCGATCCGAACAGTGCTGGCCGAACGCAACTTCAACAGCGTCTCGCACCCGGCGATTCTGGAGATTCTGGAGCGCCACGGCTCCATCGCCTACGCCATGGACACTGCCTGCGCCTACGCCGAGGCCGCCCGCCTCTCCATCGCCGACCTGCCCCTCACCGAAGCCAAACGCGCCCTGCTCTGGGTCCCCGGCTTCGTCACCTCCCGCGACCGATAATTACTCCGGAACAAACTCCGCAATGCGTTTTGACATCTCTACGAGTTGCTCTTTACCAAATATTGCGCTCAGAGGAATCTTTGGCTTGCCCTCGCTGTCGTACCACACAAGCCAGTACAAAGCCTTTCCGTCTCCCTTGCCAACTACATGTTCGAGCCACACGCTATCATTCTGATCGCCCGTAAAGAGCGGCTCACTGAAGACACTGCCAAGAGCATTGCCTATACCATGTGGCTTACCCTTGGATGTATCAGTCCGAAAACCATAATTTTCAAGCGTATATTTCTGTGCCTCACCATCTACGATTATCTGTTTTCCCATTTATCCTCCCAGCCAAACTGGATTCAGATTCAATGCAATTCGTCGCGCAGCCACGCCGCCCACTGCGGCAGTGGTTCAAAGAGCAGAATTCCTTTGTCCCCTTTGACTGCGGCCTCTACATGACCTTTCAGTGTGGAGTTGTCGAACAAAGCCGCTTCGTCAGCCAAGTCGAATGCCTTCTTCAGATTTGCGAAACTTCTTGGATAGCGCCTGAGTTGATCCTCTTCTGGAACATCGTGCCCACCGTCCTTAACACGATTGCGAACCCTTTGTATGTTGATGGATACGTCGGTTGTACCAACATAAAAAAGCACCACCGTATATCCCAACGCCTTGGCGCGGGACATCATGCGCAGGTAGGTATTGCCAGATAAAGTAGTTTCTACCAAGAAGCTTTGTCGAGCCGATAGAAATTCTTCCGCCCTCAGCAGAACGTTCCGACCCGCGTCGATTGGTGAGCCTGAATCCGCCCCAGTCTCTCGCATCGACCGAGCAATCGCATCGGGATCGAGAACGGCGGAGTCTTGAAACCCTTCGCGTCCAAGCCGAGTCAGTGTGGACTTCCCGGCCCCATTTGCACCAGCAACGACCGTGAAGGTAGGCAACTAGCTCGCCTTCGACCGTTGCGTGGGTTCGACCACCTTATCCGAATGCTTCCACTCGAGGATCTTGTGCTCGATGGCGACGCCTTCTTGGCAGACCTTCTGAAGCCAACTAGCCAGTTTGTAGATGTCTCGCTTCATACCTCCATCCTACTCCTGGTCGTCGGCCTCATCTTCTATAGTCTCGTCGCTTTCGTTCGGCTCCAGATCCAGGTCGGCGGGCTTCATTTTGCCGCCTTTGCCCTCCACCAGAACCTGCACGCGGCCTTCGGCCTGCTCCAGCTCCTTCTTGCAGGCGCTCGACAGCTTCATGCCGTCCTCGAAGAGGCGCACCGATTCGTCCAGCGACAGGTCGCCGCGCTCTAACCTCTCGACCACCGTCTCCAACTGCGTCAATTGCTCTTCAAAGTTCGCCATAAGCGCCTCTTCTTTCTTCGCTCTCTCAAGCCAGTCCCAGCACCTGTGCCGCCGCCGTGTACTTGCCGAACGGCGCGCTCACCTGGCAGCCCTGCACCATGGTTCGCGCCTGGGCCAGCATCTCCTGCGCGATGCGGATTCCCTCGGCTCGCGCGGCCTCGGGCGTGGCGGCCGCCGCCATGCGCGTGAGGATCGTATCCGGCATGGAGATCTTCAGCTCGTTCTTCAGGAACTCGGCGTTGCGCAGGCTGATCAGCGGCCAGATGCCGGCGATCAGCGGGATGCGGAACGGCTCGATGCGGCGCAGAAACTGCTCCAGCAGGCGCAGGTCGAACACCGGCTGGGTGATGGCGTACTCCGCGCCCGCCTCCACCTTCCGCGCGAAGCGGCGCACCTCGTAGTCGATGTCATTGACGCCGGGGTTGGCGGCGCACGCCAGGGTGAACCCGGTAGACGCCCCGATGGGGTTGGTGCCAAGGTCGAGTCCATAGTTCAGATTGCGCACGATGCCGGTGAGTCCGATGGCATCGACATCGAAGACCGCCGTCGCGTCGGGATAGTTCCCCATCTTCGGAGGATCGCCGGTGAGGCAAAGGATGTTCTTCAGTCCGATGGATGATGCGCCAATCAGGTCCGACTGGATCGAGAGCAGGTTCCGGTCGCGGCAGGTGTAGTGCAGCACGGCCTCGATGCCCACCTTCTGCTGGATCTGCACGCAGAGGCTCTGTGCGCTCATCCGTGCGCTGGCCCGCGGCGAGTCGGGGACGTTGATGGCGTTGACGCCCAGCCGGTGCAGCAGCCTCGCGCCTTCAATCTCCTTGCTGCAGTCGATGCCCTTGGGCGGAACAATCTCCACCAGCGTGCAGAACTCGCCGCCGGCGATCAACGCGCCAACCCTGGAGCGCTCGGCCAGCGGCAGCGGCTCCACCTGGCTGACGATGGGTTTGGGGCGATAGCTTGGCCCGGCGGCCTCCATGGCGGCCTCGGAGTCTGCCTGCAACGAACTCTGGCCTGCCGTGGCCGCGCCGTGGCCCATCACACCCAGTTCCGCCGCGTCTCTGCTTGCCGACGCCTCCTGTGCCAGCAGAGCGCGCATCGCCGACCGCATGGCGCGGATGTGGTTGGGCGTGGTTCCGCAGCAACCGCCGATCAGGCTCGCCCCCGCGTGGATGAACTTGCGCGCGAAGCTGGCCATGTACTCCGGCGAGGCCATATAGATGTTGCGGCCATCGACGGCGCGCGGCAGTCCGGCGTTGGGCATGGCGGCCAGCGGCAGGCGGGTCGCCAGGCGCATCCGCTCGATGACCGCGAGCACGGTGGCGGGGCCGTCCGAGCAGTTGCATCCGATCGCGTCCGCGCCCCATTTGGTCAGCCGCTCGGCGGCAATCTCGGGCGTGGCGCCATCCAGGCAGTTGCCGTCCTCATCGACCGTCATCATCGCAATCAGGCGCAGGCCGGGTGCAACCTCGCGCGCGGCGCGAATGGCCTCGCCCGCCTCGGCCAGCGAGGTCATGGTCTCCAGGATGAGCAGGTCCGCGCCAACGCCGGGCCCACCCTCGGCCAGCGCGGCGATCTGTTCGGCGAAGGCTGCGCGGGCCTGCTCGAGCGAGATCTCGCCCAGCGGCGCCAGCGCAACGCCAAGCGGACCGATGGCCCCGGCAACGAAGGCCTCGGAGGCCTGCTTCTCGGCGATCTGCGCGACGCACTGGCGCGCGATGAGCACTCCGGCGAGGTTGATCTCGCGCACTTTATCGCGCAGACCGTGGCGCTCCAGGCGATACGCGTTGGCGCCGAACGTATTGGTCTCGATGATCTGGGCGCCGGCCTGTAGATACTCGGTGTGGATTCCTGCGACGGTCTCCGGCTGCGAGAGGTTCAGTTCATCGAAGCAGCGGTTGATGAAGATGCCGCGGCCATAGAGCATGGTGCCCATGGCGCCGTCGGAGAGAACGCGCCCGCCGCGGAAGAGCCGGTCGATCGCGGTTGCTGCCGCATGTCCCTTCGCGTCTGTCGCCGTGGTCTCTGCCGCACCCGATCCCGCACCTGCCATGGCATGTCCTCGAAGCCTGTTCCCTGAAACGTCCGGAAGTCGTTTTCTGAAACGTATTGCTCCATCCTAAGCCAGGTTCGGAGCCAGCACCAAACCATCGCCGTGCGGACATCACAGCCCTCTTCCTTTGGTATACTCGGAGGGTAAGTCAGGCGAAGCCCTTGCACGAAGAAGGTTGGAGTTGTCCACGTTGAAGAATCGAAGTCTCTTTGTCCGCGGGGTTGGTGCTCAGCCGTTCCCCAGCCCGTCGCAGGAAGCTCCCTTGGTCCAATCCTCGTGCTCTGCGCAGATGACCTCTGGCGGCGGCATCTTCGGGTTCCGGCTGCTCTGCGGGCTGTTGCTTGCGCTGTCTTCGCTTGCGCTCTGCTCCTGCCACTCGGCGTCCTACTACTACTACAAGTTTCCCGAGTACAACTATGCGGGCCGGCCCGTGCCGCCCAGCAAGCTGGCCCAGCGGGTGATGATCGGCGTGAGCGCGACCGGCAGTTCCGGCAGCCTGCAGATCGTCGACGCCTTGCGCGACATTCGCAGCAACGTCGAAGACACAATTCCGTTCTATTCGATCGGCGGCTATTCGTCGGGCTATCCCGGCACCATCATGAACTTCCCCTCGGAGATGCGCGGATACGTCTATTCCAACAGCGATGGCACTTTTTCCTCTATCAATTATTCGTCCGAAACGTCTTCCGGCTCGGTCGGCACCTTCCAGTCCGGATCGAGCGCGGTCGCGGTCTCCCCGACCTTCGAGCATTACTACGGGGCCGAGGAGGCCGCCGGAGTACTGGAGATCATCGACAACCTGACGGGACAGAGCTATGTGCTCAACCTGCCCAATGTCTTCAAGGTCATCGTGAATAAGGGGGACACGGTTGCGCTTGCCATGGTGCGCAACTCCAACGTGCTCTACCGTGTCTTCAAGTTGAACCAGAACCAGTATCCAACCCAGCAGGCGGCCATTACGGCGACCGGCTCGGCCGACTGTGAACCCGCCCTGCTCCCCGTCTACTGCGCGGTCTCCGTGCCGGGAACCTATGATGAGCCGTCGGGCGTCTACTTCTCGCTCGATGGCACCACCGCGTATGTGCTTAACTGCGGCCCGGAGTGCGGCGGCAAGACGGCCAGCGTCACGCTGCTCCAGCAAGGCCCGTTGAACGAAAATGTGATCCCCTCGTCGCCCGTGCAGCCCAACCCGCAGATCGCCAATGTGCCCGTGCCGGGAGGCGTCACCGATGCGCTCTCCGACGGTACAACGCTCTACATGGCCGGTCAGCAACTCCAGCCGGACGGCCTCTTCGCCGGCTTTCTCTCCACCATGAACCAGGCCGCCAACACCATCACGGGGCAGTACTCCATCTCCGATGGCAACCACTCTAAATTGCTCTTTGCCGACAACAACACTTTGTGGATCGGCTCGCAGTTCTGCGCCACCGGCGAACGCGCCAAGCTGGGGCAGAACTACAACTGCCTTACCGTGGCCCAGCTCAGTACAACAACGCCTGCTCAGGTTCTTTCCGTTCAGATTGTACCGAACGTGACGCCTGGATCGCCGACTGCGGTGGTTCCCTATCCCAACCAGAACGACAACCAGTACTACTACGGCAGCCTCACCGGCATCTGCTGGGTGCAGAACTTTAACAAGGTCTACACCGCATACGGCGGACAGGTGCATGTCTTCAGCACCGTCCTGTCGCCGTCCGGCAATCCTGCCGTGCCGGCGGGCAATGCTACCGAAATCGACAACGAGTACGTCACCGTGCAGGGTACGGCGCTCGACGTCGCCTACATGGACGCGCTGACCGACGACGCCAACTGAGCGCGGCTTCAACACAACTCTGATCGTTCAACTCAGCTGCGGCTGAGATGCGCCAGATCGCGCAGATACTGCTTCAGCGGACGTGCCGGCCGCCCCCAGAAGACCTGGCCGGGCCCACGCACCTTCTTGTGACTCAAGACTCCCGCGCCTCCGCCAAGGATCACTCCTGGGCCGATGTGGGTGTGCTCTCCCAGCCCAACCTGCCCGCCCAGAATCGCACCGTCCTCGATGACACACGAGCCGGAGATCCCCGTCTGCGAGGCGATGACTACATTGCGCCCGACGACGCAGTTGTGGGCGATGTGCACCAGGTTGTCGATCTTCGTTCCTGCGCCGATGCGCGTCTCGCCCAGCGCGCCGCGGTCGATTGTCGTGTTGGCGCCGATCTCCACGTCGTCCTCGATCGCCAGCGTTCCCTGCTGCGGGAAGGCAATGTACTCGCCGGTCGCGGAGTTGCGCGCGTAGCCAAAGCCCGTGGCCCCCAGAACGGCCCCGGCCTGAACCAGGACGCGGTCGCCAAGCGTGGTTCCCGAATAGATCGTGACGTTGGCGAGAACTTCGCAGTCCTCGCCGAGAACAACTCCGTCGCCGAGAACTGCATGAGGGCCAATACTGCTTCCCTGCCCCACTCGCACGTCTGCGCCCAGCACTGCCGTGGGATGAATGAGCGGCCCGGAGTTGCGCGGTGCGGATTCAGTCGAGGCTTGTTCGCGGGACTTCAGAAAGCGCGCTGCGAGAGCGAAGGCGTAGCGCGGATCGGCCACACCCAGCAGGCGCGCGTCGAACGGATCGCCGTCGGATGACAGCAGCGCCGCACGCGTGAGAATCGCGCCCGCCGGCGACTTCATCGCAGTGTCAAGCGTCGTCGCATCGGTGGCAAAGACCAACGAGGACGGCGTTGCGGCTTCGATGCTCGATACGCAGAGAATTTCACAAATTGCCTGCGGTGCGGGCGCGCCCACCAGTTCCGCGATCTCAGCGATGGTTGCCAACGGATTCTCCTTGCGCTTCCTAGAATCTCACACCTGTCGCGGTTACGACGCGTCTTGTCCCGCCGCAAGGCTCCCGTAGTGAATGAGCAAGGGAGCGATGGGGTTGGCGAGAACCTTCGGAATCTCGCTGAGCAGAGCTTCGCGCTCCACATCGCGGTGGGCGCGTAGTCGCGTGGTCACGCGGTCGAGCTCGCCATCGTTGTAGCCGGGATGACAGCAGAGTTCGTAGGTCCCACTGGCCGGTAGCGCGCGCAGAATCTCGCCGAGAGTGGAGGCGGTAAGCTGGCCGGTGGCGGAGATCGCGACCGTTCCATCGGTTGTAAGAACGCGTCTGTCGCGTATCTGCGCGTGGGCCTCGAAGCGCGTGCGCAGAAGGCCGGTGAGCCGAATGGCGAGGCGGCGCGCGCGGCTGCCGTGGTTGAGCGCGAGCGACCACTCCGGCTCGAACGGGTTGCGAATGGCGCGGATTCCGCGGCGTTCGGCAATTTGCAGCAGTGGGCGCCCGATGGAGGGAAACAGATGCGCGTGCTTATGCGTGTCGATGTGAGTGGGATGAATTCCTGCGCGCTGCAACTTCTCGATCTGGGCGAGCGCCTCGCGCGCCACCTCTTCTTCCTTGATCCGTCCCAGCAAAAGCGCCTGCACAAAATCGACCAGCGACGGACGGAAGTTTATTCCGTCGGCTCCGATCAGGCTGCGAATCGAGCCGGGCGGCGAGACGGGCGCGCCGTCGGTCAGCACGATGTGGCAGCCGACACCAAGCGCGGGATGCGCGCGCGAGACCTCGACGGCGTCGTCGAAGGCCGCCCCGCTCGCCATCAGCGTTGCGGAGGGCAGCACGCCGGCCGAGTGCAGCTCGCCGATGGCGCGGTTGATGCCACGGGTGAGTCCGAAGTCGTCGGCGTTGAGGATGAGGCGGGCGGGCATGGCTTACGCGCGGCTCTTCGGGATAGAGGTGGTGGCGTGCAGAAACTTCTTTAGGTTGCAGCCTGCATCGTGCGCGGCCTTGCGGGCGGCGGCAACGGAAACCTCGATCTCGGCAATGCCTGCGGGTTGGACTGATTTCGGCTGGATGGTTTCGGCGTGGGCGATTTCGATGAGAGCGGGAAGCTGTAGCCAGGTGAGCAGCTCTTCAAACTGCTCCCAGTTGAAGAACGTGATGCCGCCGGCCTGGTTGACGCCTGCCAGCCAGCGTACGTCAGGGTCGGCCCATAGGGCTTCGCTGTGGATCGTGTCGGGTGCGATCGCAGCCTCGGACAGCAGCAGGCGCACCTCGGCGGCGGCCTGCCAGGTGGCTTCTCCTTCCATGCCCATGGAGGAGAAGAGGTCGGCAAGCATGGCGCGGAACAGGAGTCTGTCGAAGAGTTCGACGCGGTCGCCATTCGCGTTGCAGTACGCGGGAAGGCTGCGCAGAACAATCCAGGCGAGTATCGGCGCCCAGGTGCGTTCCAGCCGGGTGGATGCAGCGTCGCCGGGCAGGACGGGCCGCGATTGCGCAGGCCAGTCGGTGGAGTAAGTCTGCGCGAGAGCCGGAAGTTGCGCTGCGCCGCACAACATTGCGCGAAGATCGGCGGCAAACACAGGCTCAATCGCATCCGCAGCCTGGGCCTCGACGCCCGCTTGCGTGCCGGCTGAAGCGGGTGCATCGGCGCGAACGATGGGCGCGCGGTTCTCCTCGGGAACCTGTTCGAGTAAACGGTCGAAGAAGAGATGGCTCTTGTCGGCGATGCCGCGCAGGCGAGGATCGAGTTCGGACTTCGCGCGGCTGGGTACAGCCTTCTTGCGTGCGGCCCGCTTGGGAACAGTTCCCTGCTCTGCGTTCTGCTGCGCGATCTCGTCGGCGAGTTCCGCGAGGGCGCGGACGTTGGCGGGGCTGACGGCGGCGCGCAGGGCGTCGTGCAGCGGACGCAGACGTAGTTTGACCATCTCTTCGTGGACACTGCGCACGCCCGCGCCGTTGAGCGTATCGCAGAGCCTGTCCCACGGCCACTCGGCGGTGGGATCGAGCGCGCGCCAGTCCAGCAGTACGACACACTGGAAGCCGCGCAGATCGAAGCTGAGGCCTTGACGGTGCAGGTCGGTGGCGCGACGCAGGTACTCCAGGCCCTTGCTGTCGCGGTATACCAGAACCATCGACTCGCCGGTGGGCAGGCCCAGTCCGTCGGAGAGGCTGCGCTGGCGCAGCGAGCCGCTGCCCTTGTCCATGAACGCCGCGGAAACATGAATTGTCCCGCGCGTGCTGTCGTACTTGTTGTTGTAGAGAACCAGCGAGCGCTCGTCGCCGAAGCGGTTGGAGTAGGCGAAGACGTTCTCGTCGACTTTGCCGTGGCCGTTCCAGAAGTCGTAGAGCGTGAACTCGGAGCTGCCGGCGAAGATGTACCGCTTGGCCAGCAGCGGCGCGATCTCGCGCTGGTGGCGCGCCGCCAGTCCCTCGTTGGGCCACTCGTCCAGGGTCGCCTGCTTGAACTCCATGCCATAGCGCTCGGTAAATCCCTCGATCTGCCCATGCGCGAACATGGGCAGGCCGGGCAGCGTCGCCAGCAGCGTGCAGACGCCAAAGTACTTGTCGCCGGTGCCAAACTGGTCGATGGCGGTACGCTCGTCCGGGTTGCTCATGAAGTTGACGTAGCGCTTCATGATGTCCGGGTCGAATTCAATGGTCTTCTTCAGGTACGAGCGATACTTCGCATTCTCCTCGTCGCGCATCATGTTCATGAACGCCGAGTTGTAGACACGATGCATTCCCAGGGTGCGCACGAAGTAGCCTTCGAGCAGCCAGAAGGCCTCGGCCAGCAGTAGCGTGCCAGGGACTTCGGCGGCGACGCGGTCCACCACCTCGCGCCAGAACTCGTTGGGCATCAGCGCGTCGAACTCCTCCTGCGACATCGAGTTCTCCGCGCGCGATGGAATCGACCCACCCGCACCGGGAAGCGGAAACCAGAGCCGCTGAACGTGGCGTTTGGCCAGCACCATCGCGGCGTCGAAGCGGATGATGGGAAACAGGCGCGCAACGTGCAGGATGGTCTGAATCACATGCTCACGCACCTCGGCCTTGGAGTAGTCGAGCTGCGCGGTATCGTTCCATGCGAACGCGGTACCGTCGTTGCCGTGGTAGACGTAGCGCGTCTCGCCATTCGAGTGGTGGCGCAGACGGAAGGCAACAGCGGCGTCGGTCTGGTCGTAGTAGCGGTCGTCGATCTTGATCTCGACGCGGCTGTCTGTGGAGAGGTCCGGCCCATTGAAGCTGTACGCCGGGAACGGGCTCTCCCAGCGATGCAGAAACCAGTCGGGATGCTCAATCACCCACGGCGAGTCGATGCCCATGTGGTTGGGCACCATGTCGCTGGCCAGCCGCAGCCCAAAGTGCGCCGCGCGGTGCTTCAGGTGGTTGTACGCCTCCCAGCCGCCCAGGTCCTCGGCAATGTCGTAGTTCTTCAGCGAGTAGGCCGACGCAACCGCGTCGCCGTGGCCGCGCAGGCGCTTGATGGTGCGCGATGCGATGCTGCGCTCCCACAGTCCGATCAGCCACAGTCCGGTGATGCCGCGCGATGCCAGCAGTTGCAGCTCCTCATCCGGGATCTGGTCGAGCCGGTGGATGTGGCGCTGATATTTCTTGCTGAGCTGCTCCAGCCACACATAGGTGCTCTTGGCCATCAGCACCACGTTCGGCATCCATGCCTGGTCGGCGCTGAAGTTTTCATACTCGTCGAGCGGTGCCTGGTAGCCGTACGCGTACTTCTTCCGCTTGAACTCGTCGTATCCGACGAACTCGTCGCCCACAAATCCCTGACTGCCCCACGTCGGCGCGCCGTGGCGGAACTGGTCCGGCCCCGGAGGATTGAAGCGCATCCAGATGGCAAGGTCCTCTTCGCGCAGCACATCGACGGCCAGCAGAATCCGCTTCAGTTCGTCGCCCAGGTACGGCGCCCAGCGCTCGCGGATGTAGTCGAGCTGCCCGGTCAGCGAGTCGGGCGAGGCCAGCATCGGAGCGCGCAGCGCGTCATACAGGCTGCCAATCTCCGGCGCCATCTTTGGCCGCGTGCTGAAGTAGCCGGGAAACGCCGCAGTCACATTCGCATAGACTGTCCGCTCCTTCAGCCCCTTGTCCTCGAAGAGCGCGTGAAACGGCTTGAAAGCGGGGTTGCTGTTGGCGATCCACAACATCAGTAGCTCTTCCAGAGCGGCCTCGCGGTTGGGCCGTCCGTCGGTCACACCGCGCAACCACTGCTCGGCGGTAAGATCGCCGCGAAATACCGCTACGTTCGGAAACTGCTCGGTGAAGGCCCGCAGCAACGCGTCCATCTTGCCCATCTTCGTCTTGTCGCCATCGACCTGCGCGGCAAACCAGAGCATCGCCTCCGAGAGCACCGCTGGGTCGATCTGCTTGCGGTAGCGCTCGACCAGCGCGTGGCTCAGCTCGTCGATCAGACCCATGGCAAACAGTGCGCCGGCGTTGATCGCGCCAGCCGGATCGGCGTCCGCGCCGCGCGCCCCGGCGTTGCGAGAATGGTTGAGGGCCTCGGCCAGCCTGCGGCTCGCCCCTACATCGGCAAAGACGACGTTTCCGCTGTAATTGAAGAGAAGATCGTCAACCTTGGTTGCTTCCCGAACTGCGCGGGAGATGTGAAATTCCATTTGTCAGATGCCTCAACTCGCTACGACCAGTATCTCTTGAAAATCAACTCTGGTGTATTGGATGCACCAGGAACATCCAGCTCATCCCGGTTTGCCCTGAAAATGACCGGCGTCGAACCGTGCAGGGCTTCGCGCTTCGGCTGTTCGCAGTAACGCGCCAGCCCCCGCCGCATTCGATGAATCGATGTGCGGCGGGGGCTGGTGTTGCGACCTCGAAGAGGCCGATGGACTCAGGTTGCTATGCCGTCTTGCGCAGCGTGTAGCTGCTCAGGGTCTTGATGTAGTTGCCGCGCTCGAAGGCAGAGGTGTCCGGCACGGAACGGCGGCTGAGGCTGCCGCGCATCTGGCGGATGGATTCGTACTCATGCTCTTCCATCCAGTGCAGCAGATCGGACTGGATGGTTGCAAGATGGGAGACTCCATGGAGCAGCAGCGCCGATGCGAGCATGGCCACCTGTCCGCCGGCCATGATGGCCTTCAGAACGTCCTCGGCGCTGTGGACCCCGCCTGTAACGGCAATCTCCGCGCTCAGATCGCCGTAGAGAATCGCGGTCCAGTGCAGCCGCAGCAACAGCTCCTCCGGTCGGCTGAGCGTGAGCGTGGGAGTGACGTTGAGGTTTTCAATGTCAAAGTCCGGCTGGTAGAACCGGTTGAAGAGAACCAGCGCATTGGCGCCGATCTTATCCAACCGTGCAGCCAGGTTCGGGACGCTGGTGTACTGCGGCGACAGTTTCACCGCAATTGGGATCTTCGTGCTCGCCTTCACCTGGCGAACCAGTTCGATGATTCCCTCTTCAAGCTGGTCGCTGGTGACACGAGGATCGGTGGGCAGCGAGTAGGTGTTCAGCTCCAGCGCGTCCGCGCCGGCCTGCTCGATCTCCTTGGCGAATTTAACCCAACCGCCGGCCGTCGCACCGTTCAGGCTGGCGAGAACGGGAATGCTGACAGCGCTCTTGGCGGCGCGGATGTGGTTGAGGTAGGTCTCATGCCCCTGCCGATAGCTTTCATAGGCCGGGAAATAACTGAGCGACTCGGCAAACGACTCCGTGCCGCGCGAAAGATCGCTATCCAGCGCGTTGCTCTCCAGCGTGAGCTGCTCCTCGAAGATGGAGGGCAGAACCACGGCTGCGGCACCGGCCTCTTCCAGCCGCTGGACCTTCTCCGGGGAGTCGGTCAGCGGCGAGGAAGATACCACAAGGGGACTTTTCAGTTTCAGGCCCAGATATTCAGTTGTAAAGTCGATCATTTGTTGCCTCCTGCGGCTCCCAACGGAGCAACGGCCCCTTCTTTCTCCGGCGGGGCGATGTGTGGAGACGCCGAGCGGCCCGCCATGGCGGCGCGGTCGGAGTAGATCCGCCACCAGCGCTCAACGTCGTCCTGCGCCTCCTGTAGCAGCAGCTTCGCCACCTCGGGACGGCTGCGCGCAAGCATCGTGTAACGGGCCTCGTGGTAGGCGTAGTCCTTCAGCGGAATGGCGGGCGCGCGGGAATCGAGCTGGAAGGGGTTCTTGCCCTCGGCGCGCAGCATCGGATTGTAGCGCATCAACGGCCAGTAGCCGGAGAGCACCGCGCTCTTCTGCTGGTCCATGCCATAGGTCAGGTCGTAGCCATGAGCGATGCAGTGAGAGTAGGCAAGGATAAGCGCCGGGCCGTTGTAGGCCTCCGCCTCCTGGAACGCCTTCACCGTCTGCATGTCGCTGCTGCCCATGGCAACGCGCGCCACATAGACCGATCCATAAGCCACGGCCTCCATTGCAATGTCCTTCTTGCTGTTGGGCTTGCCGCCCTCGGCAAACTTGGCCACCGCGCCGCGCGGAGTGGACTTGGACATCTGTCCGCCGGTGTTGGAGTATGTCTCCGTGTCCAGCACCAGCACCTTGATGTTCTTGCCCGAGCCCAGCACATGGTCGAGACCGCCGAAACCGATGTCGTAGGCCCAGCCGTCGCCGCCCAGGATCCAGACGCTCTTGCGCACCAAGGAATCGGCCACGGTAAGCAGCGCGTGCGCCTCCAGCGAGTTAACCCCGGCCAGCTTCCCTCGGAGCGCCAGTACGCGTTCGCGTTGTACGTTGATCTCGCTCTCCTTGGCCTGGCTTGCGGTCAGCAGCCCGCTCACCAGCTCGTCGCCAACCGTCGGCGCAAGCCGCTTCAGCAGGTCCTCGGCGTACTCCTTCTGCTGGTCGAGCGCGAGCCGCATCCCGAAGCCGAACTCCGCGTTGTCCTCAAACAGCGAGTTCGACCAGGTGGGGCCGCGTCCGGCGGCGTTCTTGGTGTAGGGAGTGGTGGGCAGGTTGCCGCCATAGATCGACGAGCAGCCGGTGGCATTGGCGATATACAGCCGGTCGCCGAAGAGCTGGGTCAGCAGCTTGATGTACGGCGTCTCTCCGCAGCCCGAGCAGGCGCCAGAGAACTCAAACAGCGGCTCGAGCAACTGCACGTCCTTGACCTGGGTGTGCGAGAGACGGTTGCGGTCGGCCAGGGGGATGGACTCGAAGAAGCTCCAGTTCTCGGCCTCGGGCGCGCGCAAGGGGGCCTGCATCTCCATGTTGATGGCCTTGTGCTTGGCATCGCTCTTGCTCTTTGCCGGGCAGACCTCGACGCACAGTTTGCATCCGGTGCAGTCCTCGGGTGCCACCTGCAGGGTGTAGGACTCCTGCTCCATGCCCTTCCACTTCGGCGTGGCGCTCTTGAAGGTCGCCGGAGCATTGGCCAGCAGGGAGGAGTCGTAGACCTTGGCGCGGATTACGGCGTGCGGACAGACCATCACGCACTTGCCGCATTGGATACAGAGGTCCTTGTCCCATACCGGAATCATCTGGGCGATGTTGCGCTTCTCCCACTTCGCGGTGCCGGTGGGGAAGGTCCCGCCGATCGGCAGCGCGCTCACCGGGAGCGAATCCCCCTTGCCTGCCGCCATCTGGCCCAGCACGTTGTACACAAACTCCGGGGCTTCCTTGGGAAGCATGGGCAGCAGGTCGAAGGTTGCCGTGACCTTCTCCGGCAGCTTCACCTTGTGCAGGTTGGCCACAGCCGCATCGACGGCGGCAAAGTTCTTCTGCACCACCGCGTCGCCGCGCTTGCCGTAGGTCTTCTTGATGGACTTCTTGATCTGCTCAATCGCCTCCTCGGACGGAAGCACCCCGCTGATGGCGAAGAAGCAGGTCTGCATGATGGTGTTCAGCCGGTTGCCCATGCCGGTATCGCGCGCTACCGTGTAGCCGTCGATGACGTAGAACTGCAACTTCTTCTTCAGGATCGTCTCCTGCGTCGTCTTCGGCAGGTGGTTCCAGATCTCGTCCGGCCCATAGGGGCTGTTCAGCAGGAAGACCGCGCCGGGAGCGGCGTGGGCCAGGATGTCCATGCGCTCCAGGAAGGAGAACTGGTGACAGGCCACGAAGTTCGCCTTGCTGATTAGGTACGTCGAGCGGATCGGGTTCGGCCCGAAGCGCAGATGCGACGTCGTCACCGAGCCGGACTTGCGCGAGTCGTACACAAAGTAGCCCTGCGCGTAGTTGGGCGTCTCCGAGCCGATGATCTTGATGGAGTTCTTGTTGGCGCCCACCGTCCCATCCGCGCCCAGTCCGTAGAACAGAGCGCGCACGGTCTTCGGGTCCTCGGTGGAAAACTCCGGATCGTAGTCCAGGCTGCCGTGGGTAACGTCGTCGTTGATGCCGATGGTAAAGCGGTTCTTCAGATGGTCCTTTTTCAACTCGTCGAAGACGCCCTTGACCATCGCAGGGGTGAACTCCTTGGAGGAGAGGCCATAGCGCCCGCCAATGATCCGCGGCTGCTTGGCGATGGGCGAGGTGCCACTGGAGAACGCCTCGCTAAAGGCAGTGACGACATCCTGGTAGAGCGGCTCGCCCAGCCCGGTTGGCTCCTTGCAGCGGTCCAGCACCGCAATGGACTTGACCGTCTTGGGCAGCGCGGCGAGGAAGGCCTCGGTGGCGAAGGGGCGATAGAGGCGAACCTTGAGCAGGCCGATCTTCTCGCCCTGCGCGGCGAGGTGTTCGATCACCTCTTCGACGGGGCCGGCGCCCGATCCCATCAACACAATGACGCGCTCGGCATCCGCTGCGCCCACATAGTCAAACAGGTGATAGGCGCGTCCTGTCAGGGCAGTGAAGCGGTCCATTGCGTTCTGCACGATCGTGGGGCACGCCAGGTAGAAGGGATTGGCGGTCTCGCGCGCCTGGAAGAAGACATCGGGGTTCTGGGCCGTGCCGCGCAGAATGGGATTGTCGGAGCTGAGAGCGCGCTGGCGATGCGCCAGCACGGTCTTCTCGTCGAGCATCGCCTGGATCGTCTCGTCGGAGATGGTAATCGCCTTGTTGACCTCGTGCGAGGTGCGAAAACCGTCGAAAAAGTGGAGGAACGGAACGCGCGACTCCAGCGTGGCAATGTGAGCGATCAGGGCCTGATCGGCGGCCTCCTGCACGGAGCCAGAGGAGAGCATGGCGTATCCCGTGGAGCGACAGGCCATCACGTCAGAGTGGTCGCCAAAAATGGAGAGCGCATGAGTCGCCACCGCGCGCGCGGTAACGTGGATGACGTTGCTGGTCAGCTCGCCGGCGATCTTGTACATGTTGGGGATCATGAGCAACAGTCCCTGGGAGGCAGTGAACGTAGTGCTGAAGGCCCCGGCCTGCAGCGCTCCATGCATGGCGCCCGCGGCCCCGCCCTCGCTCTGCATCTCGGCGACCAGAGGCACGGTGCCCCAGATGTTCTTGCGTCCCGCTGCCTGCCACTCATCGGCCCACTCCGCCATGGTGGACGACGGGGTGATCGGGTAGATGGTGATCACCTGCGAGAGACGGTACGCCACCCGTGCACAGGACTCGTTTCCGTCGAGAATCGCCGTTTGCTGTTCACTCATTCTGTTGCCTCCAAAGTTCATTACCGAACCTCATTCTGCGCCCCGCGAACACCGAAAGAAGTGAGCCCGATCACAACACTAACCTCGGAGTGTCTGGTAAAGTGGAGCCTGAGGACAGGGCCATATGACGAACAGCCTCTATCTGCCCGTCATTGTACTGCTGCTCGCGGCTGTCGCGTTCGCTCTATCAACGCTTCTGCTGGCCTGGTTGTGGGCCAAAAAATACTCCCCGCACAAGCCTGGGCCAAGCAAAAACGGCATCTATGAGTGTGGGCTCGAATCGGCCGGAGACGCCTGGATCCAATTCAAGCCAGGCTACTACCTCTACGGAATCATCTTTCTCGTCTTCGATGTCGAGGCCATCTTCCTGCTTCCCTTCGCGGTGGCATTCTCCGGCTTTTCGGCGGCGGAATCCATCGCCATGCTGGTCTTCCTGCTCCTGCTGGTCGAAGGCCTTGTCTGGGCCTACCAGAAGAACATCCTGGTCTGGAAATAGCGCATCTTAACCCTTGCCACAGAGGTAATTAACCATCATCCTGAGCCAGGCATCACTTGAGTCGTCATTCTGGGCGCAGCATCACAAGAGTCGTCATTCTGGCGTAGCCAGAATCCCCGTATTTCGTCTGGAGCGAAACACGCTGCACCAGCAGTCGAATCGGCTCGAACCAATTTGCAACCAAGGACTTCAGTGGTGGATGAAAAGCTAAAGAACGAGCTGAGCAAACAGGGGATATTCACCACCACCCTCGAGCAGCTCTACAACTGGGGCCGCACCAGCTCGCTCTGGCCGCTGAACTTCGGCCTCGCCTGCTGCGCCATCGAGATGATTGCTACCACCATGGCGCGCTACGACATGGCCCGCTTCGGCGCCGAGGTCTTCCGCCCCTCACCCCGCCAGGCTGACCTGATGATCGTAGCCGGCACAGTCACAAAAAAAATGGCCCCCCAGGTCGTCCGCCTCTACAACCAGATGCCGGAGCCGAAGTACGTCATCTGCATGGGCGCATGCGCCATCTCCGGCGGCCCATTCAAACAGGGATACAACGTCCTCAAGGGCATTGACCGTTACATCCCCGTTGATCTATACATTCCAGGCTGCCCGCCGCGTCCCGAGGCCCTGCTCGATGCCTTCATGGAGTTGCAGAAGAGGATCGACCGGCAGCCGCTGACCGGCGCGAACCGGCCGCGTCATCTCAACGCCGATGAACCCAGCGAGTTCCCCGTGCCCCGTTTCGGCGCGCACGATCTGGAACCGGCGAATAACCCGAACGTCTGGAAGGCCCCCTTGGTCCAGATCGCGCAAACAGGCACGTTGCAAACAGTTTCGCCGCAGGCAGGCACGGATGAATCTGGAAGCCATTAAATCCAAACTCGAAGCTGCCGTCCCCGGCTGTCGCCTGGTGCTGGTTGCCAACCCCAGCCCGTCGGGCCAGCACTCGCTGCGCATCGACTCCGCGCACGCCGTCGCCGTCGCCCTCTGCCTGCGCGATGCCCCCGGTCTGCGCTTCGACTTCTGCTCCAACGTCACCGGCATCGACTGGCCGGGCAAGCAGACCACGGAAAAAGTGATGGCCCGCAAGCTCGTGGATGGCATAGAGCAGGACGTTGAAGAGTTGCGCACCATCGCCCCTCCCGGCTCTCTCGAAGTCGTCTATCACCTCTTCTCCATCGAGAAGAAGCTCGGCCCCCTCGTCCTGCGCATAAGCACTGGAGACCGCGACGCCAACGTCCATCTCCCCTCGCTCACTCCCGTCTGGCGCAGCGCCGAACTACAGGAGCGCGAGATCTTCGACCTCTTCGGGGTCGTCTTCGACGGACACCCCGACCTCCGCCGCCTGCTGCTGTGGGACGAGTTCCAGGAGCATCCCATGCGCCGTGACTACGTCGAACCGGACGACTACGAGTACGAACCGACCGCGCACGACGAGGTGCTGCGCCGCGCCAACCAGCACCTCAGCGAAGCGGGCGGAAAACTCCAGAGCGAAGGGGGAGGCCGATGAGCACCTCCGCCGGTCCCACAGCTCAGCCCGAGTTGGAACCAACCTCCGAAACCAGCAAAGATCAGTTGCTGGAGATCGCCATGGGCCCGCAGCACCCATCCACCCACGGCGTCTTCCGTATGAACGTCGTGCTCGACGGAGAACACGTCGTCCGCCTCAAGCCGGTCTTCGGATACCTGCATCGCAACCACGAGAAGATCGCCGAATCCGAGACCTATCTCGGCTCCATGCCCTACACCGACCGGCTCGACTACATCTGTTCCATCACCAACAACTGGGCCTATGCGCTGGCGGTCGAAAAACTCGCCGGCATCGAGGTGCCCGAGCGCGCCGAGTACCTGCGCGTTATCACCGGCGAACTCACCCGCCTGCAGAACCACGCCTGCCTTATCGGCTTCCTCATGCAGGACATGGGCTCCAGCGGAACGCCCCTGATGTACGCCTTCCGCGAGCGCGAAAAAATCCTCGACCTCTTCGAGTCGCTCACCGGAGCGCGCATGATGTGCAACTACATGCGCTTCGGCGGCTGCCGCGCAGACCTTCCCACCGGCTGGCTCGATCAGGCAAAAAAGGTCGTCGCCGGCTTCCCCCGCTTCCTCGATGAGTACGAGCAACTGCTGGTCGGCAACGAGATCCTGATGGACCGCACCCAGGACGTTGGCGTGCTCTCGCGCGAGCTGGCCGTCAGCGCAGGCATCAGCGGCCCCATGGCGCGCGCCAGCGGAGTGGACTACGACATCCGCAAGGTGGACCACTATAGCATCTACGACCGCTTCGCCTTCCGCGTGCCGCTGGGCACCCACGGCGATGTCTACGACCGATTCATGGTCCGCCTGCTGGAGATGCGCGAGTCGGTCAACATCCTCGAACAGGCCATGCGCGATATTCCCCCGGGGCCGATCGTCGATCCCAAAATGAAGGTTCGCGGCTTCCGCCCCAAGCCGGGCGAGGCCTACGGCAGGATCGAATCTCCCAAGGGAGAGCTTGGTTTCTATCTCATCAGCGATGGCTCGCCCAACCCCTACCGCTATCGCGTCCGTCCCCCCAGCCTCATCAACCTCACCGTGCTGGAAGACCTCTGCGTGGGGCGGAATGTGGCAGACATCGTGGCCATTCTGGGCAGCATCGACATCGTCCTCGGCGAGGTGGACCGATGAGGGAAGCTATGAATCAGCCGCGTTTTGAAAGGGCGGGACTTCAGTCCCGCCGTAAGGGCCGTAACATCCATCGGGCTTTAGCCCCTGAGGGAAGACACGCGGAGGAACAGAAGTGGTAGGCGAAGGCATCCTGAAGGGAATGGCGGAGACTGCCCGAAATTTCTTCGGCAGCTACGTCAGCAAAGACCGGCTGGTCACGCTCCAGTATCCCGAGCAGCGCGATCCGCGAATCGAGCGCGCGCGCAGCTTCCCGTTCCTGGTCTACGATGGCGCGGACTGGCAGCAGGGGATGCGCTGCGTCGCCTGCCAGATTTGTGAAAAAGAGTGCCCGCCAAAGTGCATCTTCATCGAAAAAAGCAAGGACAAGAAGCCCGATGCAACGGGCAAACCGCAGTTCTACCCCGCAACCTTCAACATCGACATCTCCGTCTGCATGAGCTGCCAGATCTGCGCCGAGGTCTGCCCCTTCGATGCCATCAAGATGGACGTGGTCACCGACCTGAGTTCCGCCGACCGCTTCGCCAGCCTGCTGCTCGACAGACAGCGCCTCGCCAAATCCGACCAGTATTACAACTCGATTCACCCCACCGAGGCCGCCGCCGTGGATGCGCGCCGCGCCGCGGAACAGGCCCGTCAGGCAGCAAAGGCGAAGGCTGCCACCGAGGCAAAGTCCGCCGCCGATGCTAAGCTCACGGCGGCAACGCAGGCGCAATCTGAGACCGGTGGGCCGCGATGACCCACTTCATTCTGTTAGCGCAACAGCTCGATCAGATCTTTGTCCTTGCCGCACACAGGCTGCTGAGCGATCTCCCCGCCGCCATTCAGCCGCTCTGTTCGGCCATCCTGTCGGTTGCGGCCATCATTATCGTCTTTGCTACGTTGTTCGCCATCACGACCTGGCTCGAGCGCAAGGGCCTGGGCCGCATCCAGAACCGTTACGGGCCAAACCGCGTCGGCCCCTTCGGCCTCTTGCAACCCATCGCCGACGGTATCAAATCGCTCACCAAGGAAGACATCGTCCCCATCACCGCGGACCACGTGGTGCATTTTCTGGCGCCGGTCCTTCTGGTCGCGGCGTCTTTCCTGGGCTATGCGGTTCTCCCCATCGGCCGAAACATGGTGCTCGTCAACCTCAACGCCGGAGTGCTCTACTTCTTCGCAATCGGCTCGCTCATGGAACTGGCAGTCTTCATGGCCGGATGGTCCAGCCGAAGCAAGTACTCCCTGCTCGGGGCCATGCGCGCCATCGCGCAGATGATCAGCTACGAGGTGCCGCTGGTCCTTGCCTCCATCGTTGTCATTATGCAGGCCGGCTCGCTCTCCACCGTCTCCATCGTTGACTTACAGGCCAGTTACACCGAAATCTGGCCGCACTGGTTCGTCTTCACTCCCTGGGGCTTCGCCGGGTTTGTTCTCTTCATGGTCGCAGCCACGGCCGAATCTAACCGCTCGCCATTCGACCTGCCCGAAGGCGAATCAGAGATCATCGCCGGCTACTACACGGAATACTCCGGCTTTAAGTTCGCCCTCTTTTTCCTCGGCGAATATATCGGCATGTTTGCCACCAGCGGTATGGCCATCACCCTCTTCCTCGGCGGATGGTCCGCTCCATTCTCCTTCCTCGCATGGGTTCCATCCTATGTCTGGTTCTTCGCAAAACTACTCGCCATCATCTCCGTCTTCATCTGGATTCGCGGGACCCTCCCCCGCCTGCGCATGGACCAGTTGATGAACCTTGCATGGGAGTTCATGCTTCCCATGGCCCTTCTCAATCTCTTTACCGCAGGTCTCTGGCACTTCATGGCCGCCGGATCTCTGCGATGGCTTGTTTGCAGTACCATGGTTGTCGTTCCCTGCATCCTTCTTAGCCGCGGACTGAAACATAAGAAGAAATTCCAGGTCCGTACTTATCATTATTCCGAGTGAACAATTGTCATACTGGTTTCAAACAATTGTCATTCTGAGCGTAGCGAAGAATCTCCGTATTTTGTTCGTGTAACACAAAATATTGAATCAGCACAGAAAGTACAAAATCGAATCGCGCCAAATGATCGAGTTATCGATATGACTGCATCCTTCATGGTCCTCGCCCTGCTTACGGTTGCCGGAATGGCGGCAGCCATGGGCCTGCGCAACGCGGTCCACTGTGTTCTGGCGCTGACGCTTGGATTCGTAGGAATAGCCGCGCTGTATCTTCAGCTCGGAGCGCAATTTGTAGGTCTTGCGCAGATCATGGTCTACGTCGGCGCAGTGGCCATCCTTGCCGTCTTCGCCATCATGATGACGCACAGCCCGGAATCGGCGAACTCGCCGGTCTTCTCGTCCCAATGGAGTTGGGGCTGCATTGTCGCCGCCGCCGTCTTCGCGGTCCTTGCGCGCGCAATCTGTTCCAGCGCGGTTTTCACTCAAGTCCTGCCGCCGCAACCCGACGCCACAGTCCATCAGATCGGCGACTCGCTGATGCATCGCTACGTCCTGCCGCTGGAGATCATGGGTCTGCTCTTGACCGCCGCGCTCATCGGCGCCGTTGTCATCGCGATGGACCGCAGGGAGGAGATGAAATGAACTCCTTGCAATCCTATCTGCTCTTGTCCTCGCTCCTCTTCTCCATTGGCCTTGCCGGAGTATTGGTCCGGCGCAATGCCATTCTCGTTCTTATCGGAATTGAACTTATGCTCAACGCAGCCAACATCAATTTCATCGCATTCTGGCGCTTTGGCCCGGACCCATCGGCCTTGACCGGGGTCATGTTCGCTCTCTTTTCCATCAGCGTCGCCGCGGCCGAAGCAGCCGTCGGCCTGGCCATTATTCTCGCTGCGTACCGCCATTCCAGGACCACCGACCTGGACCAGATGAATTCACTGAAAGGATAGCTGCCGCCGTCATACTAACTCGCCGTCGTTATACCAACCCTATCGTCGTCATTCTGGCGTAGCCAGAATCTCTGTATTTCGTCCGTAGACATCAACAATTACCGTAGTATTTCTAACCGTTGATATTCGCACCTTCTGAGACTCAATGACCTGGATCGTTCAAAACCTGTGGCTGGTTCCCGCGCTGCCGATCTTCGCAGCTGCCGTCGCCGCACTCCTCAAACAGCGCAGCCGCATCCTCGCCGCCGCGCTGGCCATCGGCTCACTGGCCGTGTCTTTCCTGCTTTCGCTCTGCGCCTTCGCCCATGTCCTCGCCAACCACGGTGCCGATCAGGTCTTCACCTTCAATTTCCGCTGGTTCCAGTTCGGCAACGAGTGGCTACAGCTTGGCTGGATGCTCGACCCGCTGACCGCCGTAATGCTGGTTATGGTCTCCTTCGTCGGCCTGCTCATCTTTATCTACAGCGTCGGCTACATGGCCCACGACGAGAACTTCACCCGCTTCTTCTGTTTCCTCGCGCTCTTCGCGGGAGCCATGCTGGGCGTCGTCATCGCCAACAGCCTTCTTCTGCTCTTTATGTGCTGGGAGATCGTCGGCCTCACCTCCTACCTCCTCATCGGTTTCTGGTACCACAAACCGGAAGCCGCTGCCGCCGCGAAGAAAGCCTTCATCACTACCCGCATCGGCGATCTCGCCTTTCTGCTCGGCATGGTCTGGCTCTACGCTAAGACCGGCACGCTCCTCTTTTACAACGCCGGAGCTGGATGCCTCGAAGCCTCCGCGCTCGCTCACCTCGTCGCGCAGACCGCCGTCTTCGGCCTCACCCTATCCACCGTCATCGGCATCCTCATCTTCTGCGGCGCAGCCGGCAAGTCCGGCCAGGTCCCCCTGCACGTCTGGCTTCCCGACGCAATGGAAGGCCCCACCCCCGTCAGCGCCTTGATTCACGCAGCAACCATGGTAGCTGCCGGCGTCTTCCTCATCGCCCGAATCTATCCCTTGATGAGCGCCCACGCAGGCATCTCACTCACTCCAACCATCGCCCTGCAAGTCGTCACATGGGTCGGCGCAATCACCGCAATATTCGGCGCGCTCATTGCCGTCGCGCAATTCGACATCAAGCGAATCCTCGCCTACTCCACCATCTCGCAGCTCGGTTATATGATGATGGGCCTGGGCGTCGGCGGCGTGTCGGTAGGAATGTTCCACCTCATCACCCACGCCTTTTTCAAAGCCCTTCTCTTCCTCGGCGCAGGCTCCGTAATTCACGGTTGCAACGGCGAGCAGGACATTCGCCGCATGGGTGGCCTGCGCAAGTACATGCCCATCACCTTCGCCGCGTATGCCGCGGGAATGCTCGCGCTCTGCGGGTTCCCATTCTTCTTCTCCGGCTTCTGGAGCAAGGACGAGATTCTTCGCGCGGCACATAACTGGAGCATCTCCCAGACCCCGTTCTACATGGCAGCCTTCGCCGCGCTCCTCACCGCCTTCTACATGACGCGCCAGGTCTACTACGTCTTTGCCGGCACTTCGCGTTCGTCTGAAGAGAGCCACGGTTCATCCCACGCCACAAGCCACCCGCACGAGAGTCCCGCGGTAATGGCCGTTCCGCTGGTGATTCTAGCCGCCTTTGCCGTGTTGCTCGGTTTCATCGGAACCCCAGCATGGCCGTGGTTCCAGTCCTTCCTCGAAGGCAATCGAGCCACCTTCAGCTTGTCAGCATTCTTCGGCGCAGGAATTATGCCGATAATGCTCTCCTCGTCGCTCCTTGTATTTCTCGGCCTCGGCCTGGGCTGGTACTTCTATGGACGCAGGCCCATCGCAAGCGCAGCCGCCCCGGATCGACTCGGCAAACTTCAGCCACAGATTTATTCCGTGCTTAGCCACGCATTTTTCGTCGATGCACTCTACGGAGCAACCATTATTCGCCTGAATAACGTGTGGTCCGAAATCTGTGACTGGCTCGATCGATGGGTCTGGAACGGCGCGGTGCAGACAGTCTCGTATTTAGTTCTCGTTGTTGCATGGCTAAACAACTTCTTCGATGCGTCCGTCGTGAACTCTGGCTTCGATGAAGGCTGCGAGGGCGTCTCGCGCGGCGGCCAACTCCTCTCTCTGCTGCAAGGCGGTCAGGTGCAGAGTTACATGCGAGTTATTGGTTGTGCGCTTATTGCCCTCACATTATTTCTGCTCTGGGGGGTAAGGCAATGACCCAATTCCCCTGGATTACCGCCCTGACCGCCGTACCCGCCGTGGGCGCACTTCTTCTGCTTGCGCTTGGCGGACGTAACAAGAATCTTGTCCGTTGGACGGCGCTGGTCTTCAGCTTTATTCCGCTCGTACTAACCTTGATAGTGTGGCATCACTTTGATGCCTCCTCTGGCGGCCTCCAGTTTCAAGAGTGGCATCGTTGGATTCCAGACATGGGCGTGGAGTACCACGTCGGAATCGATGGCCTCGGACTTCTGATGTTGTTGCTCACTTCTATTGTGGTACCTATTGGAATACTTGCCTCGTGGCAGATTCATGAGCGAGTGCCTCTTTATTTTTCCTTGGTACTCATTTTACAGGCGTGTCTCTTCGGAACTTTTACTGCCTTGAATTTCTTTCACTGGTTTATTTTTTGGGAACTAAGTCTGATTCCGACATTTTTTCTTATCAGGCTCTGGGGAGGCCCGCGCCGCACCAAAGCCGCCACACAGTTTCTGGTCTACACCATGGTTGGCAGCGTTGGTTTGCTGCTGTCCTTTCTCGCCATATTTCTGGCTACAAAGAAATTCGACTTCATCGATCTGGCCAGCCTCGCGCAAAGCGGACAACTTATGCCTTCCATAGTCGACAAACTGGCCTGGCACCGCTTCACTCCACAGCATGTGGCACTGATCATATTTACCGGAGCTTTCCTCGGCTTCGCAGTCAAAGTGCCGCTGGTTCCCTTCCACACCTGGCTTCCCTCCGCCTACTCTGAGGCGCCAACTGGGACCACCATCCTCTTGACCGGCGCGATGTCGAAGATGGGGCTCTATGGCTTTCTCCGCATTCTCCTGCCCATCTTCGGGCCGCAGATGCAGATTGTCCTGACTCCACTCTTGTGGATGGCGGTGGCGACCGTTGTCCTTTCCGCTTACGCCGCGCTTTCCCAGAAAGACCTGAAGCGCATCTTCGCCTACTCCTCGATTAATCATCTCGGCTATTGCCTGCTTGCAATCTTTGCCGTACTCAAGTTCACCGGCGGCGACGCCGCGCTTACCGCGCAGAAGTATGCCGCGATGAATGGCGCTCTGCTACAGATGTTCAATCATGGACTGACCGCCGCAACGCTCTTCTGGTTCGTCGCCATGCTGGAAAAGCGCAGTGGCGGCTTGCGTGGCCTGAACGATTTCGGCGGCCTGCGCAAAGTCGCTCCCGTCTTTGCCGGACTTATGGGAATCGCCTTGTTCTCGTCCCTGGGCCTGCCCGGCCTCAACGGGTTCATCGGCGAGTTTCTGATCTTCAAAGGGTCATTTCCGCTCGTGCCTTGGGCAGCCTCGCTCGCAGTTATAGGACTGCTTGGTACTGCGATCTTTATTCTTGGAATTATTCAGCGCGTCTTCTCTGGTCCACTTAACGAGAAGTGGGTCAGCTTCCCCGATCTGACGACAGGCGAGCGGCTGGCTCTAGCGCCAACAATTGGCCTCATGTTCGCGATAGGACTCTATCCACAACTAATTCTCGGGGTCATCAACAGTACAGTGATCCAGATGGTGAACCATCTAAAGTTTTGATCGATAGTTGAACGTGGTGCTTTGATTATGCTTGCTTGGACGATCTACATCTCATTTCTCGGAGCGGTTGGTCTGCTCTTGCTGCCAAAAGGCAGTGTGGCCGCGGCGCGCCTTCTGGCCCTCTCGACGGCTGTGGCCGGATTTGGGATCACTCTCACATACTTTCTGCACCACCAGACCGGAGAGATGCTGACGATCATTCGTGTGCCTTGGATTCCATCTCTCGACATCGAATATCATCTCGCGGCAGACGGAATCAGCCTTACGCTGATCTTGCTGACGGGAATCATCGCCATCACCGGCATCCTGTTTTCGTGGGACATTGTAGAGCGCACCAAGGAATTCTTTGCGTTTTATCTGTTACTGATTGGCGCCGTCTATGGCGTATTTCTTAGTTGCGATTTATTTCTACTTTTTGTTTTTTACGAACTTGTCATTATTCCAAAGTATTTCCTGATCGCCATATGGGGCTCGACGCGGCGCGAATATGGAGCGATGAAACTCGCCCTTTACTCCTTTGTCGGCAGCGCAATGGTGCTGATAGGCCTTATAACCGCCTACGTTGTGGCTGGCGCAAAGACCACGTCACTCCTCAATCTCGCGCAGTTTCCATTTTCACTGCACTTTCAGATGATGGCGTTCCCCTTGGTATTTGTCGGCTTCGCGATTCTTGCAGGCATGTGGCCCTTTCACACCTGGGCGCCGACGGGCCACGTCGCCGCGCCCACGGCGGCTTCCATGCTGCTCGCCGGAGTGGTGATGAAACTGGGTGCCTATGGCTGCCTTCGCGTTGCTATGACACTGTTTCCACTTGGTCTGGGGCCATGGGGTTTCCATGTGCTCGGCCTTGGTTCGTGGCGAGATGTCTTTGCCCTGCTCGCGGTCATTGGGATCGTCTATGGCGCGTTGGTCGCACTGGTGCAAAAAGACTTTAAGTTCGTCATCGGCTATTCGAGCGTCAGCCACATGGGATTTATTCTGCTTGGCCTGATGACCTTGAACCAGATCGGACTTACTGGCGCGGTAATGCAGATATTCTCGCACGGTATTCTCGCGGGCTTGATGTTCGCTGTTGTCGGACGCATGGTTTACGCCCGCACCCACACCCGCGATCTGGCTATTCTCGGCCTAATGAATCTATACAAAGTAATTCCGTTTGCCGCAGTCACCTTTGTTATTGCCGGAATGGCCAGCATGGGCTTGCCCGGATTCAGCGGCTTCTGGGCAGAGTTGATGATCCTGGTCGGTGTCTGGCGGTCTTATCCCGCCTTTGCGGTCTGCGTAGGATTCGGCCTTGTAATCGGCGTCATATATATCTGGCGCGCCATGCAGAAGGCTTTCTTTGCGGAGCCAGGCGTCGAGCTTGTTGCGCCTCAACCGCCGCTGCCTCCCATCTCATTTCCCGAACGTCTCGGTGCAATGGTTCTGATCGGCGCCAGTGTGCTTATCGGACTCTATCCACAAGTGCTTCTGAATGTCATCGTTCCAGCGTTGAACTCTCCGCTGTTTGAAGGCTTGCGCAAAGGGAGTTGGCAATGATCGCAATCGACTATACGCAGTTGCTGCGGCTCGCGTTGCCTGAGGTCATTGTTGCCGCCACGGCACTGATTGTGATGGCGGCCGATTTGATGGTCCTGCGCAGATGCAACACTCGTGTTCGATTCGCTGTTGCCGCGGGACTTGCATCGCTCGGCTGCGCGGGCGCAATCGTGCGGATTCTGCTGGCGCCGCAGGTGGCCAGCATTCTCGACGGAATGCTTATCGTAAATCCGTTGACCCATCTGGTCCAGATTGCGCTGCTCGTCCTGACAATCTTCACGCTGCTTTTCTCTGTGGATTCCACCTTTACGGAGCACGTTGGCGAGTTTGTCCTGCTGCTCCTGGTCGCAACCGCCGGAATGATGTTTCTGGTCAGCACGCAAGACCTGCTGGTTTTATTTATCTCGCTGGAACTATTGAGCCTGTCGCTATACATTCTGGTGGCCTTCAACAAACGCAACGCGCAATCCTGGGAGGCCGCGCTCAAGTATTATCTCTTCGGCGGAATGTCCGCGGCGTTTCTGCTGTTTGGATTCAGCCTGCTCTACGGTCTGTCGAACTCCACCAACCTCACGCAGATCGCAGCCGCCATTCATGGTCCCGCGCTGAACCCGCTGCTCGTGATTGCCATCGGCACTACAGCGATCGGCCTTGGCTTTAAAGTCGCTGCCGTTCCCTTCCACTTTTGGGCGCCGGATGTCTACCAGTGCGCACCCGCGCCCAGCGCAGCTTTTATCGCATCCGGCTCCAAGGTTGCCGGTTTCTTTATCTTTTTCCAGTTAATGGCCCTGGGATTTGCGGGCACGGAGGGTACAGCCGTGTTGCCGCATCTTGTGCGCGGCTGGGTTCCTGTACTGGCCCTGATGGCTGCGTCCTCGATGCTGCTGGGCAACCTGGTCGCCATTCGCCAGACCAGTCTGCGGCGATTGCTTGCCTATTCGGCAATCGCACACGCCGGCTACATGCTCCTGGCAATTGTGGCGCACACCGAACAGAGCCTCGCCGCGCTGCTCTACTACGTCGTGACCTACGCGCTGGCAACGCTTGGCGCCTTTGCTGTCATCGCAGTTGTCGAGGACCAAAAGGGCGGCGATGATTTCTCCAACTTCGACGGTCTGAGCAGGCAATCTCCCGTACTCTCTTTTTGCCTTGCCATCTTCATCCTCTCGCTGGCTGGGATTCCACCTCTCGCCGGCTTCTTCGGCAAGTTCTATCTCTTCGTAGCGGTACTGAATTCAGCCTCTGGCTCTATGGGCCTGCTTTGGCTGGTCATCCTCGCCATCGCCATGAGCGCCGTCTCGCTCTACTACTACCTGCGAGTGCTCAAGCGGGTCTATGTTGCGCCTCTCCCTGCCGACGCCAACAAATTCAACTCACCGATTCTCAGCCAGATTCTTATGCTGCTGCTTGCCGCATCCGTCATCCTCTTCGGCTGCGCCCCGCAACTGCTGCTGCGATGGATACTCGCAGCCATTCGCGTCTCTGGCCTCTGATCCCGCCGAGTCCGGAATTTATCCACCCCGCAAGCTGCTCTAATAGATACTGAAAGGCCATGTATAAAATGAGTAAAGTAATCTCAGTTCAAACTGCTCGCCACATTCTCACGGTAGCGATTCTCTCCGCCAGCACACTATTCGCCCAGAACGCGCGTCCGCAGACCGCGTCCTCCTCCGGCGGCATCATCTCCCCCTCGCGTCCCATCCCCACCGGCCTCGCCCCCAACATGCAGGTCAAGCTGGTCAAGTCGTCCCCGGACGAGCAGATCTATGCGGTCATCTTCCACTCCGGCGACGAGGCTCTCAGCGGCCTCACCGATTTTGCCAGCCAGTACCACATCGTCGACGCCCACTTCACCGCCATCGGGGCCATCCGCGGCGCCACGCTCGGCTGGCTTAACCCTGCGGAGAAGCAGTACCACGCCATCCCCGTCGCTGAGCAGTGCGAGGTCCTCTCCATGATCGGCGACATCGCCACCTTCAACGGAAAGCCCGTCATTCATACTCACGTTGTGCTCGGTCGCCACGACGGCACCACTGTCGGTGGCCACGTCTGGGAGCTGCACGTCAATCCCACCCTTGAGGTTTTCGTTACCGCCAACTCCACCCCACTCAAAAAGAAGCCGGACGACGCCTCAGGAATGAAGATGATCGACCCCACCCAATAGAGCAGCTCTCCGTTTTCTATACCCCGGCAACTCTCACGCGGTTACCCGCGCCGCCGCGCGCAACGTCTGTCGCCGCACGGTCAGCGTCTCGATCCGGTCGCGCCGCACGGTGAAGCCCAAGCCAACGCCGCGCGGCACCTCGATCTCGCCGCGAGTGTTGACCGTCACCTCCGGCTCGATGATGTCCTCCGCCCAGTAGCGAGCCGACGCCGACACATCGCCCGGCAGCGAAAAGTTCTCCAGCGACGACAGCGCGATATTGTGCGCCCGCCCGATGCCCGTCTCCAGCATTCCGCCGCACCACACCGGAATGCCGCGCTCCGCCGCCGCGTTGTGTACCGCGATCGCCTCCGAGAAGCCGCCCACCCGCCCCACCTTGATGTTGAGGATCCGGCACGACTCCATGTCGATGGCAGCCAGCGCGTCCCGCCGGTTGCGGATCGATTCGTCCAGGCAGATCGCAGTCTCCAGCCGCTTCTGCAGCATCGAATGGAAGTAGAAATCGTCGTACCACAGCGGCTGTTCGATCATCAGCAGCTTGAACTGGTCCCACTCCACGATGTGGTCGATGTCGGCGATGCGATAGGCCGAGTTGGCGTCGCAGCTCAGCAGAATCTCCGGCCAGCGCGCGCGTACAGCCTCGAAGATTTTAGTGTCCCAGCCCGGTTTGCACTTCAGCTTGATGCGTTGATACCCAGCCCCAAGCTCCTTTGCGATCGTCTCCATCAGCGCCGCCGGTGACGGCTGAATGCCGATCGAGACACCGCACGGAATCGCGCTGCGCGTTCCACCCAGCAGCTTCGCCAGAGGCACTCGCTTCATCTGCGCCTCCAACTCCCACACCGCGTTCTCCAGTGCCGCCTTGGCCATCCTGTGCCCGCGCACCTGGCGGAAGAGCTCGGGACAGCTTCCGCCGCCGACGAGTTCCTGACCCACCAGGCGCGGCGCAAGCTCCTTCTCGGTGACGATCCACGCCGTGTCGATGCACTCGTCGGAGAAGTACGGATGCTCGCCCGCCACGCACTCGCCCCACGCCGTCAACCCGCCGGACTCGATCTCCACCAGCATGATGCGCCGCGTTGTGGTCAGGCCAAAGCTCGTCTCAAACGGAAAGGCGAGTGGCATGTTGATCTCGCGTAGGTGGACTGCATCGATAATCAGCATTGATTCGTCCTGTCCTTGCGTCGTTCGTTCCCTGTTCCCTGTTCCCTGTTCCCTGTTTCCTGTTCCCTGCCCTACAGTCCGCTCACGCGCCCCAGCAGGAAGAATCCGTCGCCGTTTGCGCAGCGTTCATAGCCGATAACAGCCAGCCCGCGCGCAAATGCCGATTCCAGGATGAGCCGGTTGCGCGTCTGTAGCGACTCCGCCAGAGTACGCCGCTCCGGGTCGCGTTTCCAGTCGTGGATGATGCACGGCACGTCGATCCGCTCCAACACCTCGTCGGCCGCGGCCGCCGGCTCCGCCGCCTCTTCGCCTAATGCCCGCCGCACTCTCTCCGACCTCAGCCACCACTCCACGACCAGCCGGTCCGTCGGCAGCCCGCCCTGCAACGGAGAGGTCGAAGGCCCATAGATGTTCCGCATGTACCGCCGCGCAATCGCGCCCAGCCGCGCTATGTTCAGGTGCGCGTTCTTGATCTCCAGCGGGTCGAAGGTCCACTCCATCCGGTTGATTCCGCGCGCCAGCGCATCGTCTCTCTGTGCCAGCTTCAACCGCCGTCCCAGCCCCGCGTTGCGATACTTTGCCAGCACGGCAAGCATGTGCGAGTGCAGGTACGGCTTGCCATCGCCATAGCCGGGAAACGCCATCGCGAAGCCCACCAATTTGTTGCCGTCATAGGCCCCCAGCACCTGTCCGCCGATGCGCTCGGCCACGATAAACACCCGCTTCGGAATCAGGTCGCCGTCGCTGTAGCCCCATACCGCAAGCTGCACCTCGACGCACTGTTCAAAGTCCGCCAGCTCAGTCACTGGCGCAATGCGAATCTGCTTCAAATTGCCTGCATCTCCAATCGTCTGGACCAGGTTCTCCACCGCATCGTTCGTCTGCTCTGTCTCACTCATGCCTTCAACCCATCCGCTTCGGAGGAGTCCGGCTTGTTTCCAGTCGGCATCTTCTGCTTCGCGTCGTTTTCGCGCTTCGCGCGGTTCCACAGCGCATCCAATTCAGCGGGCGTAAGCGCAGCCAGCGCGTCGAAGCCTCCCGCGCTCTTCTCCATTGCCCCAAACCGTGTGCGAAACTTCGCATTCGAACCGCGCAGTGCAGACTCCGCATCCACCTTCAAGTGCCGCGCCAGATTCACCGCCGTAAATAGAAGATCGCCCAACTCCTCCTCGATGCGGGCCTGCTTCTTCTCTTCCCTGCGCACCAGCTCCACCTTCAACTCCGCGATCTCTTCCAGCATCTTTGCGAAGAGTCCCTCCACATCGGGCCAGTCGAAGCCCGCCTTCGCCGCCTTCGAGCCCAGCTTGCCAGCCTCCATCACCGCCGGCATCGAGCGCGGAATCGCATCCAGCGCCGAAACTGAACCAGTCTCCCCAGCCGCTCGCTTCTCGCCCCGCTTGATCTCGTCCCAGTTGCGCAGCACCGCGTCCGCGTCCGTCGCATCGACCAGCTTTCCATCCACCGGAAAGACATGCGGATGACGCCGTACCAGCTTCGCATTCAGGTTCGCCGCAACATCCGCGATGTCGAAGTAGCCCTCCTCCGAAGCCATCTGCGCGTAGAACAGCACCTGTAGCAGCAGGTCGCCCAGCTCGTCTTTCAGATCCGGCCACGCCCGCCGCTCGATGGCATCGAAGACCTCGTAGGTCTCCTCCAGCGTGTACCGCTTGATGGTGTCGAAGTTCTGCTCGCGGTCCCACGGACAGCCGCCCGGAGCGCGCAGCCGCGCCATGATCGAGATCGCCTCTGCCAGCGGCCCCGCAGCCCTTGCCTCAGCTTTACGCGGCCCCGCCGCCTCTGTCTTCCGCGGCAAATCTGCCTGCCGCGATTGGGCTGTCTCCACTTCGGCCATACCACTACTTTACCGCGAAGCCGCGCGATGGGTCAGGTTTGAAACAATTTGAAAGGGCGGGACTTCAGTCCCGCCGTATGCGCATCAGTTGCAACGCGGCTTTAGCCGCCGAGGGAATGTCGAACACAGATTCAAAGGTCCGACATCACGCAGCGCAAGCGGCCTTTAGCCCCGCAGCGCCATCTGGTCAGTCAGTATCTGCGTCAGGTCCGGCTTCTTCAGTCCGTGCTCCTGCTCGTTGAACTTGTCCACCTTGCTCGACCAGTTCATGCTACAGAACTTCGGCCCGCACATGGAGCAGAATGCGGCCTCCTTGTAGTACTCGTCGGGCAGCGTCTCGTCGTGCATGGCGCGCGCCGTCTCCGGGTCCAGCGACAGCGCGAACTGCTTGTCCCAGTCGAAGGTGTAGCGCGCCTGCGAGATTGCGTCGTCGCGGTCGCGCACGCCGGGCCGATGGCGCGCCACATCGGCCGCATGGGCCGCGATCTTGTACGCGATAATTCCGTCCTTCACGTCCTTCTCGTTGGGCAGGCCCAGGTGCTCTTTCGGCGTCACGTAGCAGAGCATCGCCGCGCCGTGCCAGCCGATCATCGCTGCCCCAATCGCCGATGTGATGTGGTCGTAGCCCGGAGCGATGTCGATCACCAGCGGCCCCAGCACATAGAACGGCGCGCCGTCGCACAGCTCGACCTCCTTGTCCACCTGCATCTTGATCTGGTCCATGGGAATGTGCCCCGGCCCCTCGATCATCACCTGCACATCGCTCTTCCACGCCTGGCGGGTCAACTCGCCCAGCGTCTTCAACTCGGCGAACTGCGCCTCGTCGCTTGCGTCGGCAAGGCAGCCCGGACGCAGCGCATCGCCCAGCGAGTAGCTGACGTCGTACTTCGCCATGATCTTCGTGATGCGGTCGAAGTTCTCGTACAAAAAATTCTGCTTGTGGTGCGATGTCATCCACTGCGCCAGAATTGCGCCCCCGCGGCTCACAATTCCAGTCACCCGCTTGGCCACCATCGGCACATACTGGATCAGTATGCCGGCGTGAATGGTGAAATAGTCCACGCCCTGCTGCGCCTGCTCCTCGATCACCTCCAGGTAGAGGTCGATGTTCAGGTCTTCCAGCTTCTTCACCCGCGCCAGCGCCTCGTAGATCGGCACCGTGCCCAGCGGCACCGGCGAGTGGCGCAGAATCTGCTCGCGGATCATGGGAATGTCGCCGCCGGTCGACAGGTCCATCACCGTGTCCGCCCCATAGTGGACCGCGGTGTGCAGCTTACACAGTTCCTCATTCACATTGGAGACCATCGCCGAGTTGCCAATGTTGGCGTTGATCTTGCACAGCGATCCAACGCCGATCGCCATCGGCTCCAACTCCGGGTGGTTGATGTTGGCCGGCAGGATCATCCGCCCCACGGCAATCTCGTCGCGCACAAACTCCGGCGCCAACTTCTCCACCTGCGCCACATAGGCCATCTCTTCGGTGACCATCCCCTTGCGCGCAAAGTGCATCTGGCTCATGTTGCTGTCGCCAGTGCGCGCGGCTTCCGCGCGGCGCTTCGCAATCCACTCCGTGCGCGGCGCCGGAACCTTGTAGCTATTGCCGTCCGTCTGCGCCGCCTTACCGTTTTCCTGCTTATGATTTCCGCTCGCGCTCATTCGTTTTCCCCCCGCGTAAAACGCCGATGTTATCTACAAAGTATACCCTGCAACACCCCCGGTCCGTGCGTGCTGCGAGGCCATCGCGGAGAGTTCCAGAACAGCGCAAAGTGCCCGTTGTTACAGCCCCCGAATGAGCGTGTTGCAAGGACACCGCAAAGCGGTCGTAGACACTACGAAGTACTCGAGAACGGGACAAAGGACAAAGGCCGTCCGCGCAATCTTCTTCTCGCAAAGAAGATCCACGCAAACGGCCTCTCGGTCGTAACACAAATATTGGTTCAGCTCTGTTGGCCTAAACGCCGCTGAACGCGGAAAAACCGCCATCGATCGGAATCACTATGCCGGTCACGAACTCCGAAGCCGGCGACAGCAGCCACAGCACGCCCCCAAACAGGTCCTTGGTTTCGCCAAGACGTCCCATCGGAGTGTGCCCGACGATCGTTTTCCCGCGTGCCGTCCACTCGCCCGTCTCCTTGTCGGTCAACAGAAAACGGTTCTGATCGGTGAGGAAAAATCCGGGCGCGATCGCGTTCACGCGGATCTTCGGCGAGTATTCCTGGGCCATGTGCACGGCCAGCCACTGCGTGAAGTTGCTCACCGCGGCCTTCGCGGCCGAGTAGGCGGGAATGCGCGTCAGCGGACGGAATGCGTTCATCGACGAAATATTCAAAATATTGCCATACCCTTGCTCCGCCATGATCTTTCCAAATGCCTGCGAGGGCAGAATCGTGCCCATCACATTCAGGTTGAACACCCAGCTCAATGCATCCGCGGGGAGATCGAAGAATTTCAGGTCGGCGCCGGTTGTGGCCTGCGGCTTATTGCCTCCCGCGCCGTTAATCAGGCAATCGATCTTGCCCAGGCGCTTCTTTACATCCTCGGCGGTTTGAGCGATGCTGTCGCGATCGAGCACATTGCACTTGAACACGGACACCTGCTTAATCCGCTCTCCCAGGTGCTCGATCGTCGCGGGGTGCAGCTCGGAAACAATGTCCAGAATGGCGACTTCCGCGCCACAACCGGCCACCGCGTAAGCAATATCGCTGCCAATAACTCCGGCGCCACCCGTAATGGCCACCGTCTTGCCTTTAAAGTTGTACATCTTCGTCAGTTCTGCCAGATCGAAGTTATCTTGCTTGCTCATAATTTCTCCATTTCAGTACTGCTTGCGAGAGCTAATCCCGCTGGAACAAATCATCGTGCCTGAAAAAATGCCTGTTGCAATCGGCCCGTTCCCGGCGGCGGCGTTCCGCAATGTGCAATGCCGCCGGCCGGAAACTGGTCTCTCTACCGTTGAATGCGCGCCGATCCGCCGCCGGCAAACGCTGCCACCTGGTCCAGCGTCGCCATGGTGGTGTCGCCGGGGAAGGTCGTCAACAATGCGCCGTGCGCCCATCCCAGCTTGACCGCCTGCTCCGGCGTCTCGCCGTTCAGCAGCCCATAGATGAAGCCGGCCGCGAAGCCATCGCCGCCGCCTACGCGGTCCAGCACCTTCAGCTCTGCCGTCGGCGCAAACACTGCCTTGCCGTTGACCCACGCCACCGCGCTCCAACTGTGGTGGTTCGTGTTATGTACCTCGCGCAGGGTCGTTGCCACTACCTTCGTCTTCGGGAAGCGCTTCACCACCTGCTCCATCATTCCCAGGAACGTGCCCGTGTCCAGCTTGGAGCTGGCCGTCTTGGCGTTGGCAGCGACCTCTGGGCCGGCAAATCCGAGCCCCTTCTGCAGGTCCTCCTCGTTGCCGATCAGCACATCGACGTTCTTCACGATTGCGCTCATCACCTTTTGCGCGCGCTCGATGCCGCCCATCGTCTTCCACAGCTTCTCGCGGTAGTTCAGGTCGAACGACGTAACCACTCCAGCGGCCCGCGCGGCCTTCATCGCCTCGATCACCACCTCCGATGTAGTCTCCGACAGCGACGCAAAGATTCCGCCCGAGTGGAACCAGCGCACGCCCTCGCCGAAGATCGCCTTCCAGTCGAAGTCGCCCGGCTTCAGTTGCGCCGCAGCCTCGTTCGCCCGGTTGTAGAAGACAATCGGAGCGCGCAAGCCAAATCCCTGGTCGCTGTACACCGTGGCCATGTTCGGCCCGCGCACGCCATCGTGTGCAAACCGCTTGAAGAGCGGTTTCACTCCCATGCCGCGCACCCGCTCCGCGATCAGGTCCCCAATCGGGTAAGAGACAATCGCGCTGGCGATCCCCGTCTTCTGCCCAAAGCAGTCCGACAGGTTCGCTGCAACGTTGAACTCGCCGCCGCTGACGTGAACGGCGAAGTTCGTCGCCTTGCGGAACGGAATGATCCCCGGATCGAGCCGGTGGACCAGCGCGCCAAGCGAAAGTAGATCGAGCGAACCCTTTTCGGGAATTGTGAAACCAAGACTCATGACCTTCTCCTTATTCTTCTGTGTTTGTCGTTTCCAAATCGTTTGTCGCTCCCTATCGCTTGTCATTCCCGAAGGGAATCTGCTTTTGCATTGGGCCAGCCGCGTCTCTACTGTCCCAGGAAGACCGGCTTGATGTGCCGTTCCCACAGGTTCGCGGTCACGTTCTTCGCCACCATCGCCTCGTTGGCCTCCAGCGCCTCCAGGTAGCGCGGCCCCAGCTTGGCTGCAATCTTGAACCCGACGTGCAGCAGTTGCCGGAAGCTGGGGTTGTACTCCGCATTCTTCTGGTCGTGGCGCAGCGCCGATGTGTATTGCTGGCTGGTCCAGCCGTTGACCGCCTCCGCCGCCGGCAGCTTGCTCTGGTCGATGTCGATCACGGTCGAGTAGGGCGCCATCAGTTCTTCCTTGTGCGCCAGCGCCTCGCTGTAGATCTCCTTCGCAATCGCCAGCCCGTTGCCGCCCGCCTCGGCCAGCCCGATCAGTTCTTCCAGCCATGTCGTCCCCGCGGTCTTCAGGTGGACTCCCGCATTGAACTTCTTCGCGCCGTCGTGGATCGCCTTGTAGATGGAGAACTTGTCCGAACCCGAATGGATGCTCAACTTCAGGTTCGCGGGCAGCCCATAGCGCTTCACCGCGTAGGCAATCGCCGCCAGGTCCTCCTCGAACTCCTTGGCAAACTGCTTCACATCGCCCACGTAGTCCACGCCCTTGTTGAAGCGGCCGGTGAACTTCGGCGCGATCGTTTGAATGGGAATCTTCTGGTCCGAGATCATCGCCAGAATAATCAGCAGCTCCACCGGCGTCTGCGGAAAGTCGGTCTCGTCCATCGAAATCTCCGGCACGAATCGCCCCTCGCCCTTGTTCTCGACCAGGAACCGATAGATCTCGCCCGCGGACTGCACCGCCGCCAGGAACTTGTCGGCCACGCCCTCGACAAACGCCTTGTTGGTGTGGAACGGCTTGTCAATCCCTGGAATCTCCACCGTTCCGACCAGCTCCGCATGGGCCGCGAGAAACGCAGCCACGTCCTCCGGCTTGGCCGCCTGGCCAATCATGTCCGCCACATCCAGCGTAAAGAAGTCGCAGGGATCCACGAAGCGCTGCACCGTCTTCAGGTTGATGTGGTCGGCGTCCAGGAAGTATGGTTTGCTCCAGCCCACCTCCTTCACCGCCGCGTCCGCCGCGTCGCGCGTCTGCACCGGCTCGGTGCCGATAATGCTGTGCTCGCGGTTCGACTTGTTCCACACCGGAACCACTTCGACGCCCGCGTCGGCGGCCAGAAGACATGCGGCAAGCTGGGCCTTCGCCTGGTGGGCAAAACGGTCGCCCACTCCAATGGAAAACTTCGGTAGTTCCAGTGTTTCAATCACTGCGTCGCTCATTCCTTCTCCCTGTTTCAATCTCTACCGCCTGCGGTTTCAGCCAATTCAGCGCCGCCTCCAAGCATACTGCGCTGGTTGCAGGCGCGGCAAATCCGCGAACTAACGGACGTAACCTCGGTTGTTTTCAGTCGACTTGGATTGAGCAACGCGAAAGTCAGTTCAGCGAGGTTCGGCTTCGTTGAGCGGCCGGCTAATCCTGGAAGCGCCCTTTGTACGACCACAGCCCAAGCCCTGGATTCGAGATATAGAAGATCTCCTCGCCATTGACGGTATTCCACCCATCCACCAACTTCGCCGGATCGTACTTCGCCATGTACTCGGCCAGATCGCCGTACTCGAAGTGCGCGCCCTCGATCTCCTCCCGCGTCAGGTGCCCTGGGCAGTAGCGAATCTTGAACCGCCCCTCGCTCGACCCATGAATGAGGTGCGCCGCCGCCGATAGGTTTCCCGCCAACAAGGGGTCGTTTTTCACCGCCTCCAGCGTCGCCGGCGTACCGCAGTAGCCGTACTTGCGGATCAGCATGTCGATCGTCGGGTCCTCGCCGAACTCATGCACCGCCGGCGCCAGCACAATCAGCTCCGCGTTGTCGGCCAATGCCATTCTCGTGCGGTAGACACTCTTGTTGCCCAGCCAGGTGCTCTTGAACTCCTCCGGGTCGAGGAACACCACCGCCTTGTGGATCTCTCGGTCCATCATCAGGAAGTTGACCTTCAAACTCAGCTCCGCCGCGCGCTCGAAGCACTCCGCATCGTCGCCGATGAAGAGCCCGTTCAGCGCCAGCTTGCCCGCCGTATTCTTGCTCACTACCGTCTGCACATATACGATCAGCGGCAGCAGATGGCCAAAGTGCTCGCTGGCGTAGTTCAACACGCGCCGCACCGGAGTGTCCGCCCGCCCCATCATCCGTTCCATGCCATACACCGCGCCCAGGAAGTGGCTGCGATGGATTCCCATCACACCGCCCGTGCCCACAAAAATGTTCTTGTTGTAGTTGGCAAAGCCGATCACCTCGTGCGGCACCACCTGGCCAATCGACAGAATCAGATCGTGCCCGCCATCCCGCAGTAACTTATTGACCTGCGCGGGCCACGAGTAGTCCAGCTTGCCCTCGCTCACCTCGCGGATGAAATCGCTCGGCACCTCGCCCAGCGTCACAATGTCGTTGCGCCAGTCATGCACCCGGAACAGGTCGCGCGGCACGGGGCCATACATCGTCTGGATCTCGTGGTCGGTCATCGCCTTGTGCGTGCCCAGCGCGGGCAGCACGTCCACCAGCGCGTCGCCGTAGTAGTTCCATGCGTACTCGGTCAGCTTCCCGGCCATCGAGTGCATCCGCGTGAAGTCTGGCGGCACGGCAAGAACTTTCTTGCGCGCTCCCAGCTTGTCGAACGCGCTGGCAAGGGCGGCTTTGATCTCGGCGGGGGTGAATTCGGTGGTCGGCGATCCGGCGGCAAAGTAGAGACTCATAACTATAATTCTACTCGTGCCGCGCCGCCGCTGGCAGGCGTGAAATCGCGGTCCTGCGTGAAGCAATCCGGCACTTCGTGGTCCCGCGTCAAATCGTCCGGAGTGATCTGGTGGGCGAGGCGGGAATCGAACCCACAACCACCAGCTTAGAAGGCTGGTGCTCTATCCAGTTGAGCTACTCGCCCGCGTTCGGGAGGGCCTGCTGCAAGCCGTCCCGCGCTCTAGGAAATCTCTGCACAAGTCCACGTTTTGAAAGGGCGGGACTTTAGTCCCTCCGTAAGCGGTCTATTTCCAATGCGGCTTTAGCCGCTGAGGGAATCTCGAACACTTGTGCAGACCTTCCCGAGGGCGCGACTTTTCGCACCCTCGGCTTATTGTATCCGCAACCGCCATATCCCACGTCGTCTTCTGGACAGGTCCGCAAGCCACGGACTCCGCTGTAAGCGCGCTCAATTAAGAATTGCGCCGGACGAAGCCAAGCCCCACAATGGATTACGCACGCGCCCCTCACAAGGAGCACCATGGACGCACTCAGTCTCCACCGGATACACTTCGCCTTCACCATCACCTATCACTACCTCTTTCCCCAACTCACCATGGGCCTGGCCCTGCTCATCGTCGTGCTGAAGTCGCTGGCGCTCAAGACGCGCGACCCGAAGTACGATGTCGCTGCCCGCTTCTGGGCTAGGATCTTCGCCGTCAACTTTCTGCTCGGCGTCGTCACCGGAATCCCCATGGAGTTCCAGTTCGGCACCAACTGGTCGGAGTTCTCCCGCCGCACCGGCGGCGTCATCGGTATGCCGCTCGCCATGGAAGGCATCTTCTCCTTCTTCCTCGAATCCGCCTTCCTCGGCCTATTCCTCTTCGGCGAGAAGCGTCTCTCGCGCTGGATGCACTGGGCCTCCGCCTTCCTCGTCTTTCTCGGCTCCTGGATCTCCGGCTTCTTCATCATCATTACGGACGCGTGGATGCAGCATCCGGTCGCCTACCGCATCCTGCCCGGCGGCGTCTTTGAAGTCAGCAGCTTCTGGGGCCTCATGCTGAACCCCTGGGCATGGCTGCAGTACGCGCACAATATGTGCGGATCGGTGGTCACGGCCTCCTTCGTCATGGCTTCGGTCGGCGCGCTCTACGTCCTGCAACGCCGTGACGAAAAATATGGCCGCACCTTCCTCAAGCTGGGCGTCATCGCCGGCGTTCTCTCCTGCATCCTGCAGATCTTCCCCACCGGCGATCTGCACGGCAAGTACATGGCAAAGCACCAGCCCGCCGCCGTCGCCGGCATGGAGGGCCTCTTCAACTCCGAGAAGGGCGCGCCGCTCGTCCTGATGGGCCAGCCCGACGTCGAGGCGCAGAAGATCGACAACCCAATCGTCGTCAACAAGGTCCTCAGCTTCCTCATCTACGGAACCACCGCCGCCGAGGTCGAGGGCCTCAACCAGATCCCCCGCGACCAGTGGCCCACTGCGCTTCCTCTGCTCTACTACAGCTACCACATCATGGCGGGCCTGGGGACGTACTTCCTCGCGTTGATGGCCGTCGCCGCATTCCTCCTCTGGCGCGGTAGGCTCTTCACCGCGCGCTGGATTCTCTGGCCCATCCTGCTCAGCTTCCCGCTGCCCTACATCGCCAACACCGCCGGTTGGATGACGGCAGAGGTCGGCCGCCAGCCATGGCTGGTCTACGGCCTCATCCGCACCTCGCAGGGCTACTCGGTGCATGTCGGAGCGGGCAGCAGCCTCTTCACGCTTCTGGGCTTCCTCGGCATGTACACGGTGCTCTCCATCCTGTGGATTGTGCTGGTCTACAACTTCATTCAGGACGGCCCGCAAGCTGTGTCGCAGGACGCCCCCGTCAACGGCAGCAAGTCTGCATAGGTAAGTTATGAATTCATGTTTTGAATGAATTCATGTTTTGAATGAATTTATGTTTTGAACGAATCTATGTTTTGAACGAATTTATGTTTTGAATGAATTTATGTTTTGAATGAATTCATGTTTTGAAAGGGCGGGACTTTAGTCCCGCCGCAAATGCAAAAGAAAAATGGGGGCTTTAGCCCCTGAGGGAAGGTCGATCGGTTGTTCCGGTCTTCCCAGGGAGAGATCGATGGGCACTCTTTGGTTCTGGATTGTAGCCGTCATGCTGGTCGCCTACGTCGTTCTCGACGGCTTCGACATCGGCGCCGGCATCGTCTATCTCTTCGTCGCGCGCACCGAAGAAGAGCGCCAGCAGGCCATACGCTCCATCGGCCCCTTCTGGGACGGCAACGAGGTCTGGCTGCTGGCCGCCGGAGGTACGCTCTTCTTCGCCTTCCCCCTGCTCTACGCATCGGCCTTCAGCGGATTCTATCTGCCGCTGATGATCGTCCTCTGGCTCTTGATCCTGCGCGCCCTCAGCATCGAGCTGCGCGGCCACTCCGCCGAGCCGCTCTGGCGAACCTTCTTCGACGCGCTCTTCACCTTCTCCAGTTCGCTGCTCGCCATCTTCTTCGGGGCCGCCCTGGCCAACGTCGTGCGCGGTGTCCCCATCGGCCCCGACGACTACTTCTTCCTCCCCCTCTGGACCAACTGGAAGCCAGGCCCGCATCCCGGAATCCTCGACTGGTACACCGTCATCGGAGGCGTTCTCGCCCTCGTCGCGCTCTCCGTTCATGGCGCACTCTATCTCGCCCTCAAGACGGAGGGCGATCTGGAGCAGCGCGCGCGCAACTTCGCCCGCAATGCCACCCCCGTTCTGCTTGTCCTCACGCTGGCCGGGCTTCCGCTCACCGTTCTGGCGCGTCCTCACTCGCTGGACAGCTACATCGCTCACCCCATCCTGTTTGTGATTCCCTGCGCGGTACTGGCCAGCCTCGCGGTTGTCTTCCTCGCCGCGCGGCGACGCTCCGCATTGACCGCATTCCTCGGCTCCTCGGCCTACCTCGCCACCATGATGGTCGGCGCTGTCGTGGGTCTCTTCCCTGTGCTGCTTCCCACGGTTGGCACGGCGGGCCGCAACATCACCATCTCCCTCGCCCTGGCCGGCCCACACACCCTGCACGTCGGCCTGGTCTGGTGGACCCTGGGAATCCTGCTGGCCACGATGTATTTCGCCATCATCCACTGGCTCTTCCGCGGCAAGGTCCCGCGCCACGCCGACGGCTACGGCCACTAATAGCTATGGCCTCTGATACGCGCCGGCCTTGTCGTCGCTCGTCATTCTGGCGCAGCCCCCACAAGTCGTCATTCTGGCGCAGCCAGAATCTCCGTATTTGTCGTGCTCTAGGGTACGGGTGGTACCCCAAGCCTTCAGGTTTGGGTCTCCGTGCCGTAAGAGCTGCCAATGTAGCACGGCTTCAGCCGTGCCGTGGATGCTGCATTTGGACTTTGGCTTTAGCCGCTGAGGTCAGTTTTTGTGGCACTCATACGAGTTTCTTAACAGGTTCTAATACTACAGTTGTAGATCGCGGATTCCGGAGGGAGCCGGGGGCTTCAGCCCCCGGAAAGAGCGCGAATTTGCAGGGCCTTCAGGCCCGGGCCTTTGTCGTTCTTCCATAATCTGAGGGAAGTACAACTGTAGTACTAAGTAAAGATTGCAAGAGCGGCTCTGGAGGCCAGCGTTTCTTCGCGGTCTCAGTGGTCGTGATGTGGACTGGACCTACGGCTTTCTGCCGGTCCGGAGACATCTGAGTACTCTTTCGTACCCTATGCAGCGCTGAATCGTTTGTTTGTGCCCGTTGTCCAGCCGATAGAGACAGTATGCGGATCGGTAGCTCGCGAAGTATTCCTCGAAATCCGCACGTCCTTGTCCGCCTGACACGAAATGCGCATCCAACTTATCGAGGTGCCCTATGATCCTTCATTTGGCACTGCTCGTGTTTCTAGCCGTAGTTGTGATTTTCTCGATGTACAAAGCCAACGCCAAGGGCAAGGCGATCGGCAAAGACAGTTTCCGGGTTGGGTTACCGGCGTTTCTGCTGCAAGAAGTGCAGAACATCTATTCTCCGCTGCCGGTTCCGGGCAGGTTCAGATCTGATTCACAACATGGAAGAGCAACCGCACGGGTTCCGCGCCTGTCATGGGTCGGCGTGGTCCTGCTGGGTTGCCTGACACACGATGCATGTGCTGTACTTCCCTCGCTGATTACGACCAGCGTCGGCCAGCAGTCGCAACCGGTAAGTGTTACGGTGACGCTGACGGCGAGCGGCGTCGCGGTTGCGCCTCAGGCGTTGTTGCAGGGCTTTGCGGGCATGGACTTCTCGGTTGCCAGCGGAGGGACCTGTGCCGCGGGTGCCACATATAACACAGGACAAACATGCACCGTCAACGTGGTCTTTGCGCCGAAGTTTCCAGGTCTGCGCCGCGGAGCGGTGGTTTTGCGGGCAACTGGCGGCACGCTGCTCGGCAGCACGCTGGTGGCCGGTAATGCGATTGGGTCGTTGTCTGTATTAAGTCCGGGTGTCATCAATACCGTTGCCGGCGATGGCGAACTGAACTTCCGCACCGACGGGGTCCTTGCCACGCAGGCGCCAATCTTCCTTCCGTATGGGGTCATCGTCGATCCGGCGGGGAATGTTTATCTCTCCGATACGAACAACAACCGCATCCGCCGCGTAGATGCGCTGAGCAGTCTCATCACCACCATCGCGGGCAATGGCGTGTCGGGCTACTCCGGCGACGGAGGGCCGGCCACGCAGGCCAACATCAGCCAGCCCGGCGGCTTGGCCATGGACGGTGCGGGCAATATCTACTTTGCCGATAGCGACAATGACATTATTCGCCGCATCGATGCGATAAGCGGCATCATCACAACCGTTGCTGGAGTGCCCATGGCGCAGGGCTATGCCGGCGATGGGGCCGCGGCAACCTTGGCGAACCTCTCCTCGCCCAGAAGCATTGCATTCGATTCAATCGGAGACCTCTTCATCGCGGATACCAGCAACAACGTCATCCGCGAGGTGAATGCGACCACGGGGACGATCGGTACTGTGGCTGGAACCGGGGCCGCGGGTTATAACGGCGATGCGATCCCGGCCACGGCGGCACTGTTGAACTCGCCGTGGACCGTCAGCGTTGGCGCAGACAACTCGCTGTACATTGCCGACCTCACCAACAACCGCGTGCGCAAGGTCGCGGGAGGCATGATCTCCACCGTAGCCGGAACCGGGGGCCGCAACTTTGCGGGCGATGACGGCCCAGCCACTGCCGCGGACCTGAACGATCCTACCAGCGTCATTCTGGACCCGGCGGGCGATCTGTATATTGCCGACTCGGGCAACAACCGCGTACGCAAGGTCAACGCAAGCACAGGCATCATCGAGACCGTAACCGGCAACGATAGCGAGCAGTTTGCCGGCGATGGCGGGCCTGCTAACCTGGCGAGCCTCTACGCTCCATACGCGCTCTACTTCGATCAAAGCGGCAACCTCTTTCTGGCCGACACGCTGCACAACCGCATACGGCGCATTCTTGCCACTCCGGTTGCCCTGGCGTATCCAGTGATGCGCGTAGGCAAGACCTCCGCGCCTCAGGCTCAGGGCCTGGAGAACGATGGCAACTCCAGCCTGAACTTGGCAGCGCCAGTCCTGCTCAATGCGGCGCTCGACTCCACGACGACGACATGCAGCTTCGCCACGCCGATGGCCCCCTCCACCACATGCAACCTTGGCGTGGAGTTTGCGCCGACTGTGCTCGGCCTCAGCGTGCTCGGCTCCGTGACGTTGAACTCCGACGCAGGAGACAGCCCTGCGATTATCAATCTTTCGGGCCAGGTGCTCAGCGTCGAGCCGACCACCGTCAGCCTGGTGTCGAGCGTCAATCCAAGCCTGGTGAGTCAGTTGGTTATCTTTACCGCGACGGTGGCCAGCGCCGATCCCTCGCGCGGCGGGCCGGTCACCTTCCTGGACGGAACAACGCCCGTCTGTAGCAACATCAATCTGGTTGCGGGCAGCGCCTCATGCTCCACATCGACGCTCGCGCTGGGCTCACACAACATGACGGCCAGCTATGCGGGCGACGAGAATAACGCGGCGAGTGTTTCGCCCGTGCTGATTCAGATCGTCAAGCAACAGGCAAATCTCACTCTCACGGTTTCACCCAACCCGGCGAACGTGGCCCAGGGTGTCACGTTGACGCTCACGGCTACCGCGGCGACTGGGACTCCGTCAGGCGCTGTAGTCTTCTTCGACGGCGCAACCGCACTCAGCGGCAACGTAGGCCTGAGCGGAAGCGGCGTCGCGACGTACTCGACAACTCAGTTGACTGCGGGGCAGCATAGCCTCTCCGCACAGTACGCCGGAGATACAAGCAACGCCTCCGGCCAATCGAATGTGGTGACCGAAGTAGTGAATCAGATCTCGACGGTAACGGCGATTGCCTCCAGCAACTCCACCGTCAACGTAGGCACGTCCGTCACATTTACGGCAACGGTCAGCAACGCAAGCGGTCCAGCACCCACCGGAGCGGTACAGTTCACGGAGGGAGCCACGGTTCTGGGCAGTGGCGCGGTGGACAGCAATGGCCACGCATCGCTGACGCTGGCTACGCTGGCCCCTGGCACGCATACCATCGTCGCCACCTACAGCGGCGACACCGATAACTCCGGCAGCGCGTCCATCGGGCTGGTCGAGACGGTCCAGCAGATCGCGACCACGACGGTCCTCGCCTCCGACCTGAATCCTGCCAGCGCGGGCGCAACGATCCACCTCAGCGCGACAGTCGCCATCGGTGCGGGGGCATCGCCCGACGGCGCGATTACAGGGTTGGTCACCTTCAGCGAAGGGGCCGTGATTCTGGGAACGGCACAGGTCAACTCCTCCGGCATTGCCAGCATCGCCGTCAGCACGCTCGCGGTCGGAACGCACAACATCTCCGCCAGCTATCCGGGCAATACGAACTATGCCGGTAACATCTCCAACATCCTGGTCCAGTCGATCTCATCCACTTCAACCACAACGGTGCTGACGGCGGGCGGCATGGGTTCTCTCTCGGGCAAGCCGGTGACGCTCACTGTCACGGTAACCAGTCCCACCGGAACTCCGACGGGCAATGTCATCTTTCGCGACGGCGCCACAAACATAGGCCAGGGAACGCTGAATGCGCAGGGCGTTGCCACGCTTTCCACCTCTGCGCTTGTGACCGGGCCGCACACGCTCACGGCTGTCTACCAGGGCGACAGCAGCTATCTCACCAGCACCTCCGCGTCGCTGGTGGAGACAATCTCTCTCGCAACCACCGGGCTGACTCTGGCCAGTCCCGCAAGTCCGGTGGATGTCGGGACCACGGTGACGTTCACATCCGTTCTTACCGGCAATGGCGTTGCCCCGGCGGGCGCACTTACCTTGCATGACGGCAGTGCGGTGATTGCCACGCAGAACGTCACCAACACCGGAACATTTACCTTCAGCATCTCGTCCCTGGCGATCGGCACTCATACCCTGACTGCGGTGTACGCAGGAGACGCGAACAACTCTCCGGCAACTTCCAATGCAATCGCGATCACAGTGCAGCAGGCCGCAAGCAGTACATCGCTGACGGCCAGCGCCAATCCGTCGACACTGGGCCAGAGCCTCACGCTCACGGCGGTCGTCACCAGCTCGGGCGCGAATATCGCGGGCACGGTCAGCTTCCTGGATGGCGGTTCGGCAATCGGCTCGGCGGCGCTCAGCGCGAATGGGACGGCGGCGTTGACAACCAACTCCCTTTCCTTCGGCCCGCACACGCTCACCGCGGTCTACTCCGGCGATACCAACCATACTGCTTCCACCTCTCCCGTCCTCACCGAGCAGATTGTGCAGGCGGCCGGCGTCACTTTGACCTCAAGCCTCAACCCGTCGATCTCGGGCACAAACGTCGTCTTCACCGCGACGATGTCCGGCGTCGGCTCGCTCATTCCCACAGGCTCCATAACCTTCAACGATGGAGCGAACACGCTGGGCACTGTTCAGCTAGGCGCGACCGGCGCGGGTAGCTTGCAAACCGCTGCCCTGACGGTTGGCTCTCACACCATCGCGGCCAACTACAGCGGCGACAGCAACTATGCGGTTGCTTCCTCTTCCCTGGTCCAGACGGTGCAGAGCGCGAACACGCAGGTGGCTCTGACGGCGAGCGCGAACCCGGCAACCTACGCAACGCCGCTCGCCCTGACGGCCTCGGTCACCAGCAACGGCGGCCTGGCTACGGGCACGGTCAACTTCACCGATGGAGGCAATGCAATCGGCAGCGCGTCTCTCAACGCCAGCGGAGTGGCTATCCTTACCACGTCGTCGCTGGCCCCGGGCACGCATTCCATCGTCGCCAACTATGCGGGCGACGGTCGGGCCAGCGCCTCGACTTCGACTCCGCTTGCGCTCAATGTGCGTCAGACGACCTCGGTCGCGCTGGCAACCAGCTCCAGTCCAGCGCAGACGCTCAGTGCGATTCTGCTGACCGCCGCCGTTACCAATAGCGGGGTCACGCCGGTGACGGGCACCGTGACCTTCTCCGACGGCGCAACGCTTCTCGGCACGGCCGCGGTGGATGCCACAGGACATGCCACGCTGACCGTTCCGTCGCTGGCAGCCGGGAACCACACTATCGTCGCCAGTTATGGCGGCGACAACAACGACTTCCTTAGCGTCTCCCCTGCGCTGACGCAGGGCGTGCAACTGCGCGCCACAACAACCGCGCTTGCAACCTCTCAGACCGATCCCACCAATCCGCAGCAGGTAACTCTGATCGGACTCGTAAGCTGGACGGGACCAGTCCCGCCCACAGGGAGTATCACCTTCACCAATGGCAGCACGGTGATCGGCAGCAGTCCGATTAACACCAGCGGTGCTGCCACCGTCAACATCGCCCTCAATACCAACATTACGGAGAACATTGTCGCCACCTACAACGGCGATGTGTCCTACGCCCCCTCGGCTTCGTTGGCCACCCTTGTCACCGGAGGACCGGCGACGCAGTTCACCCTGGCCCTCAATCCTCCGAGCGTATCCATTCAAAGCAAGCAGCACATCGTCATCCAGGTGTCGGTCGCATCCATCAACGGGTTCAGCGATACGCTGCTCTACGGCTGTCTCGGCCTGCCCTTCGCCGCCACCTGCACCTTCAGCAGCGTGCAGTCCAGTCTCGCCAGTGGAGGTACATCCACCGTGCAACTCACTATCGACACGGGCGATCCTCTGGGCGCGGGTGCGCTGGCCGGCCTCAACCGCCCGCGCAACTCCAACCTTCTGCTGTGCTTCCTGCCAGGATGCGTGCTTGCCGGGTTCGCTCTCTTCCGCCGCCGCCGAGCTTCGTTGCAAGGCCTGCTTCTCCTGATCGTCGCGATCGCGGTCACGCTGTCGGCAAGCGGATGCGCGGGCCTGCAGGTCAACGGCACGCCCGCCGGCTCCTACACCTTCAAGGTGACGGCTTCGGGACAGGGCACCGGCGCGACCGAAAGTCAGGTCATGAACCTGACGGTCACTCCATGAGAGGTTTCCCATGCAGTCTTTTTTCCGCTTCCCGCGAATTGCCGCCGCACTCTTTCTGCTCGGTATGAGCGGCAGGGGTGTGCAGGCGCAGGCCCGGGCTACAGCCCTCGGGCCCGGAAGCTATGTCGCAATCGGCGGGGCGGCTTCCGTTTTCCCGTCCGACTATGACGGACGCAATATCGCCGGCGGAGTGGTCTTCATGGACGTTCAGCCGACGTATCGTTACGGCTTTGAAGCGGAGGCGCGGTTCCTGCGCTACCATACGGATGAAGGTGTCAGTCAGACCAACTATCTCGTGGGCGTGCACGTCGGCATTCGGCCCCAGCGGCTGCGGCCGTACGCCAAGTTTCTGGTGGGAGCCACCAGAATCCAGGCGCCATTTGGCTATGCCCAGGGGACCTTCTTTACCTTTGTGCCCGGCGGCGGCGTGGACTATATGCTCAGCGATCGCTGGACGGTAAGGGCTGTGGATCTCGAATACCAGGTTGTTCCGCAGTTCATGGGAAGCGAGGTCCGCAATTTCGGAATCAGCGTTGGCCTCAGCTTTCGCATCAACGATGCTGACCGGTTGCCGCAACGTGCAACACTGCGCCGCTGATCGCAATCGGCTGCCCAGCCACACGCGAATGCGTCCGCCGCTCTAAGAACCTGTTTAATAACTGCCTTTCGCACTGATACTTTACGAATTGTCATTCTGAGCGCAGCGAAGAATCCCCGCATTTCGTCGTTGTTTGTTTCACCATGGAGATCGAACCTCGTAGTATTTAAACAGGTTCTAAAAGCGGCTTCGTGCATGTCGGCTTGTGGGGACTAACCGGTGATTTCCGAATGGCGGCCTTAACAGCCTCTGGTAAAAGTAAAGATGATTATCCAGTCTGCTCAGGCAGGACCGCAAAAGCGCCAACGGCGCGCCCTATACCAGCATGGGGCGAACGGGGTCCCCGGCGAGCTTGCTCGCTGGGGCAGGCAGCCCCATGAAGGCCCGGGAGGAGAAAATCGAGGGCTGAAAGCCCGCCCCATAGCGCCACGCCCACGCATCCGCTCGATTTTGGCCCTTGCGGCGTGTGCGCCGGAGCTAACTGCATAATCATCAAAGCAACTTCGCCTCGAAAATGGCGATCCATTCAAGGAAACGGAACCGCCACACTCTGCCCATATATTAATGCGGATAAATCTGTAAATAAAAGATTTGGTGGAGGCGGCGGGAGTCGAACCGAATCATCGTATGTGGAATCAGTAAGTTACAGCAAAACGATGTCGAAAACTTCAGCAATGTCGCACATGGCGTGTTCACTTTCCCATATCTTTCCCAATTTGGTGGAGCGGTGGGAGAAATGAACCCGCGACCGGAAACCAACAACAAAAATTGACTCTCGATGACCAGTAGAACAATAAAGAAGGGCCGCCCGAAGGTGGTCCAATTATATCGTGCCTGTAACGTTGCTAGTTGGTGATCTTGCGGATAACGCGCTCGTACACGTCGCGGGGGATCCGAATGCTCTTGTACCCCCGCTTGTGCATTGTCTCAGGGCGGTTGATAGTGATCACGCCCTTCTGATCCTGGAACATAGCCGATACGGTTTGCCGGGAGAAGCCACTGAGCACCGCAGCCTCGGCGATTGACAGCGCACCATCGCGCTCGAATTGCAGGCTACGTCTCTCTCTTGTAAGCCTCAGTGCAGCTTGCGCCAGGCTGTAATCTGTCGGATCTGGATGATTTGCTGCGGCGATGGCAGGTACGCTGCGAACGGGCTTCTTGTGCTGGACCTCAGGTGCAGCCGCGACCCATGCCGCGTATGCTTCGAGTACCTGGCGGCCTGATATCACGATGAGTCGATTCCTGGCCCGGATGCGCACATCCCCGAGAAGTGTGTCTGCCTGCGTCGATCGCGATGGCATAGTGGCGCTCTGTGGTCTCTGCCCGTAGTTGTCCATATGTATAGGTACCTATTTAAGCGCCGGGGTACCCAAAAACTCAGGGATTTATTTCCCCCCCACAGCCCGAGGCTGGTCGCCCTTACTGCCCCACAACCCTCCGGCGCTCACCCGCGAGCAGGTCGCGACCGTGGGGGCCGCAGTCATGCGCTACGAAGTGGTTCTGGTCCAGGCGGCCATCGGTCGTGCCATGACGGCCATCTGCGGCCCCATGCTGCCCCGCAAGCCCTGGAACGAGCCCTGGCTTGACCCACGTCACTGGATGGATCTCAAGGAGCCCAAGTACCGGCTCAACTTTCTGCACAAGACCCTGGTCGCATGGGCGCACATCTACTGCAACAACGTGCACTACGCAAAGCAGCAGGGCCTGAGCCCCTCCCGGATTCAGTGGCTCAAAGGTCAGAAGATCGACCCGAAGAAAGTCTTGAAGGCTATCAAGATCTTGAGCGCCTGGCGGGTCAAGAAGTATGACCCTTTCGTGTGCGCGATGATCGTATCCGCCATCTGGCTTTAAATATTTTAAACGGATAATCAGTGCTCCTCCCGCGTTCTAGGTATTTATCTGTATGGGCGATTACACAGTCGTTCACAGATGAACGCTGCAATCGAGTTCAAATAACCTATGGCCTCCAAGATAGAAACGACCTCACATTACGAACTATTCCATGCCATCCTCCGCAAGGAGAATGACCCCGCCGATCGCGAGCGCGTGAAGGGCGTCATGGACTACATCTCCACGCAGCCCGACACCCTTAACAAGTTCCTGAATGCGGATGAGTTCCGATTGATCGGGCTCATCGTGGACCACTGGCGGGTGCACAGGGAAGGTGTCAGCCGCCACGAGCTCGGCGAGATCGTCCACCGCCAGGACAAGTCTGAGAACATGACCACGATTCTCAAGGCTTACGACGACTATATCCCCACGTTCCATGGGACGTATGACTCGGTTTCCACGATGAGCGTGGTTCACCGTTGCCTCGATGACTATCGCGACGCTATGTTCCGGGAATACCTAGGTCTTGCTCGCAGTATTGTGGACGGGGGCATCACCTCTGTCCCCGAAAAAGGCAAGAAGGCGGAGCCGGATCGCATTGGCCTCAAGGACGCGCGAACGTTTTTGATGGAGAAGCTCCAGTCGCCGCTGTTCTCGAACGGGCGCACCGATGAGGGCGGCTGGCTGGGAGATATCGCTCCCGATTTGGGCAAAGTTTACACGGACGACAAGCGCCGCAACAAAGACAACTCCTTGATGATCCCGACCGGCATCCCGGTCTTCGACAAACAGCTCGGCGGGCTGGAGCGCAAGACCCTGAACTTCGTCCTCGGAGCCGCCGGGTCCCTTAAAACAAGCCTGGTGCGGACCATGGCCTATAACGCAGCGTGCCTGGGCAACCGGGTACTCTTCATCCCGACGGAGTTCCCCTATGTGGAGGAGTTGCAAAACTTCGCCGCGATGCATGCGGCCAACCCGGGAGCATTTACCGGCGTCGTGGATGGCCGCTTTTCGGTGGAAAAGATCCATAAAGCTGGCCTGAGCGACAAAGAGGAGGAGGATTTCCGCAAGATCGTTATTCCCGTTATGCAGGACGACCTCAGGGACAAACTCGCAATCATTCAGCCCGCGTCGTTTTCATGGCCGAACATCCGCAGCATCATCGAGATGGAGAACAACAAGGCCCCGCTTGATTTGATCGTGCTCGACTACCTTGGCCGCCTCGACATAGGGGATGCCCGCGATCCGCGAATCGCCTACAACCGGATGGCGGACGACGTCAAAAACTTCCTGCTCTATGACCTCGACAATAAGCGCGGCGGCGCTGCCATGGTGTCACCATGCCATGCCAGCCGCAACGGCGTTGCGGAGGCGGTGAAGGCGGAGGGAAACTATGTCAAGGAGGCGATCTTTGAATATTCCCAGTTTGAGAAGAGCTGTGACGTCATCATGTTCGCCTACGTAGATCCCGCGCTCCAACAGGAAAAACTGATGAAGATCGGTACCTGCAAGTCTCGCCGAACAGCGGACATCCCAGCGCAGTCGGTATCGGTGGATCCCCACACACGCAGGGTTGGCAACAATGCGAAGCAGGGGGAGAAGGACAAACAGCGGGAGCAGGAAGCGAGTAGTGTGGCCGCAATTAAGCATCATGTTCCCGAACCAGGCATGGTTGGATGGGAACCGAAGGACAACTGTTGAAAATCGGACAGAAGCCACGGTACCCGCGCCCGCGCGGAAGGTGATGCTCGCGTTCGGACGGCCTGTTGACGGCTCCACCGAAGAAAATTCAGAAATTGTGCAGAAGATATTGGGTCTGGATGCGACGTTTTAGGTATTTCCATATATAGGAGACACGCATGAAGAAGACCGATCCATTAATAGACAGTGCCGAATATCTGGAGCACACCTGGGGCACCTATATGTACAAACTCGGAGAGCGGGTGCCAGCATGAGGCCCGCTCCCGCGCCCATCTACCGCCCGTACTTCCATTTTGACTCCATCGCCCGCGTGTATTCTTCGTTTCCAGGCATGCTCGCGGACGGCACCTACACGGTCACGGCGGGAATGGTTATGATCGCCATCGCCAGCCACATGAATGAGGTGTTATGGGTGTCGCGGGCCTCGTACGAGACATTTTGGAACGAAGTGGGAATCCCCCGGTCGACGGTGAAGTACACGTTGCATAACCTGGTTGAGGCCGGATATCTGGCGCACACCCGAGGGACCTATGTCTACGCCTTTGGGCCACTGGTCCAGACCTTCATCCCGAAAGACGCCGAGGGGAAGCCCACCACCGGCACCGCGAAGAAGTTCGGCAGGGGCGCGGCTGCTCCACCACCAACATCCAAGTACGACAACCTGCTCAAGCACGAGTAAACGGAGAACCACCATGGAAGAGATGACAGTAGCAGGACTGGAGCCACGTCGGTGGGCCGAAGCGGAGATGTACCGCCCATGCAACAACACCATGGGCATCAGGCGCACCACAGATGCGTTCAGGCTGGCGTACAACAAGGAAACGCGTTGGGTGCGTATGGAGGCGATCCCAACCCTCGACACGGCGATGCAGCAGGCCGTGGGGTTGCGGGAGCAGCAATGCCCGTTGTGCAGCGGTTCGGGTAAGGTTGAGCTCATGTGCCGTGGGCGTGTAACAGGGCTCGAAATAAAGCTCCCCGACCGTTGTCCCTGCCAGGTAGTGAAGCAGTTCTGGTTGAGGTTCAAGTGCGTCGGCGAGCGCTTTTACGACGCAAATCTCGGTAGGATCGAGCCATCACCGAAGGTGACCACCCCTTCGGAGAGGCAAACGGAGATCATCGCGTTGCTGAAGGAGAATGCGCTCGACTCGTTTTTACTGGTCGGACCGCCGAACGGCGGTAAGACATTCTTGATGGCGAGCTTGTTCCAGAACGCGGTGCTGGGCTCCATCCGGGAACAGAGCGCAGCCAACGCCTCGATCGAGGCGGTGTGGTGGGTCTCGGCTTCCGTACTTTTGAACCAACATGTGGCTAAGGAAATAAACCCGGACGCGCCGGAGCCGGACGTCACCGAAAGAAAAATCCGGAACGCGGTGAAGTATGGCGGCTGGGTGCCGAGGATGTATATCGACGAGATCGACAAGATCGCGTGGAGCGAGTACAAAATTCGAAGGCTCGGCGAGCTCGTCAACGCCATCTACCAGGTGAAGGGAACGGTGGTTGCGACCACGAACAAAGGGCTGGCCGACCTGTCGGTAAAATGGCACGATGCCGACGAAGCGGCCACGATTTTGCGCAGGATCGGCGCGGACGGGGGACACACGGTTGATGTGTGGTGAGGCTTCTCAACAGGCGCAGCGGACGGTCCGGGAGCGATCTCGGGCCATTTCTGCTTGTGTGGCAAGGGAGAGATGTTACTTGATGGGGAGGCTTACCATAAGCCTCGCTTCGGCCTCGCTTCGGCCCCACGGTAACCCAGTGGTTGGCCTCACGGTGACCCAGTAGTTGGCCTCAGTTGAACCCCGTACTAGTAAGTAGTATGCAGTATGCAATAAGCAGAGAGAAAACGGGCTGCCCCTGTCGGATATTCATATTAGGGACAACGGCAAGAGCAACCGCAAGGACAGCTACGGAGACCCTGCTCACGCAGGGATCGTCCTCCGCAGAAGCAACACCACCCTGGCCGAACGCCGAGGCATTGCATTGGGACATATGCTCTGCTCGACGACAGACCCCATCGAGATAGCCGCCCCGCGCCCCACGCC